>Ga0316616_100000156_pt1 | contig 17743 bp, 18 predicted proteins | sample OWC_Aug_M1_C1_D1_FD_207660 | JGI IMG/M metagenome (GOLD analysis project Ga0316616, IMG submission 207660) | Wetland soil microbial communities from Old Woman Creek delta, Ohio, United States - OWC_Aug_M1_C1_D1_B | ecosystem: Environmental > Terrestrial > Soil > Wetlands | place: USA: Ohio... | reverse complement strand
AATTGAGAATTGCATTATGGCATATGGTAGGATCCTGTTGAAATTAAAAGACTTTGAAGGCATTTATGCCACTGCGAATAAAAAGTATTCGCATCCCTTGGGTTAATTGTCTACAGCACCCTGCTACTTTTATTTACAGCATATTTTTCCCTTAGATCGTCTCCTAGGACATTAAAAGAGAGTGCAGTAATTGCAATCAGTATGCCGGGGGCCAGGACCATCCAGGGAGCTGAACTGATAAACACCCTGTTCGCGCTGATCATCGATCCCCAGGTAGCTGTCGGGGGTTGAGCGCCAAGTCCGAGAAAGCTTAATCCAGCCTCCGTAATGATGTACCCTCCGAGCTTAAGTCCTGTCATGACAAAGGCAAGGGGAATGCACTGTGGTAAAATATGCACAAGCAATATCCTTGCATTGCCGCATCCAGCCGCCTTTGCGGCCTCGATAAAAGAAGCTTCCCGAAGGGAAAAGACCTGGCCTCTTATGAGCCGGGCAAAGGAAGCCCATCCGACAGCGGAGAGAGCAATCATAACCGTATACACTCCGGGGGGAAAGAGGACTGAAACTCCGATTGCCAGCAAAAGAGAGGGAAAGGCGAGTACTAAATCAACCAGCGCCATGAAAAATGTGTCTAATTTACCTCCAAAATACCCTGACATAAGTCCTATGACCAGGCCTATTGTCATAGAAATCAAGGCCGCCAGGACTGCTATGCTTATTGATATCCTGCCGCCATAAAGTACCCGTGAGAGTATGTCCCTTCCTTTATTGTCAGTACCGAAAAGATGCTTCATCGAGGGGGGCTGCTTAAGGCTATCCAGGTCTATAGAATCCGGCCTTGAGGAAACAATATAGGGAGAAAGAAGACATACTGTGAAGATCAGCAGTATCAAAAAACAAGATATTTTACCGCTCAGTCCCATCTACCCTCACTCGCGGATCAAGATAATAGTACATGACGTCGACAAGAAGATTGATAAGGACAAAAATCAGGGTGCCTACTATGATGCACCCCATGATTACCGGGTAATCCCTCTTCATGATGCCTTCCATCGTAAACCTGCCGATGCCGTCCCAGCCAAATATGGTTTCAGTAAGCACTGCTCCGTTGAGATAACTTCCGAACTCAAGCCCGATTACCGTGACAACAGGGACCATGGCATTTTTCAGAATATGCACCCCGTTGACTCTGGACTCTTTGATGCCCTTTGCACGTGCTGTCCTGACAAACTGCATGTCCATAACTTCGAGGACGGAAACACGGGTCACTCTGACAATAGATGCCAGGGCCGGCAATGATAAGGTCAAGGCCGGTAACAGCAGATACCTCAGGTCCCCTGTGCCTGAAGGAGGCAGTAATCTCAACTTAAGACTGAAGAGGAGCATAAGGACAAGGCCGCTCCAGAAGACCGGCACGCTCACTCCCGCTACGGAAAAAAAAGTAATCATCCGGTCTGCAGCCGTGTTTTTTTTGAGAGCTGATATCAATCCCAAAAGTATGCCTAAAGGGACCGCGAGACACATGGCCCCGGCTGCAAGCTTAAGTGTATTCGGCAGTTTTGCAGTGATTTCAGCCAGTACCTTTCTGTTTGTATAATAAGAACGCCCCATCTCACCGGTCAACAGGAGTGACACATAGCCGAAATACTGCTGTACAACCCCCTTGTCAGCGCCGATCTCCTTCCTTATCTTCTCCAGTGTCTGCGGACTTGCCCTTTCTCCCACCATACTGTAAACAGGGTCCCCGGGCAGGGCCTTGGTCAGGGTAAATGTTATAAGGGTAATCCCGAAGAGCAGCGGGAATAAAAGAATTATCTTCTTAAGAACGTAGCCTTTCAAAATGATACCTCAACTCCTTTGTCAACGCTGTATATCGGGTATATTTTATAGTTTTTCAGATACGGCTGCCTTAAGGTAAAATCGGCCTTATGCCAAAAAAATACCCAAGGTGCTTCTTCTGTTATGATCTTTTCAGCCAACCGGTAACACTCGTTCCTTTCAGAAATATTCATGGCCATTTGTCCTGCCTCAATAAGCCGGTCTACCTCCATGTTAGTATACCTTGACCTGTTGCCGCTTGCCCCATGATTAGATGAGTGGAACAGCGGGAAAAGGAAATTTTCAGGGTCAGGATAATCAGCCCACCAGCCCAACCAGAACATATCAGCCTCTCCGTTGTTGATAGCGGCTTTATACGCGCTCCATTCGAGCTGTTTTATCTCTGCCCTCAGCCCGACTTTATTCAGATAGGACTGTATTATCTCAGCCATATCAATGACCTCCTGGTCGGAAGTTATATAAAATAGCACTGTCCTGTTCTTTAGGCCCAAGGTATCTATAATTTGTTTAGCCTTCTGGGGATCAAATGCATATGGAAGTTGCATCTGCCATTTTCTGAGAATATCCGGAACAGGCCCCTGCGCCGGTCTTCCCCTGTTCTCATAGAATGTCTTCAGTATCTTGTCCCTGTCTATCGCATAAGAAACAGCCTTCCTCAGGTCCATATTATCAAAAGGCGGCCTCGAACAGTTAAAGCCCAGATAATAGGTGTTCAGACCATTTACAGATGAAAGATACTCCTTCCACTCCGGCGCTGACCGGTATCTGGAATATTCAGAGGCAGGCACTGTTATCACGTCAATATTGCCAAGCTCAAACTCTGTAACAGCGGTGAGGTCTTCGGGGATGATCCTGTAGACTATACCCTCGATCTTTGCATGCTCTGAGAAATAGTGATTATTTCTTACGAGAATTATCTCATTATTGTTCCTCCATTCTTTCAGCTCAAACGGACCTGTGCCAATTGGGTGTGACGAAAAATCAGCCCCAAGCCTCTCGACCTCCTCTTGAGGGACAACATAAGCGGCGGTCATGGTAAGAAGATATAAAAAAGGGGAGAAGGGCTGATCGAGTCTGATCTTCAGGGTGTAACGGTCCCGGACCTCTATACCTGAAATATCAGTCGTCCTTCCCTGCATAAAATCCTTTACTCCCGCGATTTTGTCCAGAACCCAGGTATTCGGAGACTTACCCGAAGGGGATAGTAATCTTTTAAAGGAATACTTAAAGTCATCGGCCGTAACTATTTGTTTATTAGTAAATTTAACGCCTCTTTTTATATGAAAAATATACGTAGTGCCGCCATCCAGGACCTCCCATGAGTCCGCAATATCCGGTATAACATTCAGACTTTCATCAAGCTTTACCAGACCATTGAAGATCTTTGCGGAGATAGATCCGCCTGCTACATCAACAATAAGAGCAGGGTCCAGGGTAGTCGGATCTGTATTCAGCCGGTAATAGACGTAACCGTGAAGTCTGTTGCTGGTCGAGCATGAATGGACAGTGAAAAAAACAAGAATTACTAAAAATATCCGAACAAGACCTTTTAGACGAGTTGAGTTCATTGAACCTAAAAAACGCAGTTGATCGCCCAAAATAGCGAAGAACGCAAAGAAAGACAATGACTTGGAATGTGCATTTGATTCACCCTTTAGGCAAGTCCACTTTTCATCTTAACTCCCTGATTTTCCTATGTGTTCTCTGCGAACTCTGTGATTAGCTGCTTCTTTCAGGTTGAAATTCACGGCATGCCCCAACAAAAGATGTGAAGACCCTTTCAGATATGATGTTTTTCATTCTCTCCGGATGCCACTGCACCCCCATTAGAAAGGGATAATAAGGAGAATAAAAAGCTTCTATGAGGCCGTCAGATGAAAGAGCAAACGCTTTGAGTCCCCTTCCTGCCTCCTTCACCGCCTGATGGTGACTGCTGTTCACCTCGTATTGCCCGGGTGCGATAAAAGGATTATCACTGACCTGCACTGCATGCATTCCCTCTCTGTGATTGATCGCCCTTTCCTTCTGCGTACCGATGTCCTGGTAGAGCGTGCCACCCATTGCAATGTTTATCAGCTGCATCCCATAACATATTCCCAAAACCGGTTTCCCCTGCTTCAGAACTGAACGAAAAAGGGCAAGGTCAAAATCCACCCTTTTCCCGTCTTCGGGGTCCAAATCAAAAACTTTTTCCTCATTATACAACAGAGGGTCTATATCTCCGCCACCAGGTATAAGGACCCCTCTGCTACTCCTCACAGAATCCATTATACTATCATCCGGCCCGATGAATACGGCTTCTGCCCCTGCATTTTCAACAGCCTGAAGATACAGCTCAGGTTTCCTCGGAAGGTTATTTGCTCCCCCTGTTGATATAGCTATAAGCGGCCTTTCACTTATCTGCATATTCTTTTACGCTGATATGACCCGCAGTTCAATCCGCTTTCCTCAATACCCTTCCAGGGAAATTGCCCGTGAAAATCCCGTTCCTGAGGACTGGGACGCCGTTCACGAGCACATGCTCTATCCCTGAAGACCTCTGATAGGGATCATCGAACGTCGCCCTGTCCATTATAGTCTTCGGATCGAAAATTACAATGTCAGCATACATCCCCACTCTGAGGCCCCCCCTGTTCTTCAGCCCGAACGTCATGGCAGGGAGGGATGTCGACTTGTATATCGCCTCAGAAAGCCCCATAAGCCCGTTGTCACCGGCATATCTGCCGAGAAAACGGGGAAACGTGCCGAAACCACGTGCATGGGGTTTGCCTTTTTTGGTCGGCCCATCGAACGAACGTGCTGAACTGTCAGAACCTATCATGCAGTACGGCAGACAGAGGAATTTTTTCAGGTTTTCTTCGCTCATCGAAAGGAAAATAGCCCCGACCCTGAGCTTTTCCTCAATAAGTATCCGGGAAAATGCATCAAATTCAGAAAGCCCCAGGGAGGCGCTGATTTCTGAGACCGTCATGCCCTCCATCCAGGCATTCTTCTCAGTATCAACTGACGATATGATCACGGTTTTCCAGTAATCGCTCTTGCCTGTCTGGGCCCGTATCTCCTGTCTGATCCGCTCGCTGTCGACAGGGTCTATAAGACGTTTCATCTCCTGCTCATTGCCGCCCTCATATGTCCATGCAGGAAGCAGGGCATCCAGATCTGTACTCGAAGCAATATAAGGGTACCTGTCGCAGGTCAGCCTAACTCCCGAGCGCCGCGCGCCTTCAAGCAAGTCAATTACTCTGTCAGCCTTCTGCCAATTCTTTTCTCCTGCCGTCTTTATGTGAGAAATATGCACCTTGATGTCAGCTTCCCTGCCGATCCTGATAACCTCCTGTACTGCCTCAACGAGCAGCTCTCCCTCGTTCCTCATATGGCTCGCATAAATAAGCCCTTTGTCTTTGAGTAGTTTTGCAAGCCCGATCAGCTCTTCCGTCTTTGAATAAACACCCGGAGGATATATAAGGCCTGTAGAAAATCCAATGGCCCCCTCATCCATCGCGGCCTTCAACAGGGCGGACATCTCTGAAAAATCGTCCTCCGCAGGCATCCTGTCATCATAGCCCATGACAGATCCCCGGATATTGCCATGGCCTGCGAGCGAAGCCAGATTAAGGGCAATCCCTTTTTTAGCTAATAAAGCATAATATTCGCTGAAAGTATTCCACTGTTCCCTGATCCCAAGGTCCTTCAGGTCGTCCTGCCTGCGCTCAAAGGCCTTGTTGTAAAGCGGGGCTGCCGACATACCGCAGTTGCCGTTGATTTCGGTTGTTACGCCCTGTGAAACCTTACCTTCAGCCCTGGGATCGGCCAGGATAGTAAAGTCTGAATGAGCGTGGGTATCGATAAATCCCGGCGCAACAGCCAGACCCGCTGCATCAATGACTGCAAAGGCTTCGTTCGCGTGAAAATTACCCATCGCAGTTATGGCATCGCCTGCTACAGCTATGTCTTTCACAGATGGACTGGAAAGGCTGCCGTCATAGACAGTCCCGCCCTTTATAAGGATATCAATTCGTTTTTTCACCGGGCCCCGTTTCGATGAAAAATTTCTCCGGATTTTGTATGCTTTCCACAAACATGGGGAGGAGGAACATCGATACGACTTTCGCCCTGTTCCATACTCCCCTGATATTGGCTGAGGTTATCTGCTCCCGGTAATTTTCATACAGCAAATTTTTAAGGATCGGAAAACATTTCAGAGTGAGCCCCATCGTATGGAAGTAATCCTTGACCGGCAATCCCAGCCTCTCAAGAGGACCCAATAACCTCCAGAGACCATGTATGATCTCCTCTGTTTTCGATGTTGCTATAAGAATTTTAGCGCCTGCTATCAAATACAGGACCCGCAGGGTCCTTATTGCCGCGATATTCAGTCCCTCATCAGTAATAATCACAGGACCTGATGAAAATAGTATCTTCCCGTGCTGGTTCAGCGCATTACTGATAAAGGTAAAGAACAAAAAAATGCTTATCGGTATCCATCCTGACTTGACAGCCCTGAAAGGGACTTTCAAAAAAAAGATGCTGAGGAGCAGGACAAAAAAAATAACAGCATATATATGCAGGTTGCTGACCGTGGAGACGAGAAGAACAAAAAAGAGATAAAAAAGGATCTTTATCTCAGGGAGCAAGGTCATCCCTGAACCCGGCGATAGTCTGACCTTCCGGCGCCTTCGACATATATTTTGTGATTCCCGCTGAAATGGATTTTGCAAGATCGCCCCGGTAGTCCTCTTTTGAAAGGAGCTTCTCTTCAAGAGGATTGCTTATGAAAGAGACTTCAACGAGCACAGAAGGCATTTTTGCGCCGAAAAGAACATAAAACAGGGCCTGTTTAACACCAAGATCAACGATGTGATCATAGTTCTTATTAAGATCACTAACCATGTTCTTTTGTATATAATGGGCGAGCTTTATCGATTCATCCCTTTTATTCTCTCTCGACAGGTCGTTCTTTATGATATCGAGTATGTCCATCTCTTTCTTGTTCATCTGCCGCATCTTTTTCAGGGAGATCGCATTTTCACGCGCTGCCACCTTCATTGCTTCTTCGTCATTCGTCCAGTTAAGCATATATGTCTCTATCCCTTTTGCAGCCTTGCGGGGACTTGCATTGGCATGGACCGAGACAAACAGGTCAGCGTTCTTGCTGTTTGCAATAGCTGTCCTCTGCTCGAGGGGAATGAATACATCCTTGTCGCGCGTCAGGAATATCTCGTAGTTTTTATTGTTTGAAAGGAGGTCCCTCAATTTCAGGGCAATATCGAGTACAACGTCCTTTTCATAGAGGTTTTTGGGTCCTACAGCCCCCGGGTCGTGACCTCCGTGGCCCGCATCAATAACAATCCTCTTTTTTGCCGAAGCAGGCGTTGTTGTCTGCCCGTAAATATCAATAACAACCCTTACAGGATCTTCCAGAGTGACTATCTTATAATCGGTAATTTTTTCCAGATCCAGGACCACCCTGACCGTGTCGGCATCAAACTGGGAAGCTCTTACTGATTTAAGCATCTCGTTACTGACAGAAATATTCTTCTTGATTTCGGTAGTTATCTTGCTGTTTTTAAGATCGAAATAGAGCCTGTCGGGGTTGGAAAGACGTTTTTTAGAGAACTCGACCTGATCGGTCAGGCTGATCACTACCCTCGTATATTCAGGGAATGACCAGTAACGTATGTCGGTTACATCAACCGGATTAGAGGCAAAAGCTGAAAGAGAAAAGAGAGGCGTCAAAAGAAGGAGCATAAGCAGGAAGACCACTGATTTACCCGGCAACTTCATACAAGTCCCTTTAGCAAACCTCCGCATAATAAAAAACTCAATTACACAGCCTGTACTGACGTTATTTCAGGGACCTCTTTTTTGATACTCGACTCTACCCAGTTCCTCATCGTAAGTGATGACATCTGGCAGGCGCTGCAGGCGCCCTTTAACTTTACGTACACAACATTGTCCCTTACGTCTACAAGTTCTATATCTCCGCCTTCCGACTTCAGTCCGACACGCACCTTTTCCAGTACAGCTTCAACTCTCTCTCTAAGCATGCGTCCTCCTTACTAATAAATATTAGTAAATTCAACGACTTTATTCAAGTATCTGTATTATACACCCAAATTGAGTGAATCTTGTGGAGAACCTTTGGAATCCGTCATTCCGAACGGAGTGAGGAATCTCGTCTTTAGTGATAGAGATTGCCGCGTCGCTCCGCTCCTCGCAATGACATCCCCAAAAAATTGCTTAACTTTAGTTGTATCAGAAATCATGCCTAATCCCTGACCTCAAAGATAAAATCCACCTCAACAGGTGAATTCATCGGAAGAATATTGACGCCGACAGCCATCCTTGCATGCTTACCTGCCTCCCCGAACACCTCGACCATCAGTTCTGAAGCCCCATTGAGGATCTTCGGTTGATCTGTAAAGTCAGGAGCTGATGCGACAAAACCGCAAACCTTTACGCACTGTTTTATCATATCAAGACTCCCTATGGCAGACTTCAGGACCCCGAGTCCATTTAGCGCAGCAGTCCTGGCGCAGAAAACAGCGTCTTCAAGAGAGACCGCCTCTCCAGCCCTGCCTGTCTTCAGGAGTTTCCCGTCCTTTAACGGCAGCATTCCGCTGAGATAAACAAGATTGCCTGTTCTTACGAAAGGAACGTAGGCCCCCAGGGGCTTTGGGGCTCCTGGAAGCTCTATGCCGAGTGTCTTGATCTTTTCTTCAGGTGTAATCTGAGTCCCCCCTGTCAGTATTTTGCGTCAGCGAATTCAACCCAGCCTCCTGCCCGGACAAGGGCCTTGTCAAAATCGGCAATTTGGTAGTTGAAGACGCTGCTCTCTTTGCCTGATGATATTTTCAGGCTGTTATTGTTGAAATCAATAGCAATGTCTGCCCCGCTATTCTTATACTTGAAAAGCTTGCTGATATCAGACTCAGGGAGTTCAATCGCGAGCATGCCGCAGTTAAACATATTCTGCCTGAATATGCGCGCGAAACTCGATGCGATGACAACATTAATATCGTTTACTTCAAAGACCCATGGAGCGTGCTCTCTGGATGAGCCGCAGCCGAAATTGGCACGGGTAACAATCACCTTTGTATCCTGGTTCCTCTGGTCTTTCGGATCAAAACCCCCTAGTTGCAGATCTTCAAGCATATGGGGCTTCAATGCCTCCTTTGATATCTCAGTAAGAAACCGCGCAGGTATTATCTCGTCTGTATTTATGTCCGCCCTGTCCAGAAACAGGACCTTTCCGCCAAAAGTTTTCATTATATGCCTTCCTTCCTGAATTTTATGTGTTATCAAAAATCAACCACAGAGAGCACTGAGAAAATATCTCAACATAAACAGTTTGCGGAAGGGCCCCTTTTCTTCCTTCTCTGTAGCCCCCCTCATGGCATTAGTCATCTTATGCATCCATGCACTTACAAATCTAAAGTCTTTTTTCTCTGTGTTCTCTGTGGTGAATGGTTTCATGTCTTCCCTTCTTTGTTTCATAAAACTTTTGACATTACAAATTTTCTGGGGTCTGCAATCCTGCCCTCTATCGCGGTGACAGCTGCAACAGCAGGGCTCATCAGGTGCACCATGCCGCCCTTCCCCATTCTGCCGTTAAAATTCCTGTTCGTTGTCGAGGCGCAGACCTCGCCTGGCGCGAGCACTCCGTTGCTCATACCCAGACAGGCCCCGCAGGTAGGGTTTGTGACACAAAACCCGGCATCCATGAATATTCTGATGATCCCTTCCCCGTCCGCATCCCTGAATATCTTAGGAGTTGCAGGTGAGACAATGCCTCTCACCCCAGGAGCGATCTGTTTGCCTTTGAGGTATTGGGCAGCTACCCGGAGGTCTTCAAGCCTGCCGTTAGTACAGGAGCCTATATACACCTGGTCAACCGGCATACCTTCAATCTCGGAGATATTCTTCACTTCATCCGGCTTGAACCCGTAAGTGACCTGCGGCTCCAGACCGGAGACATCGATATCCAGCACCCTTACATATCCGCAGCCTTCATCCGACCACCATTTTCTGAAATCCTCAAGGGCGGCCTTCTTATCTTTATAATCGGTCGATATAAACGGCCACAGATAATCGACAGTCACCTCGTCAGGCATACATACCCCGCTGGTGCCTCCTGCCTCAATCGCCATATTGCAGAGCGTCATCCTGCTTTCCATAGACATACTCCTGACCACGCTGCCCTGAAATTCCATGACGCAATCGGTCGCGCCATTTACAGTCAGTTCGCTTATGACCCTGAGGATAACATCCTTAGCATATACGCCCTCCGGCATTGCGCCGGCGATATTTATACGGATCGTTTTAGGCTCCCTGAATGCGCAAACTCCCTTGAGTATGCCGACCTCGAGGTCAGTCGTACCAACGCCGGCCGCGAAGGCGCCGAACGCGCCGTGGGTACAGGTATGGGAATCACCCATGATTACCGTATACCCCGGACGGATAAAGCCCTTTTCAGGGAAAATGACATGGCAAACACCGTTTCTCCCTATATCGAAAAAATCCTTTATATTTTGCCTTTTAGCCCAGTCCCTGAGTATCTTGCCCTGCTGAGCTGTCTTGGAATCCTTTGCAGGCGTGACGTGGTCTATAACTACCTTTATTTTTTCAGGGTTGAAGACCCTGTCTTTTCCCCGCGCTACAAGATCATTAATTGCGATCGGGGTGGTTATCTCGTGGCACATCACCACGTCGATGTCCAGCACCTTGGTCCCGGGAAAAGGTTCGTCCTTCAAATGGGACTTAAAAATCTTTTCTGCCAATGTCATTGCCATTGCGTCTACCTTTCTCTGTCTTGATTGTCTGCAGTAAATTATATTTGATTTTTTGTTGTATTTAAAATATCATAATGTCATATATTATTCAAATTCATTATTATTATTATTTCTATTACTTTTAGTATGGATTTCTATCAACTGAAATATTTCAAAAAAGTCGCTGAGACCAGGAGCATGAGCCGCGCCTCCGAAGAGCTTTTACTCACCCAGCCGGCTGTGAGTAAGCAGATGAAGGCCCTTGAAGGGGAACTCGGCGAAAAACTCTTTGACAGGATCGGCAAAAAGGTATTTCTCACCCGTGCAGGCGAGGTGCTTTATGCCTATGCCGAAAAGATACTCCGCTCTGTTCAGGAGGCTAAGACAGCTGTTAAGGACATGTCTGCAGAATGTTCCGGAGAGCTTGTCATCGGCACCAGCGACCACATCAGCCTGCACCGGCTTCCCGATATCCTCAAGAGATATACAACAGCCTTCCCGAAAGTGGACCTGAGGCTCAGATGCCACCGCTCAGAGACGGTCCTCGACCTGGTCAATAAAAACCTGGTCGATCTCGGGGTCATCACCCTGCCGAAGACCGCGTTCAGGCTTATCTCGAAAACTATATGGGAAGATGCGATGTCGCTGGTATTCCCGAAAAACCATCCCTTGCAATCTCTCAAAGTTATCAGACTCAAAGATATTACAAAATACGGGATGATCCTGCCGGAGGTCGGGACAGCCACGAGAAACACCATCGAAGCTGCATTCTCCGGTAAAAGACTAACGCCCAATGTTGCCATGGAGGTGGCTTATATCGAGACTATGAAGGGGCTGGTAAAGGCTGGCCTCGGTGTTTCCATATTGCCTGACAAGGCCGTCGAGCAGGAAATACTGAGCGGTGTTCTGGTAAAGTCGAAAATACAGGACGCGGCCTTTTCGAGAAATCTCGGGGTTGTCTATCTCAAGGACAAATTCCTCTCAAGACCGGCGGTGGAATTTCTGAGGTTTCTGGAGGAAAGATGAAAGATCTACCCTAAAAACGGAAGTTTAACCACAGAGTTCACAGAGATTTTCTATCTCACTTTTTTGGTTATTACTCTGTGCCATGTTTTTTTATTATAATCATAATGTTTTCTCTGTGAACTGCTTTTCCCAAGGTAAATGCTTTGTCTGCACTTTGCAATTCCCTGCTATTTCGCTGAATCCCGGACATAGCCGCATTCCAGCAGTCTGTTCCTGGCAGTCTCTTTTTCCGCGTCCGTGAACAAACCGGAAAAGCGGGTCTGTATTACAAGATGTTCCAGGGTCTTCTCAAGGGGTCCCTGTTTCCACAACCCTTCGAAGCCCGGCCCAAAACCTGGACTGTTGAGAAAATCTTTCGCAGTCTTCACACCCCCCTCTGAGACCAGGAGACGCAGAAATCTGTCAGCGTCATACCTCCGCTCGAGCAGAACATAGTCGTAAATAGCCACCATCGCACGGTGGAAAATACTTTCTGCCGTATCCACCGCGTATCCATCCGGAATACCTTCGTCCTTCCGCTGAAAATTCAGCAACCTGTTCCTGGTCATTGCTTATTATAATTTTTCAGCATCATTTAATCCAAACATATCGGCCCCAGTCGCCAATTTAGTATGGTCCCCTGAAATCAGGCATAATAGTAAATCTCAGCCTTTCCACAGGATTCAATCATCCCGGTCGTTAAAAACCAGGGGAATTGCGCGGCAGGCGAATAAGTCAAAACTCCAGATACTTAGGGTAAAGGGCGACAGGCTCAGGCAAGCAAAAGGCCTTCCCCTTTTTCGGTGAAAGCCTTTTGCCGGACGAAACTGCCTGTCCTTTGTGGAAGACACTTGACTACTTATTAATATTTAAAGGTACATGCTGCACTATGGTCGTTGCTCAGATGAGAGACTCCCTGTATACTTCCAGTACATGTTTTCGGCCCGCATATATTGGGTTTACCGGGACAGCATGTATCATAAAAACATTGCCTGCCGCTAGGGCAATCATCATCTGTTGCGCATGCGTTGGCGCTCGAACACCAGAAGTCGTCAACGCAGTCGCCGTCGCCGTCGGCCTTTCTGAAGCAGAAACAGCTAAGGGTCGGATTGCAGATCCCTGTATATGTGCCGCAGTCTTCCGCTTCACATGGGCAGGTCTCGGTTTTCTTGAACTCCACACTCATCGAGTTCGCAGGCGCCGTTTTTGCGGTTATCTTGATGCAGGTAGACGTCAGATTATATTTCTTTGTGTCAGGGTTGGACCGGTTGTCGAAAACCGTCTCGTTTCCTGCATACCACAAGTCCTTCGCTGAACCTTTGTCGGTTCCCATATCGATACCGTCAGCCTCCTCCAGGTCCACCTTACGATGGGTGTCAGCCGTATTTGTTGCCACTGTCTCGTCAACATGCCAGATGGCTATTCCGCCGAAATAAGTGCCGAGCCATCTCTGCAGCCCCATGTCGTATCCGAGGGGTCTTCTGTTTTCAGCTAGAAAGTACTCCGTGGCTACGTCGGTATTTTTTCTGAACACCGTGTTTGCACTGGTAGCAACACCCGAACCTGCCGCTTGTATGCTAAGTGTCTCATTTCCAACCGCGGTCCCGGCTACCCAACTCCTGTTATACTTGATCCAGGCTGACGGCAGCACAGGTGTTTCACCGCTATAGTCGTCGGAGTTAGACTTGCCCCAGTTCCCTCCTCCCATGAGGCAGAACCCTCCCACCCCGCTTGAGGACTTGTCTGTATCATAAAGGTCGGGAAGGCCGAAAATCAGGTGGCCTAATTCGTGGACCATTATACCCATTGAAGCCTGGTGTTTGTCAGTCGCCTCGCTCTGGTGGACCTCGCCGAACTGGGCGTAGCCTCCGGCTCCGCCGTGAGAGGCACCGACTGTCACCCCGTCCACAACAGGAGCTCCGACACCGTCAAGAGACCATCTATGGCCCCAAACGCTAGGTGTATAAGTGGCAGTGTAAGCCCGCTCGAACCCAGCGACAATCACGACAACCGCCAGTTCGGATGAATCAACGTACCCATCCCGATTTTTGTCGAAGGCCTTAAAATTTACAAATCGGTTCGCCTTCAGGATCGCGTCCTTCGTGATCTGCTGGTTTCTGATGTCCGTAGTCGCCCCTGTATTCGGATGGGCGTAGCCAAGGTTGAGCCAGCCGACCACACCGTTGTTTCTCGTCCCGTGTGTTTCCGCTGCAGGGGACAAGGTCACTTTGCCATAGGAGGCATCGCTGAAATAGTCTTTGATATTGTCTTTGATAAAGGAGGCAAATGAATTTGCTTTATATGTCCCGGCCCTGTTGCTAAAACTAGCCAGGATAAACAGTACCTTGCCGTTGAACGTGCCGGTTGGAGCTTTCTGAAGAGCTTCAAGTGCTTCTTCAGTACCATACATACCAACTCCAGCATGCGGCCTGATATGTGTCTGCAGCCCGGCAGGAACAGGTTCCCCTGCCCTTGCATCTTCGAGAATCGGTCCCCTCTCGTCGTACCCTGAGACATAATGCCAATATCCGCCCGGCACTCCTGCAATCGTATAGCCGTCCAAGGTCTCCACCCAGTTATTCCACTCGTCTCCTCTAAGGTATGCCTTGACCACTGCCTGGTTGGGTTGAATTATTTCCACAATGTCGGGTGAAGCCGGCACTGCAAATACAGTAACAGGCATTAGTAGTGCAATACCGGACAGAAGCGCCAATATTGCTCCCAACTTTTTCATACTTTCCTCCTTTGACAAGGTTATGAGAATTTTCGATGACAGACCTTCGGGCCCAAAGAAAGTGTTTACGTCCCTTTCTGCCTCCTTCCTGTTCCCACTGTTATGCGGTCGGGACCCTTTTCTAAAGCCCGTAACACTTTCACTTTACTGCGGTGTTCTTCTATGCTCCGGCGCCTGTCTGATGTATTTTTTCAGTCCTGCGGGCGGCGGGGCATCAGCCCTTGCCGGAGAAAGGACTGGTTGCCCATTCTCAAATCTGATGACATAATGCCAATATCCGTCACTCCCCTTTTCAACAGTGTAACCTTCAGGTGTTTCCACCCAGTTATTCCACTCATCGCCCTCCTGCTGAATTTTCACTACTGACCCGTCAGGCTGAAAAACCTCCACCACATCAGGTGATGCCGGCGCGCTGAAGGCTGTGACCGGAGTCATGATCAGGTAAGCAAGCAGAAAGACGATAAAGACCGGCAGTTTTCCCATCCACTCCTCTTTCCAGGCTCAGAATCTGCCTTCTTATCCATACCAATATCATAATTAAAATTATTAATCAATCTTAATTTGAGATTATCATTAGCACTTTTTCAGGATGGAAAACCCAGGGACTTCAGAAGAAAAGCCCATGAAGAAAAAAAACTTACAAAAACCCCTTGCCAATTGTCCCTGTCGTATGGTTATAGTGGCCGCCCTGCCCAACTTTTATATACCGGCATTGCATAACCGGAATAGCAAAATTCCAAGTCCCTTTGGGTAGTGGCTTATGCTAAAATAGGCCTTAATATGCTCATTGGAATAATAGCTGATACGCACGACAACATGATCACCCTGAGAAGGGCTGTGGATTATTTCAACTCAAGGGATGTGCTTCACGTAGTCCACGCCGGAGATTTTGTCTCACCCTTCACCTTCCGGGTCCTGAAAGAACTGCAATCTGACTTCACGGGTATCTTCGGCAATAATGACGGAGACAGGCTTCTTCTGCAGAAGCGCTCAGGCGGGAAACTCCACTACCAGCCCCTTCTTCTCGAACTGGCCGGCAGGAAGATTATCGTTATGCACGAGCATACTATCGTCGACGCCATGGCCGCTAGCGGACATTATGATCTCGTGATCTACGGACATACGCACGAGGCTGAAATCAGGCGGGTCGGGAATACCCTTATTGTTAATCCGGGAGAAGCCTCAGGCTGGCTTTACGGAAAGACCACTGTTGCTGTTGCTGACCTTTCAGAAATGACAGCTGAAATCGTAACTATTTAACCTGAAAAATACGATTATTGCGAGGATGTGCGAAAAAAAATCTTTATAATGTCGCAATTTGGCTATTGATAATTTCAAGTTGTCGGTCATAATAATATTCGCTTATTTGTCTCACAACCGTCTTACAAAGGTGGCGCAGATAAAGATTTTTTTTCACACATCCCCGCAACTTTTTCTTAAACCTAATAATTCAGCAGTTGAAAGAGTTGGCTTGAGCGACTTAGCTCTCCTTTCGTTGACGTTCTTAGCGAAATGGAGCGTTAAACAGCCTTGAGTGTCTGAGCCCGGAGGGCGAGTTTCAAGGCTGTAGCAGAATAAGCTTAGAACTTCAGAAAGAGAGCTCCCTGAGCGAAAGACAGCTCTTTTAACTGCTGTTTACAGGTTAATGCATTTCTTGGAAATAAGCGCCACAGATGACTTTATATGCTAAATTCTTCTCCCTTATAGGGCACATGTGTCTTATAGCCAAAGCGCTTCTGGATCAGTCCCTGAAATTCCAGTGATACTTCTTCTTCTCCATGTACGATAAATATCTCGGGGCTGGTCCGGAAGCAGGATATCCAGTCGAGCAGCTCGCTCTGGTCTGCATGAGCCGAAAACCCTCCGAGTGTATGGATGCCTGCCCTGACCGTTATCCTGTCTCCGAGCACTTCAACCTGTTTCGCACCGTCGACGATCTTCCTTCCTAGCGTGCCCTCCGCCTGATACCCGACAAAGACTATACTGCTTTCTTTTCTGCCCAGGTTATGTCTGAGGTGATGGCGGACCCTGCCTGCATCGCACATCCCGGAACTTGCTATAATTATGGCCTCTTTCCTGATTCTGTTGAGCGCCATGGAATCTTCTGTGCTTCTGGTAAAATGGATACGCAGTGCTTCCCTGTTGCTGACATCAAATATCCGCCGCGCCTCTTCATCAAAATATTCCGGGTGGTTGACATACACCTTTGTGATCTTTTCAGCGAGCGGGCTGTCGATATAGACATTGATCCTGAAGAGCCTGTCCTGCTTCACCAGCCGGTTGAGGACCAGAAGTACATCCTGCGTCCTTCCGAGGGCGAATGAAGGGATGATCACATTACCCCTCCTCTTAAAGGTCTTTTTGATCACGTCGACAAGCTCGTCGATGGATTCATCCATAGACTTATGGTTTCTGTTGCCGTAAGTCGATTCAATAGTAAGGTAGTCGGTCTCCTCCACAAAAACAGGGTCCTGTACTATCGGGTTCTCCCTTTTCCCGATATCCCCTGAAAAGACGATCTTCTTCTCTGCCTGGCCCTCCTGATACCACAGCTCAAGCGTTGCAGAACCCAATATATGTCCTGCGTCTACAAAACGGTATCTGATTCCTTCACAGAGCTTCTCTATTTCGTTGTATTGCTTCCGCTGGATGAGGGGAAGGACCATGTCCACATCCTTACTTGTATAAAGAGGCACTACCGGCTGCTGACCCGTTTCCACGGCCTTTCTGTTATACCACTCAGCATCACTTTCCTGTATATGGGCGGAATCATACAGGATAAGTTCGATAATGTCCGCAGCAGCGGACGTGGTGATTATCTTTCCCCTGAAGCCCTCTTTGACCAGCCTGGGGACAAGTCCTATATGGTCAAGATGTGAGTGGGTGAGAAACAGACACGATATCCCTGCGGGGTCAAAGTCAAAGGCTGCCCTGTTCACCGCGTCAGCGTCGTGCCCCTGATGCATGCCGCATTCCACAAGTATCTTAATCCCGTCTCTGCTCAGATAAAAACAAGAACCTGTGACCGTCCTTGCCCCACCCAGAAACTTTATGTTCATGTCGTTCCCCCGTTATAAATTAGTACTGTAAATAAAACAACCACAGAGAACACTAAGAAAAGACCTAAATATAAAAGGTTACAAGAAAGTTGCTCCTTCAGTGCCTATGTAATTATTTTTCTCTGTGCCCTCTGTGGTGATCCTCTGCAGCTTTATATCTTCTCATCTTTTTTAAGGCTTTACTGTATCAAAAAATAAGAAAAAATGCCCGGGCTTGCAATAAGAATCAACAATAATTATAATTTAGAATCGCTATGGGGGATACTGCATACTGTCTATGTTGTAATGAAGAGGTGCCTTTCACCACTGTTGTAAGAAATGAAAGGATCGAGCTG
>Ga0316616_100000154_pt1 | contig 17830 bp, 9 predicted proteins | sample OWC_Aug_M1_C1_D1_FD_207660 | JGI IMG/M metagenome (GOLD analysis project Ga0316616, IMG submission 207660) | Wetland soil microbial communities from Old Woman Creek delta, Ohio, United States - OWC_Aug_M1_C1_D1_B | ecosystem: Environmental > Terrestrial > Soil > Wetlands | place: USA: Ohio... | reverse complement strand
CACGGTGAGCAGGGTAATTTCGTAATCGAAGTCAATCTGCCCTTCCACGATCACCCGGCCCTGATTCACGCGTCCGCCGCTGGCGGCGTAATCCCATGCGGCGGCCACCTGGTCTGGCGCAGTTACACGCGACTGCCCCTTGCCGGAGGACGACATCACCGGCTTGATGAAACACGGGTAGCCAATGCCGCCGTCAATGGCGGCCTGCATTTCCTGCAGGCTGGAAGCGAAAGCGTACGGCGAAGTCGGCAGCTGCAATTCTTCCGCCGCCAAACGGCGAATGCCCTCTCGGTTCATGGTGAGTTGCACCGCACGCGCGTTCGGGATGACGCGTACCAGACCGGAAGCCTCGATCTCCGCCAAGGCGTCAATGGCAATGGCTTCGATTTCCGGCACGATCAGGTGCGGCTTTTCCCGTTCCACCAATGCCTTGAGCGCAGCACCATCGGTCATGTCAAGGGTATGGGCACGGTGTGCAACCTGATGGCCGGGGGCGTTGGGGTAACGATCCACGGCGATCACTTCCACGCCCAGACGTTGCAAGGCGATGATAACTTCCTTGCCAAGTTCACCGCTGCCGAGCAGCATGACGCGCGTGGCCGATGGGCTCAAGGGGGTACCGATCTTCATGGGGAACTCCGCAACGGAAAAGTTGCGTGAATTTTACCATGGGGGTAGGTGGGGAGTGGTAAGTAGAGAGTGGGCAGTAGGGGAAAGTTACTCCCTACTTTCCCGCCCTAATGCCGTGCTTGTCCATGCGATAGCGAATGGTCATGCGGGTGATCCTGAGCAGGCGTGCAGCCTCGGAGACATTGCCATTGCTCTGGGACAGGGCATTCTCGATCAGCGCTTTTTCCGCTTCGTCTAGGGTCATGCTCACAGAAGAGCCTGATTGCAGGTTGTTAGACACGGATGCATTGATCGGCAAGGCCAGTTCCGCCGAAGAAACCAGATCGCCCTGGCTCAGCATCACGGCGCGCGAAACCAGGTGTTTCAACTCGCGCACATTGCCCGGCCAGGCATAGCTACTCAAAGCCTGCAGGGCGTCGGAAGAAAATTGATGCCGTGGCAAGCCATAGCGGCGCTCGGTCTGCGCAGCGAAATGATGCGCCAGCAGCAGCACATCATCGCCACGTTCCCTGAGCGATGGCATGTCGATGCTGAGCATGTTGAGGCGATAGTAAAGATCGGCACGGAAGCGCCCTTCCAGCACTATTTTCTGCAAATCACGGTTAGTCGCGGCGACAAACCGGGCAGCCACCGGACGCTCCCTGTTAGCGCCAAGGCGGCGCACCATGCGACGTTCCAGCACATTGAGCAGCTTTGCCTGCAGACTGAGCGGCAATTCGCCGATTTCGTCCAGAAACAGCGTACCGTCCTCGGCCGCTTCGATCAGTCCGCAGCGTGACCCCTGGGCGCTGGTAAACGCGCCTTTTTCGTGACCAAACAGTTCGCTTTCGATCAGTTCGGCCGGCAGCGAGGCACAATCCACATGGACAAAAGGACGGTCGCCATTTGCACAATACTGATGCAGCAGGCGCGAAGCCACATCCTTGCCGGTGCCGGTCTCGCCGGTGATGAGCACGGTCGGCGAGGCGCCTTCCGCCACCGGCAGCAAACTGGCAATGCGCCTGATCTGGCCGCGAATGGCCTGCATCACGGCGCTCTCCCCCAGGAATTCAATGCCTTCGGCGTCATGGCTGGCACGCTGACGGGAATAATCAACCTGGGTCTTCAGGTTGGTCGAGCGCTCCGCTTTTTCCACCACCAGCAGCAGTTCTTCCAGATCGACCGGCTTTTTCAGGTAGTCGATGGCGCCCTGCTTGATGGCGTTGACCGCGTCACTTACTTCGCCGTAGGACGTCATGATAATAACGGCTGCGCCATTGCCGACCAGTTCGGCCAGCAAGTCCATGCCGTTGCCATCCGGCAGGCGCATGTCGAGCAGCACCAGATCAGGGGAAAGCTGACGCACGACAGAGCGGGCATCGGCCAGCGTGCCCGCCCATTCGCAGTCATAGCCTGACTGCCGCAGGCGCTTGGCAACGGCGCGCGCAAAAAGCTCCTCGTCTTCTACCAGCAGCACACGGGGTTTCTGTGCGCCGCCCAAGGCAATTCCAAAAGAGGAGATTTCGCGGTCGAGCATCAACGATCAGTCATTGTCCAGTTGCGCTCCGGACCCACGCTTGGGCGTATCGAATTCATAGCGCACGCCGACCCAGGCCGCCTGTGGGGAACCCGGGGACAGGAACAACTCATTAGCCCATCCGGCCTCGCCTGCCGTATTGAAGGTCCGATCAGGAGTGTTGAACGCGTTGACACCCAATACGCCCAGCGTCGCATAATCCTTGTCGAATATGTTGGTCGCCTTGAGGAAGGCACTCCAGCCTTTGCCGATACGGTAGTTGGCATCCATGTTGAATATCGTATAGCCCGCCACCTTGCCATTCTCGTCGGCATTGTTTTCATCGCCACGCGCATACACGCCGGAGAATGACAGCATGTTCACGCCCACGTTGAAATCCGGGGTGAAATCATAGGCGGCGCGCACCTTGAGCGCATGGTCCGGCAGGCCTGGCATGCGATCACCAGGGGTGGCAGTGATATCGCCATCCGCATTGGCCGAACTGTTGGCAGGGCTGTGAAACACCACGTCAGATTCGTAGGTCGCACGCAGATAGGTGTAGTTCGCCGCGAGGGTCAGCTTGTCGATATTGCCGTTCAAGCCCAGTTCCACCCCTTTGCGGCGGGTCTTGCCAACATTCTGGAAATAGCCGAAGTTGGCCTGCGTGCCGGCCGAAATAAACTGAATATCATCATGCAGCGTGGAGTAGAAGCCGGTGGCATTCCATTGCCAGTCGGCCCCAAGGCGTCCGCGCAGGCCGCCCTCCCATGTCTTAGCAACCACCTTCTTGAGCGGCGGATCAGCCAGAAAGTCCGTTGGCAACCGGCATGGAACATCCTTGTTGGCGCAGGCCAGTTCAATCGGCGTGGGCGCGCGCATCCCTTCATTGTAGGCACCGTAAATGGTCAAGGCCTGAGAGGGGTTGTAATTCAGGCCAATCGCCGGATTGAAGCGGTTATAACGGTGTTCCACCTCATCAGAGGTCGTGCCGGTCACGTACAGATCCTGCCCAAAATACGGAGACGATGGATCGGTAATCAGCTCCGGATCCATATTGTCCTGAACCTTCACCTTGATGTAGTTATAGCGGCCTGAAGCGGTCAGATGGAGTTTGTCGGTAATCGAGAAGATGTCGGTAAAATAAAGTCCATAGTACTCGTTCCTGCCGGTCACATCGGTTTCCATCTCGAATGGGTCGTCGGAAGGGGCAGCGCGATTATCCTCGAACTCATCGACCTCCTGCTCATATGATTTATATTTCGAGCGTCCGCCGTCAAAACTCAAACCCACCGTCAGCTGATTGGCATAACTCCACAGTTTGCCCAGATCGGAATACTGAGCCGCAAATCCGTACCCGTCCTGGTCGGTATTGCTTTTTTCGTTGAAGCCTTGGTTGCTTGCGGGATCGCTTGGATCGAAATCATCATTGGTATTACTTGCAAAATTCTTGATACGGCTATGACGCCCATACACGTTGCCAGACACTAATTTGTCGTCAGTGAGAAAGTGGGTTCCTTCCAGGTTCAGCATGGCGACATCGGAATCATTCCTGTCCGGCCAGGTGTAGGCATCTTCCGGGTTGTTCATCCAACTTTCTGGCAATGCCTGAATGCCTTCCAGATTGTTGTGCGTTACCAGGACGCCAAGGTCGAGATCGCTAGTTTCATTTTCCCACCCGAATTTACCGAACAACTGGTTCACCTGGCTGGGGGAATGATCGCGCCAGCCATCCTCGCTGACAACGTTGCCTGTCATGAACCACTCGAGATTGTCTTTTGCACCGCCATACTCCGCATTGAAACCACGACGCCCCCAGGAACCTGTGGTGGCCTCTGCGGCGAACCCGGGAAATTGCGAACCACTCTTGGTATGTATCGAAAGCGCCCCACCCAGCGTATTGAGGCCGAACACCGGATTGGAGCCGGGGATCAGGTTGATGTTGGCAATGGCGCTTTGTGGGATCGCGCTCCAGTTGACGCCATCGCCAAATGGTTCGTTGACGCGCACGCCATCCATGAACACTGACAACCCGACTGGCGCCCCCATCAAAGGAGTCGCGGTATAGCCGCGGAAATTCACGTCCGGCATATAGACATTGCTCTGGCCCTCGGTGATGGTCACGCTACCCAGGTTGGCATTCATGAATTCCGACAAATCCAAGGTATGCTGTTCGGCAATTTCGTTCGCACTGCCAACCTGCACGTTAGCAGGCACCCGGTCGAGAGTGGCCCCGATGCTGGGTAAGGGAGTGATGCCGACCACCTCGACGGTGGCAGTTTCCAGCGCTTCCGTTTTCTTTTCGGCATACACGACCGAAGGCACGGTACAGACAGCGGCAATCAACAGGGCAAGATTTTTGTGACGAAAATTATGGTTCTTCTGCATATACATTCCTAATAAATTAGCGGGTAATCAAACCCGATTGCTATATCAAATTTCATGCCAACCAGATCAATAGTATTTTTTGCATATTTTTCAATTCGTTGAAAACATGTCGAGTGCGAGATAGATGGACATTCTAACTGAGTGCGGTGGCTGACAACAACCAAACATGGTTGCTATAAGCCGGACACCAGATTTATAGAACTTTTGTAAAGCCCGCAATGCACCGCAATTCTTGCCGTGGCAGTTACCCTTAACCGGGCTGCCAAGTGACGATCAGCCCTATTTCATCTCCGGCTGCCTGAAAGTCGCACGCCACACCAATGCCAGGCACCACCACCAAAATTTCTTCCAGATACAGCAACGGCAGGTTCTGGCGCTGCCATGGGGGCAATCCAGCCTCCTGTAACAGATGCTTGAGGCTGCGCGTCGGACGCCGGCAATCCGGCCGAAAACGTTCTCCGCCATTGCGGCTTCGCACAATGGGTCTGCCTGAAGCCATCCTGGCAAGAGACAAACCCTGGCCCATTTGCCGGGAAAAAGTCAGACATCCTCCGGGGAGGTGCAGTGTTTCTTCGCCACGCCATGTAATTTCAAGCATTGCGGTGCCATTTTCCTGTGGCTCAAACCAGGCCTCACCGCGATATCGGCGCACCTGTCCATCAGCCAGCCTAATGCGGATCTGGGCATCGGGCCGGGCATTTATCAGTTGCTGGTAAATTTCCTCCAAACGCCGCGTGCTTGGCAGCGATGGCGAATGGCCGGCAAGCCAGAAGCGCAGCAGGTTCTTTGCACGCGGCATGGAGAATGCGCGCAGGCCGGAAAGGTCGAGCCTGCCTTCACGCACCAGATGTGCAGCATCCTCACGGGCCACTTCGTCCATCAGGATGGCCGATTCGCCCAGATGCGCAGCGCTACGCGCCAGCGTCACGCGACATGCGGGAAAGCGTTTTTCCAGTTCCGGAAGAATGTGATGCCGCAGGAAGTTGCGGTCATAGGCTAGATCGAGATTGCTCTCGTCCTCGATCCAGCGCAAATTGCGGCTTCGGGCATAGCCTTCCAGTGCGCCGCGAGACACACCGAGCAAGGGCCGCAATAAAATTGGGCGGCCCTCTGCACGCTCGCTCATGGCCGGCATGGCTGCCAGCCCCTTTGTTCCAGCGCCACGCAGCAGCTGGAGTAGCACTGTTTCGGCCTGATCGTCCTGATGATGGGCGAGCACTACCGCATCCACGGGCTGCGTCAGCAGCACCGCATAACGCGCCTCGCGGGCTGCGGCCTCCAAGCCCTGCCCACTATCGCGCGGCACGCTAACACGCGCAGCCTGGAATTGGACGTCGGCTTCTGCGCAGATTTCGGCACAGAAACGCTCCCACTCGGCAGCATTGGGACTGATGCCGTGGTTGACATGCAGGGCTTGCAAGCGGAAACCCACCGTAGTTTGCACGCGCTGCAACAAGTCAAACAGGACGCAGGAATCGAGCCCGCCCGAAAACCCCAGCAGCACGATCTGTCCGGGGCGGACGGTCTTTTTGAGGAAGACTTCTAGGTTGGTTGGCAGTTCACCGTCTTGCAGTTTCTTTGAACTTGCCATAGCTCATAAGCCGGTCGATGCGTGCTTCCAGCAAGTGTTGCGTGGATTTTACCTGCAGCATGTGCAGCTCGTCCCTTAATGCCCGGCGCAAAGTCTGCATCATTACCTCAGGTTCACGATGCGCACCGCCCAGGGGTTCGGCTACTACGCGGTCGACCAGCCCCAGGCTCTTCAGGCGGTTGGCAGTAATGGCAAGCGTTTCCGCCGCTTCCGGCGCCTTGTCAGCGCTTTTCCACAGGATAGACGCGCAACCTTCCGGGGAAATCACGGAATAGGTGCCGTACTGCAGCATCATCAGGTGGTCGACCACGCCTAGCGCCAGCGCGCCGCCAGAGCCGCCCTCGCCGATGATGACACCGATAATGGGTGTCTTGAGTTCAGCCATGACATAGAGATTACGCGCGATGGCCTCGGACTGGCCGCGCTCTTCGGCATCGATGCCAGGGTATGCGCCAGGAGTGTCGATCAGGGTAATGATGGGCAGGCCAAACTTTTCTGCCAGTCGATAGAGGCGCAGCGCCTTGCGGTAGCCTTCGGGGCGCGGCATGCCGAAGTTGCGGTAGATCTTTTCCTTGGTGTCGCGGCCTTTCTGCTGCCCGATCACCATTACCGGCTGCCCTTCGAAGCGCGCCATGCCACCGACAATGGCCGGATCATCGGCAAAAGCGCGGTCACCGTGAAGCTCTTCGAAATCAGTGAAAAGCCCCTGAATATAATCCAGTGTATAGGGGCGCTGGGGGTGGCGCGACACTTGCGAAACCTGCCAGGAACTGAGTTTGGCGTAGATATCCTTGGTCAGGGTTTGGCTCTTCTGTTGCAGGCGGTCGATCTCTTCGGAAATATCCAGAGCGGAATCGTCCTGCACATAGCGCAATTCCTCGATCTTTGTCTCAAGTTCGGCGATGGGTTGCTCGAAGTCCAGAAAGGTGGTTTTCATAATCGTCTCGTCTTCGTTCGCTGGCCGCTGCCAGCGTGAATTCATGGGCTAATGATACAGGATTTTAACATTTTCATCGGAAAGCCATGCACGCAGGCTGTGCAGCAAATCCTCGCGCAATTCCACTCTCCATGCATCGCCTAGCGTCAATTCGCAGCGTGCAGCCCCATTACGGTAATCAATCTGTACCGGGCAGCCCGGACTATCTTCCTGCCGTACCTGATGCCTGCAAAACGGCGCCAGCAGCTCACGCAGCCTGATCGCATCCGCCTGGCCGTTACAGGAAAGCTTGAGCAGGCTGGCGTAGGCGCTACGGGCGGCCGCCACATCAAAGAGGCGCCGAGCATTGACGCGCAGCCCCCCGGTAAAGTCATCATTACTGACTTTCCCCTCGACGAACAGCAACTGGTCTTCCTTCAATAGCACGGCGTTAGCGAGGAATAATTCGTTGCCGATCGCCACCTCGATCTGGGCAGTGGCGTCATCGATGGTGACGAATGCCATCTTGCCGCGGCTCGTCATGCGTGTGCGAGTCGCAATGACGACACCCGCAAGCAGTTGTGGTTGCTCCTGAGGGGTCAGCGCCGCCAGGCTGTTGCGCACGAACGCGGACAGCTCGTTCTTGTAAGCGAGATAAGGATGGCCGCTGAAATAAAACCCCATCGCGGCTTTTTCCTGCTGCAGTTTTTCTTGTTCCGGCCACGCCGCGATCTGGGGCAGCTTATGGGTGGTCACTTCCGGCATATCGCCGAACAGGCTGTTCTGCCCCGCCGCCGCGCCGCTCTGTTCGGCGGCTTCAATGGCCATGCCCACCCCGGCCAGCAGCGCGGCCCGGTTAGGTTCCAGCTTGTCGAATGCTCCGGCGCGGATCAGCGACTCGATCACGCGTCGATTTACCTTGCGCAAGTCGAGGCGCAGGCAGAAATCGAACAGGTCCTTGAATGGGCCATCCTGCTTGCGCGATTCGAGAATGACCTCGATCGCTGACCAGCCGGTGCCCTTGATCGCCCCCAAACCGTAAAGCACCCGCTTTTCGTCAAGCGGCTTGAAGCGGAACTCGCTCTGGTTGATGTCCGGCGGCAGCACTTCCAGGCCGTTGACCAGGCAGTCATCGTGGAAGATATGCACGCTGTCGGTATTGTTCATGTCCGCCGACAGGGTGGCAGCGAGGAACGCCGCCGGGTAATGCTTTTTCAGATACGCAGTGTGGTACGCCACCAAGGCGTAGGCTGCCGCGTGCGACTTGTTGAAGCCGTAACTGGCGAACTTTTCCATCAGGTCGAACAGGAATTCCGCATCGCGCGGCGCGGTGCCATTTTTTTGTGCACCTTCGACGAAAATAGCGCGCTGCTGCGCCATTTCTTCCGGCTTCTTCTTGCCCATGGCGCGGCGCAGCATGTCGGCGCCACCCAGACTATAGCCGGCCACGACCTGCGCGATCTGCATCACCTGCTCCTGATACACCATGATGCCGTAGGTCTCTTTCAGGATAGATACGGTCGCCGGATGCGGGTATTCCACTTTCTGCAGCCCGTGCTTGCGTCGGCAGAAGTCCGGGATCAGATCCATCGGGCCGGGGCGATACAGTGCGACCAGCGCAATGATGTCCTCGAAGCAATCCGGCTTGGCCTGCTTCAGCATGTCCTTCATGCCACGCGATTCCAGCTGGAACACGGCGGTGGTGTTGGCGGTCTTGAGCAGGGTGAACGTCGGCGTATCGTCCAGCGGCAGGGTCTCGAACGCAAGCGGCGGTTCGCCTTTCGCGGCGCGCTGCGCGTTGGTATTCTCTATTGCCATGTCGAGAATGGTCAGGGTACGCAGGCCGAGGAAGTCGAACTTGACCAAGCCGACCGCCTCCACGTCGTCCTTGTCGTATTGGCTCACCACGCTGTCGCTGCCCTGCTGGCAGTACATCGGGGTAAAGTCGGTGATGCGCCCCGGAGAAATCAGCACTCCACCGGCGTGCATGCCGACGTTGCGCGTCAGGCCTTCCAGCCGCAGCGCCAGTTCCAGCAATTCGTTGACTTCTTCTTCCTTCTCGCGCCGCTCCTTGAGCTGCGGCTCTTTTTCCAGCGCATCGGCCAGGGTGATGCCAAGTTCGTTGGGGATCAGTTTGGCAATGCCGTCGACGAAATTGAACGGCAGGTCCAGCACGCGGCCGACATCGCGAATCACCGCCTTGGCCGCCATGGTACCGAAAGTGGCGATCTGCGAGACCGCCTCCAGTCCGTACTTGTGCTTGACGTAATCGATGACGCGGTCGCGCCCTTCCTGGCAGAAGTCGATATCGAAGTCGGGCATCGACACCCGCTCTGGGTTGAGGAAGCGCTCGAACAGCAAGGCATAGCGTAGCGGGTCGAGATCGGTGATGCCGAGGCTGTAAGCCACCAGAGACCCCGCGCCGGAACCGCGCCCCGGTCCGACCGGCACACCGTTGTGCTTGGCCCAGTTGATGAAGTCCGCCACGATCAGGAAGTAGCCGGGGAAACCCATCTGCACGATGATGCCGACCTCGAAATCGAGACGTGCCTCATATTCCGGCCGCCTGGCCTCGCGCAGTGCCGCATCCGGGAACAGCACCTCCAGCCTTTTCTCCAGCCCGATCCGCGCCTGAATGGCGAGGTACTCGTCCAGGCCTTCGTTGTTGGGGGTGGGGAACTGCGGCAGGTAATTTTTCCCAAGCGTGAGCGTTAGATTGCAGCGTTTGGCGATTTCCACGGAATTTTGCAGCGCCTCGGGAATGTCGGAGAACAGCTCCGCCATCTCGGCCTGCGTCTTGAAATACTGCTGCTCGGTAAATTGGCGCGGACGGCGCCTGTCGGCCAGCACGTAGCCCTCGGCGACACAAACCCGGGCTTCATGCGCCTTGAAATCCTGAATATCAAGGAACTGTACCGGATGGGTCGCGACCGCCGGCAAATTCAAGCTTTCAGCAAGCGCAATCGCTCGCGAAATATACATCTCCTGCTGTGCATGGCCGGTCCGTTGCAGTTCAATGTAAAACCGGTTTGGGAAAAGCTCTCGCCACTGCCCCGCCAGCGCTTGCGCGCTACGGCTGTTATCCTGCATCAGCGCCTGGCCAATATCGCCGGCCATTGCGCCGGATAGCAGAATCAAGCCCTCCGTGCCGCCCTCGGCGAGCCATTCCCGCTTGATTTCCGGGCGGCCGCGATACTGGTTGGAGAGATAGGCGCGGGTCAACAGCTCGCACAATCGCAGATAGCCGGCATGTGACTGGCACAGCAGCAGGAACCGATACGGCTGATCCCGGCTGGTCTCGTTTTCCAGCCAGACATCGCAGCCAAGTAACGGTTTTATCCCCTTGCTCCGCGCCGCCGAGTAGAACTTGATCGCGCCGAACAAATTGGATAAGTCGGTCAGCGCCAGCGCCGGCATACTGTCACGCAAAGCGTAATTGACGTAGCCGCCAATGCGCACCATACCGTCCACCACGGAATACTCGCTGTGACAGCGCAAGTGTACAAAAGCAGGCTGAGTCATCCCCGAATTTTACCGGAAAAGCGCGCCATCCGAGATGGTGCCGGATTCGACTTTCGTTTCCGTACCTATTTAAGCGCGTAAATCTCCGGCAGGTTGCGCCACCAGCCACGCACATCCATGCCGCAGCCGAATACATACCGGTTGGGTAGCACCAGTCCCACAAAATCGGCATGAATCGGCTTCAGCTGACCGGTAACCTTTTCCGTCAGTACGGCAATCAGCACGCGCGATGCTCCGGCCTCCAGGCATTTCTCGCGCACGGCAGCCAGGGTAACCCCCTCGTCCAGAATATCATCCAGCACCAGCACGGTACGACCATGCATATTGTTGCCGGGCATGACCTTCCAGATGATCTCGTCGCCATGCGTTCGGTTGTGATAGCGATTGGCCTGCACATAGTCGAATTCAAGAGGAAACCTTAATTGCGGCAGTAAGCGGCCAGCAAATACCGCCGCCCCGCTCATCACGCACAGTACCAGCGGCTCACTCTCCCCCAGGGAATGTGTGATTGAAACCGCCAGTTGCTGCACGGCAGCCTCCACCTCATCTGTGGAATATATGAGTTCTGCTTGTTGAAGCAATTGCTGGGGTGTCAGGTGCTCAGTCAAGGTCTGCCAATCATATGCTTAATGGATGGTTACTGAATGGGGTGACACGAAATTGAAACGCAACAAAAACGACGAACGCCATGCAAAAGATGAAGCCGCCATATCGTGAGCTACAACCATCAAAATCCTGATGTTGTTAGTCTTCAGCATGTCGCCTTGCCTATGCTTGTCCGTTGAAAGTGGCATACAGCCACACCAATACTTCAGCAAGTATGCCAGCACATGGCCATGACCGGAAGCAAGGGTCTATGATTCAGTAGTAACAAGCAAATCATGCAAGGCAAAGTTATACACACAACTTCATGCATTACTTTAAAAAATCGGCCAACTTTCTAATCCACATAGAAAATATTTTATCTTATTGTTTTTTATAACCTAATTTATGCGCCCATTTTTTGGGCACTAAGAAAAAATCGTTATGAAGTGGCAAGTTACGTTTTAAAGTCACAACTATTCACAGAATTATCCACAGATATTGTGGATTGAGATATCAGATTGCAGGGGATTTGTATTTCCAGTACCTTCTGGCACCGCAGGTCGTCAGCATCAATGAACTCAAAGACTTGGGAGGCTGGAAAACCAGGTCGATGGTGGATCGTTACGCGAAGTTTGCAACTGAAAATCTGGCATTCGCCGCTTCACGCATCGAGCGCGGGCGGGATGGTCGAAACGTGGTCGAATTGTTACGTTTTTGTCACGGTCAGAAAAACAAAAGGGTCGGCACCTAAGCGCCAACCCTTTCTACATCTGGCTCCCCGACCTGGGCTCGAACCAGGGACACACGGATTAACAGTCCGTTGCTCTACCAACTGAGCTATCGGGGAATTGAGAAAGGCGCAATAATAATAGCTAGTTGATTTTTGGTCAACCTTGGCTAGCATATGTATTGAGGCGTTCACCCCATGCAGCTTGCGCCGTTATCGTCGGATAGATTAGCCTTGCTCAATTCTTCAAAGAGAGATCGCCATGCAAAATGAAGAGACTCCTGACGACAGATTGGCGCTGATCGAAGCCCGCCTTTCCCGTATTGAATCAAAGCTGGCGCTACCAAAGATCAACAAGTCAACTCGCATCACAGAACCATCGGCGGCTACGACACATCCGGCTTCTCCACCGCACCACACCAGCATGCCCTCCATTACCAGTCTGATGGGTTGGGGCGGCGCCACCGCACTGGTAATGGCAGCGGCTTATCTGATCCGTTTGGCTGTTGATTCCGGATGGCTGACCCCGGAGCGCCAGGTTGGGCTAGCTATTATCGGAGGAATTGCGCTGATCGCCGCGGGACTGGCGTTGCGTCACGCCAACCGCCAATATGCCTCGCTGCTGCCGGCGGGCGGCATCGTCACGCTATTCCTTGCCACCTACGGCGCCCACATGTATTACGGCCTGATCAGCCCGCTGGTTGCAACGGCTGCGGTTGCGGCCATATGCGCGATTTCGCTCTGGCTATGCCGGGTTTTCGCTTGTGAGATGTATGCCATGTTTGCCGTAGTTGGCTCCTACTCTGCCCCCCTTCTGATTAACAATGTTCTGGTGGATGTGGCGGACCTGGCGGTCTATTTTTCGGCCTGGAGCATCGTCTTCGGGATTTTCTCGGTGTGGATCGGCCAACGCTTTGTGTACTTGCTGGCGGCTTATTGCGCGCTGCTCGTATTTGATTTCATCCAGCGCGGCTCCATGCAGAGCGAATGGATAGCTGCCGTGGTATTCCAGACGCTGCAATTCGGTATTTTCCTGGCAGCCACCACCATTTACTCCGTGCGCCACCGGCAGCCCATGACCAAGGAGGCAGCTGTTATCCATCTGCCGGCGCTGCTTATTTTCTACTTTCTGCAATACGCGCTACTCAACACGAACATACCGGCATACGCCCCCTGGATCGCGCTGTTGACTGCGGCGGCAGTGGCAGGTGCCCATTTCATATCGCAGTACCAGTTACACAGACCCTTGTCTGGCAGTCGATTCCTGCTCTCGGCCTATCTTGCCTTGGTATTGTTCCATGCCGGCTATCTGGAATCAGTGCCTGATGCGTGGAAGCCGTGGGTCGCGTTTGTGCTGGCACCGGCCGTGGCCTTATACAGTTTAGGACGCACGCGGAAGGTTAGACCTGATTGGCCGGTATGGTTGGGAATCGGCGTTATTACGGTCGCCAATTACTTGCGCGCAGTTTTTGACTCGGACATGGCGCAGGTGCCGGCCGGTGATGCCATCGCCCTCCTCTATGCACTTGAGCTTTACACAGGTTACTGGCTGGTGCACAAAAGAATGGAAATGAAAAATCTTTATATCCCCTTGCTGTACGCTGGTCATGTAAGCGCGATGGCCGCAGCGGTGCACCTTCTGGACGACCGCCTGTCTTCCTCAGCGGTTTGGGGCATTCTGGCGGTTGGGTGCCTTGTTCTTGCCATTCGAAGCCATGAACGCATCCTTGGCCAGTCGTCGCTGCTGATTTTCACGGTTTTTGCCGGCAAGGTGCTGCTCTATGACCTGCACACCGCAGCGCCGCTGGTGCGCATCGGCATCCTGCTGGTGCTGGGCCTTTCGCTATACGCCGGCGGGTGGCTCTACCAGCGTATGCTCATCTCGGAAGCTTCCGGTTGATCTAGGGCATATTCCCGCAAGTTTCACACCCCGGAAGCCCATCGCCTTGTCTGGCAGGCTAAAATAACGGCCAAATCACTTCCGAGACCATCTGTTTCATGATCCTGCTGCGCGATCTTGCCTATGCCAGAAGTACTAAATTACTCGTCGAAGGCGCCAGCCTGCAATTGCACCCAGGCTGGAAGATCGGCCTGGTCGGCGCGAATGGCTGCGGCAAATCCTCGTTCTTTGCCCTGTTGCGCGGCGATCTGCATCAGGAATCGGGCGATCTCGAACTCCCTTCAGCCTGGACAGTCGCCCATGTAGGCCAGGAAACCCTGCCTTTGCCCGATGCTGCACTGGATTTCGTGCTGGATGGCGATGAGGAGCTGCGCCAGATCGAGCGCGACCTGGAAACAGCCGAGGCCGCACACGACGGCGAGCGTATCGGAACCCTTCACGCCCGCTATGCCGAAATCGATGGCTACTCGGCAAGGGCGCGGGCAGCGGAGTTGCTGAACGGTCTGGGATTTTCAAACGAAGATCTTGTAAGGCCAGTGGCAGAATTCTCCGGTGGCTGGCGGGTGCGCCTGAACCTTGGCCGCGCACTGATGTGCCGTTCCGATTTGTTGCTGCTGGACGAGCCGACGAATCATCTGGATCTGGATGCCGTGTTGTGGCTGGAAGGTTGGCTTAATCGCTACCCCGGCACGCTGCTGCTCATCTCGCACGACCGCGATTTTCTTGACGCCGTGGCCGACCACGTGCTGCATTTCGAACAAGCCCGGCTCAAGCTCTACACGGGAAACTACAGTACGTTCGAACGCAGTCGCGCTGAGCAACTGGCGCTGCAAGAGGCCATGCACGAGAAACAGCAGCGCGAAATCGCCCACCTGCACAGCTACATCGAGCGCTTCCGCGCCAAGGCCACCAAGGCCCGGCAGGCACAAAGCCGGATCAAGGCGCTGGCACGCATGGAAGAAGTGGCCGCGGCGCATGTGGATACGCCATTTACCTTCGCTTTCCGCGAGCCGGTGGCGATTCCGGATACGCTGCTTGAACTGAGCGACGCGGTGGCCGGCTATGGCGAAAAGCCGGTACTTGGCGGCACCAGCCTGGTAATCCGCCCCGGCGAGCGTATTGCCCTGCTGGGGCGCAACGGCGCAGGAAAATCCACCCTCATCAAACTGCTGGCAGGCGTTCTGGCGCCTCTCGGCGGCACCCGGCGCGAGGGCAAAGGACTGCAAATCGGCTATTTCGCCCAGCACCAGGTGGAGGCTTTACGCCCGGACGAATCACCATTGCAGCACATGGTGCGCCTCGACCCCAAAACACGCGAGCAGGAGCTACGAGATTTTCTCGGCAGCTTTGATTTCCGCGGTGACATGACCATCACGCCATGCGGCCCTTTCTCCGGCGGAGAAAAATCCCGCCTGGCCTTGGCTCTGCTGATCTGGCAAAAACCGAATCTGCTGCTGCTGGATGAACCCACCAACCACCTCGACCTGGAAATGCGCGAGGCGCTCACGCTGGCCCTGCAGGAAACCGATGCCGCCGTAGTGCTGGTCTCGCACGACCGCCACCTGCTGCGCACCACCGCCGACGCCCTCTATCTGGTTGCAGATGGACGCTGCACTGTCTTCGATGGCGATCTGGACGATTACGCAAACTGGCTGGCGGAGCAACGCAACAGCGCCAGCGCACCAGCTCCGGACAAAATTGCCCGTCGAGTGGAAAGAGAAGCCGCAGAAAAAACCCGGCAGGAGCGCCTCACCCAACGCCGGCCACTAAGCAAGGAGGCGAGCACCCTGGAAAAACAGCTCGCAAGCTGGCAGCACGAAAAAAATCTTCTGGAAAATCAACTCGTAGACCCGGCACTTTACCTCAATCCGGACCGCGCACTGCTGGAAAGTCTGCTCAAGCAACAAACGGAGCTTGCACGTAGCATGGAAACAGCGGAAACACGCTGGCTGGAGATTCAGGAGCAATTGGAAATACTTGGCGACTAATCCGCCCTGCCGCTGCCCATTCAATTAACTATTTCGATTGAGACAACTCCAGGGGCCAAGAAAAACCTGAAGCAGATTCCTAAGATGCGGATTCCTAAGATAAAGTAAGAAAAGTCCATCACATTCAAGCCGGACGATATAAAATATAAAGATATCTTATTTAAATATCTGCAATCCTTCCCGATTCAAATTTTAACTCGGCACCACAGGTACACAATCAACATGACAAACCTCGTCGACCAGGCCCTGCCCGGCAGTCCTTTTCCTGAAAAATCAGCTCAAGCCATTCCCCATTATTTGCAGGCCACCTATTGGTGGGCCTATATCCACCCGAGGGCCGTGCATGTATTCGAGCGGCAATGGCTGGTCAATTTGATTCTATGGGGCAATTACAAGCGCCTTTGCAATGCGGTGCTGCATGGCAACGGACAAAATTTTCACGGCCGCACACTGCAGATAGCCTGCGCTTATGGCGACCTGACCTCACGCCTGGCAGATAGCGTGGGAGATAATGGAACATTGGAAGTCATCGATGTTCTGCCCATCCAGCTGAACAATCTGGCGCGCAAACTGCCGGCAGGTGGATCCGTCAAGCTGCATTGCATGGATTCAACCGCACTGGACTTCCCGGCTCAGCACTTCGACCAGACCTTGTTGTTTTTCCTGCTGCACGAGCAACCGCTGGCTTCCCGCAGAAAAACGCTGGCCGAAGCTGTTCGGGTAACCCGTCCCGGCGGCACGCTGACTATTATTGATTATTCGCGGCCAAGTCAACTCAATCCACTACGCTATATCATGGCGCCGATACTGGCTTTGCTCGAACCTTTTGCGCGCGATCTGTGGAATGAAGAAGTCACGTCCTGGCTACCGCATGACGCAAATATCACGCTTGTCCGCAAACAGCGCTTCTTTGGCGGACTCTATCAAATGCTGACGCTGAAGGTCAGTTGAAATGGTTCCCTGTCCCTGGTGAGAACCCCACCACTGACTGCCTTCCGTAGATAGCGCCACCATGAACCATGGCGGCGCTATTATTATGACGGCCTGCGATGGGCATATCTATCAATAAGGCCAAGTCCATTCATCGACTTCCGGCAGGTCGGTACCATACTCGTAGGCGTAGTTGCGGCACTCGATCTGCATGTCGCGCATTTTCTCCTTCACATGCGCGCCGGATACCGTGAGCGATGGCACGCGGTCAATCACGTCGATGACCAGGCTGAAACGGTCGATCTCGTTCTGGATTGCAAGTTCCAGTGGCGTGTTGATGCTGCCTTTTTCCTTGTAGCCGCGCACATGCAGGTTGTTGTGGTTGTTGCGGCGATAGGCCAGGCGGTGAATCAGCCACGGATAGCCGTGGAAGTTGAAGATGATGGGCTTATCGAGTGTAAACAGGCTGTCGAAATCCTTGTCCGACAGGCCATGCGGGTGCTCGGATTCCGGGGTCAGCTTGTAGAGGTCGACCACATTGACGAAGCGCACCTTGAGACTGGGGAAGTTTTCACGCAGGATAACCACCGCCGCCAGCGCCTCCTTGGTTGGGATGTCGCCTGCACTTGCGATCACCACGTCTGGCTCCGTGCCCATGTCGCTGCTGGCCCATTCCCAAATGCCGATGCCCTTGGTGCAATGCTTGATGGCAGCATCCATGTCCAGATATTGCAAATGCTTCTGCTTATCGGCCACGATGACGTTGATGTAGTCGGTGCTGCGCAGGCAATGATCCCCCACTGACAGCAGGCAGTTCACATCCGGTGGCAGGTAGATGCGGGTGACTTCCGGGCTCTTGTTGACGACGACATCGAGAAAGCCCGGGTCCTGGTGGGTAAAACCGTTGTGATCCTGACGCCAGACGGTCGATGTAATAAGCAGATTGAGCGACGACACCGGCGCGCGCCACGGCACTTCCTTGGACATCGCCAGCCACTTGGCATGCTGGTTGAACATGGAATCAATGACGTGCACGAACGCTTCGTAGGTTGAGAAGAAGCCGTGACGCCCGGTCAGCAGATAGCCTTCCAGCCAGCCTTCCAGCGTGTGTTCGGACAGCATTTCCATCACGCGGCCATCTGGTGAGAGTTCGCCACCGTC
>Ga0316616_100000153_pt1 | contig 17915 bp, 12 predicted proteins | sample OWC_Aug_M1_C1_D1_FD_207660 | JGI IMG/M metagenome (GOLD analysis project Ga0316616, IMG submission 207660) | Wetland soil microbial communities from Old Woman Creek delta, Ohio, United States - OWC_Aug_M1_C1_D1_B | ecosystem: Environmental > Terrestrial > Soil > Wetlands | place: USA: Ohio... | reverse complement strand
CTTATTTAGGCAGGAATTGAAGCATAACCGGCTGGGTCAGGAAAACAATGAAGAGGATGGTCGCCAGCAGTGCCACGACGGCATACGTTTCAACGAATGCCGGGAAAAGGACCGCCTTCCCGGCAGCCTCCGGTCTCCGGGCCAGGAGCGAAATACCTGCAGCAGAGGCCTCCCCCTGATAGATCGCAGAGATAAACTGGGCAAGACCATCTCCAAGCCCGATAAAGAAGAGCGCAATACCTGTGCCGAGGGATATTTTCAGCGGGCCGCCGCCGATGAGCCCTGTCTGGGTCATCATAAGAATCGCTGCGATAAATCCGTAGAAACCCTGTGTGCCGGGGAGTGCAATCATCACCAGCATTCGGCCAAAGAGCTCCGGCTTCTCCCGCATCACACCGGCAGCCTGGTGGGCCGCGATTGCAATACCCCAGGCAGAGCCGGAACCGGCCAAACCAAAGGCCAAGCCTGCACCCGCAAAGCAAAGACCGCGTCCTATCTCGATTGATTCAGGTATCATTTCTCCTCCTTCGTAGTTTCATGGAGTAGGGACCGGACCTGTAGTCTCCCATCCCGATCCGGCGCCCCCTATTCCCCTTTGAAAAAACTCGGCTCTCCGGACCTTTTCACGATGCACGCAGGTGAATCAAAGCCAAGCGGCTGGAAAGGACGAGAACCCCCCTCATAAAACCGGCCAAAGAATTCAACGAAGATGAGCCTCATGGAGTGAACAAATGCCCCAAGGACACTGATGCAGAAATTAAATAGGTGACCGACAATGAGCACCATCAGAAAGAGGATGAACCCGACGTAGGGTACCTCCCTGAGCATGCCTGCCATGAGGTTGAAGCTCATGGCCACGATGGAAGTGGTCAGACCGAGTGCCAACAGACGGCAATACGAAAGCGTATCGCCGATGAAAGCCGTGATGCCATAGCTGCCCATGATGCCATAGAGACTCACCAGACCACCTGCCAACCTCCCGAATGGGCTTTTGAAGTCTCTGCCCTGAGTCAGCACCAGACCAATAGCCCCTGCGATAAAAAGCCAAAATCCCGTATTGAAAAGGGTGGCGGGGATATCGGTGAATATTTTCCCCACCATCATCAAGAGACCGGTCAAGGTGACAATCCAGCAGACACCGTCAGAGAATGCCCCCAGAAAGTCTCTATTTCTGAGGGCGCCGTACATCTTGAGGATAATTCCATAGAACTGGTTGCAGACCCCGATACCGAGTGCACAGAGAAGCGCAACGATGGTCTTGTCCATGGGATCGATAACCACGAACATTTCCTGCAGATGCAGGAGAAAGTTGTCCTTCCCGAGGTAGTCAGGCTTGTAAAGATCACCGAACCATGAACCCGTGATAGCTCCGAAGAGGATGCTGCTGATCCCTCCGTAGAGGAGGATACGTGAGAAGTTGTTCAATCCTTGGTAAGGTCTTGTCTTTGCCGCAAGATAGCCCCCCAAGGCTGTGAGCATCATTCCGTAAGGCACGTCACTGAAGCAGATACCGAAGAACAGGTAAAAGTTGATCTGCAGGAAGGGGGTAGGGTCGAAGGACTTGTACGGCGGAAGACCAAACATCTCGACGAGGAGTTGGATGGGCCTGAAGGGGTTCGGCATGGTGATACTCACCGGCACATCATCATCCGGACCGGGATCCTGGATCGTGACCTCCGAGTCTGGGAATTCCTCCCTCATCGTGACGAGAAATCTCTCCACGTCCTTTTCGCGAATATAGCCACCAATCACGTGGACCCACTTGCCCTCCACCCCTTTGGTTGAAGCGAGGTGTGTCTCCCTCACGTTCTGCCAGTAGGCCCTCACAATGAGTAGCGAGCGCCGGCCCTCGCCGGCTCGATGACCCTGGGCGAGAGATTTCACTCGATCGACCACGTCATCCACTTTCTGTTTGTACGCGGCTAAATCAGACCGCAGCTCGTCGATCCGTTCGGATATCTTCATTGAGAGCTCGGGGAGCTGAATTTCATCGAATCCGATCGATGCCAGGTCCTTGCGGACGCCCCCACTGTCTTCCGCAAGAAAGGCAATCACGATCCGCACCCGCTCTTCCTCCCCTTTCGATGCGGGGGCTTCCGCTTGGGAGGGTACGTTAATCGTTTCCGGCTCAACTCCAGATTTAATTTCCTCCCATGCGGCTCGGTTCCACGGTTCCGTGCTCTTGCTGAGAAGGCTGAGATTCTTTCGGGGCAGGGTCCCTAGCACAAGGCGTGTCTTCGTGGGGGAGTGGAAGTCAGCCATGTTAAAAGGTAAATCGCTCAAGGGATCGAGTTCCTTCAGCTCGTTTTCGATTTCGCTCATCACCCGTTCGGCTGAGCGGTACCTCTCATCCAGGTCGCTCGCATCCATGAACGCCTGTTTAAGATCGAATTTGTCCAAGACGGACTGGATCTCCTGCGGTGATGTGACGAGCGGGACGGGCGCCAATCCTTGGATGAAACTCTGCTTCTCAGGAGAAAGGAGGTTCATGAGATTCAGGATGAAGTCGATCTGCTGAATTTTTTCATCCACTTCTTCCGTTCTCGTATCGCAGCTTCGGAGAAAGGGCTCCCCTGACTCCTGGATGTCCTTGAGATCGGTTACCTGCATGACCCCCAGGCGGTTGATTGTCCTCATCAGCCTGTCATGGGAATCCCTTGGGCTGATCAGGGTCACCTTTTTAATGGGTTCAATCGCCATAGATTATAGCTCACCGAATTTCGTGACAATCTTGCTCATCTGCTCTTTTAGCGCGTTATCTGGAATCTGATCAATGGCATTCAACGCCTGAGTGAGATCCTTCTCCGCTTCGGCAAGGGAGCGCTGATGCTTTTCCTCCATCTCTTTCTGAAAAGCCAAGATTTTCTGATTCGTTTCTTCAGCCAGTTTCCGGCGGTATTCCTCCGCCTCGGCGATGGCTAATTTCTCCAACTCCTTCACCTCGACACGGGCTTGCGCCACAATCGCATCGGCTTCCTTTTCCATAGAAACAACGTCTTCAACCAGAGCAGCCATCGGGTTTCCTTCCTAGACAGTCAGCACAACCCATCCTCCAACATCTTCCAGTGGATTTCAGAACGATACCTGAACCACCCGTGCGGTTTGCCGATTCTTTGCTCGGCGAAAAGCTTTCTCATACAAACTTAGGCGTAGGCGTGATATTACACAAAATGGCTTAAAAATCAACCCTTCGACCTTTCCCCGTCTAAAGTCCTGGGTTTGCTCAGGGTTGATACTGAGCGGCGTTTTGACCCCTTCCTAAAGAATGAGACTTGACGCCGTCGAAGTATCAAATCCTTTTCTTATTTAATATTCTGAACGTCTTTCTCTTTTCCAATCACGACCAAGACATCGCTGTCCTTGATCGTAAAGTCTGCACGGGGAACCATCGTCAATCGTTCCGGCAACATCTCCCTGACGGCAATGACCTCAATATGATACTTGCTTCTCAGGTGAAGCTCTGCGATCGATTTTCCCATAAAGCTCGGAGGGGGTACTATTTCACAGATGGTATATTCATCGGAAAGAGGGATGTAATCAAGGACATTGGGGGAGATCAGACTCTTCGCCACCTTGTCTGCCATCTCCCTCTCAGGGATGATTACCTCGGTCGCTCCCACCTTTTCCAAAACATGCTTGTGGTCTTCATTGGGCGCCTTCACAATGATATGCTTTACTTTCATCTCTTTGAGATGGAGGGTAATCAGCGTACTGGCAGCTAGGTCCTCACCGAAAGAAACAATGACCACATCGTCCTCCTGGATTCCGATGGATTCGATAACCTCTTTGTCTGTGCCGTCGGCAAGGACGGCCTTCGTGGAGAAATCTCTGATTTTCTGAATGATCTCTTTATTCTTGTCAATGGCAACCACTTCAAACCCATTCTCATAAAGATCTTTTGCAATATTAAATCCAAAGATCCCCAATCCGATCACCACCACTCGTTTCATTCGGTATCTCCTCTTCACTCAGGACGACAGCTGTTTTTCTGCTTTCTGCCTACTGCCCTCTGCCTTCTGCCTTCCGCCTACTGCTTACTGCTTTCTGCCTACTATTATTCTCTTATCCCACCATGACCCCTTCCTCTGCATAGGTCAAAGTTTTTCCTCCGGTGTCTCGGGAAAGGGAGAAAGCGAGTGTCAAGGGCCCTACCCTTCCCACGAACATCATTAAAATGAGCGCGTATTTCTGAAGATCATTGAGCTTTGGAGTCACCCCCATCGAAAGTCCCACCGTCCCGAAGGCCGAAACCGTATCAAAAAGGTATTCTACAAAATGGTGACGGCTCTCCAGGGGTGGAAGATTTCCTCCTCCGGCGATCAAAAGAACAGAGGTAACGATAGCGATTGAAAAAGCTGACGCGAAAATGATCGAAATAGATCGGCTGACGATCTCTCTTGGAATGGTTCGGTTGAAGATATTCAAATCGAGATTTCCCTTTAACCGGCTCCACATGAGCATAACCAGAAGAGCGGCACTGGTTGTTTTGACACCCCCACCCGTTGAGCCTGGAGAGGCTCCGATGAACATGAGGACCATCATCAGGAGGATGGTCGCATTGGTCAGCAGTCCTATATCTACTGTATTGAATCCGGCTGTCCGGGGAGTGACCGACTGGAAGAAAGAAGCCAGAATCTTGGCCAGGACAGGGACGTCTTTAATGATGTGGTTTCTTTCAAACAGATAAAATAAGAAAGCGCCCGAGAGAATGAGGAGGGTGGTGCTGATGAGCACGATTTTCGTATGAACCGATAGTCTTTTTTGCATCCCCCTCAACCGAGAAAGCACTTCATACTGTACGATAAAACCAATTCCTCCATGAACGATCAAGCCCATGATTGTCAGATTGACAATGAGATCCCCCTGATACCCCATGAGATTGTCGGAAAAGAGAGAGTACCCGCAGTTATTGAAAGCCGAAATCGCATTATAGACAGCGTGATAAAGAGCCATCCCAGGTGGAAAATCCATGGAAAACCGAATGAAGAGAAAGAGGGTTCCGAGGGCTTCAGTGACGAACGTAAACCAGAGGACCATCTTGGCAATCACGACAAAATCTCTTCGAGGTGTGTGAAGAAAGGTTGATTGCACAATCTCTCTTCCCTTGAAAGAGAGCCCACGACCCATTAAGACGAAAAAAACCGTTGAAAAAGTAATGATTCCCAATCCCCCGATCTGAAAGAGAAAAATTGTGATCACTTGGCCCAAGGTGCTCAAATCTTTTCCGACGTCAATCACAACCAAACCCGTCACACAGACGGCAGAGGTGGAGGTAAAGAGAGCATCTACGAAACGGAGATTGCCCTTCGTGGCTGAAAAAGGAAACCAAAGGAGAATCCCTCCTGTCAGGATCACCCCGATAAAACTGAGGACAAAAATCCTGGTTGGGGAAAGGTGTCTCGAAAAGAAGTTTTTGACTTGGATGCGAACCTTTATCGGCATGGATATTATTAAGAACCTTCCAATTTGAAACAAAATGACCACCCCATATTACATGAAATTTTGTAAAAATCAACCCATTTGACTGCCCGGTCTGAAGCCCGGGGTATGCTCAGGGTTGATACTGGGCGGCGTTTTTTGACCCGATTTAAGAATCGGGGATTGGCGCCGTCGAATGTATCAAGCTCAATCCTCCTGATGGGTGTCTTCAACGAAGGGCTTGCCTTTTTTTGCAAAAATTATATGATGGTCTCAACAAAAGGTTTGATTTGTTTGGTTGTGAATCGATGATTTCAGGCAAATGGGAGAATCGGGATTGCAATGATTCGATCGCTTCGAAAGAAAATCTTTATCGGATACGGCATCGCTCTGGCTTTGATGATCGTGGTCTTTGTCTGGGCCCTGGTCCATCTTCTCGACCTGGGTGAGGCGAGCGATGCTATTTTGAGAGAAAACTATAAAAGCATTCTCGCCGCTGAAAATATGGTCTATGCTATCGAGCGACAGGACAGTGCAACACTGCTCTTATTTCTTGGGTACCAGGAGCAAGGCTGGAGACAGTTTCACGAGAACGAGAGCCTCTTTTTCCAATGGTTAGCCCGGGCAAAGGATAATATTACCGTTGAAGGGGAGGAAAGAATTGTCAATACCATTGAAAAAGAATACTCAGCCTATCTGCGTCATCTCTCCGGACTTCCGCCTGTCTCCAAGTCCAATTTGCAGAAAAGTGCAGCCTTTTATCACGAAACCATACTCCCCTCATTTATTTCTGTTCGGGATGCATGTATTCGTCTCCGTGAGATCAACCAGGAAACGATGTTTAAGGCCAGTGAACGGGCTCGCCACGTTGCAAAGAGAGCGACCTGGTCGATGGTCATTATCGGCAGCGCGGCCGTGGGGATCGGGCTGGGATTCAGCCTTCTGCTTTCAAATCTCCTCGTCAAACCGGTTCGGCGCATGATGGAAGCGACCCAAAAGATTTCCGAGGGAAATTATGACGTGGAAATTTCAATCCAGTCCTCCGACGAATTGGGCGATTTAACAAACGACTTTAACAAGATGGCCAAAAAGTTGAAGGCTTATCACGACCTGAACATCGATCAAATCGTGGCAGAGAAACGAAAGAGTGATGCGATTATTCGAAGTATCGATGACGGGATTGTGGTTGTTGATAATGAGTTTAAGGTGACCGGCCTAAATCCAACAGCGGCAAAAGCACTTAACATTGAATATGATCAGATACAGAACAAGCATTTTCTTGAGGTGGTCAAGAATGAAATGCTGTTCAATTATGTGAAGCAGTCTGTTGAAACAGGCCAGCCTCCTTCCATTGAAGAGAGGAAGACGATTTTCACGATCGAAGAGGGAGAGAAACAACGGCACTACCAATTCTCGATTACACCCGTGCATGGGAAGCCCGGGTCTTTGCTGGGGGTTGTATTGCTTTTGCGAGATGTGACCCGCCTTACGGAATTGGACCGTCTCAAAAGCGAATTTGTCATGATGGCTTCACATGAATTGCGTACCCCTTTAACAAGCATCGGCATGAGCATCAAGCTCCTTCTCGAAAAAACCATGGGGAAACTCGACGGGAAAGAGCAGCAGCTTCTCCTGGCCGCGCATGAGGACCTGCAAAGGCTCAAAAACCTTGTGAACAACTTACTGGATCTTTCAAAAATTGAAGCAGGAAAGATGGCGATGGAGTTTGAAAACATTTCTGTTCATAGCCTCTGCCAGAACGCAACAGGTGTTTTAAAAAACCAAATCGATGCAAAAGGAGTCAACGTGACTTTGGATTTACACCCCGATCTTCCCAACGTCAAAGCAGATGCCAACAAGATCATCTGGGCATTGACCAACTTGATCTCCAATGCCCTGCGTTACACTGACAGCGGGGGACAGATTCGCCTTTCTGCCGAGCGGATTGACCCCTACATTCATGTCTCAGTCATCGACAACGGGCCAGGGATTCCGTTTGAAGTACAATCCAAGATCTTTGACAAATTTGTCCAGATCAAAAGTGACAAGGCCCTTGGAGGAAGCGGTCTTGGATTAACCATTTGCAAAGAGATTATTCGTGCTCATGGCGGTACGATATGGGTAGATTCAACACCGGGAGAAGGAAGTACCTTTACTTTCACGCTCCCGATCGTAGAAAAATTCTAAGAGAGGTGCTCCATGATAAACAAATCCATTTTGATCGTAGATGATGAAAAAAATATTCGCCTGACTCTTTCACAAGCCCTGGAGACCCTGGGTGCAGAGATCGATACGGCAGCCAATGGAGAAGAAGCTTTAACGAAGCTCAAAGAGAAGGAGTTTGGTTTAATCCTTTTGGACATCAGAATGCCGGGAATGGACGGGATGGAAGTCCTTCATCGAGTTCGAGAGATCCGGCCCGACATCCGCGTCATCATGATCACAGCCTACGGGACGGTTGAATCGGCTGTCGAAGCGATGAAACTGGGTGCGGTGGACTTCCTCCAGAAACCATTCGATCCTGAAGAGATTCGGGAATTGGTATTACGAGTGATGGACAGAGAAAAGCTCGATGAGCATCACCTCGCAGATTATGCATCTCACCTCGAGCTTGCAAAGAAATGCATAGGAGATCGTCTTTTTGATGCAGCCCTCGAACATGTGCGGAAAGCGATCTTTGTCGATACCCGTCGACCGGAAGCCTTTAATCTTCTGGGTGCTCTGATGGAGATCCAAGGGGACAGGGCCGAAGCCCAGAAGAACTACCGGGCGGCCCTTTCGCTCGATCCCTCCTACGAGCCCGCCATCCAGAACCTCCATCGATCAACCACCGCAAAATGGAGACAGGCAGGAGGAATTCTTCTCGAGGAGCCTAAAAAAGAAGAAAAATAATTGTTCATTTCGCAGCCCATATTTTGACCCATCTTGCCGCAGCAAGGGCCGATAGATTGGATACCACTCCCAACAGACGCCGTTGATCAAGCAGAAGATTCTTAAAATCATACTCAATGCCAATCACTCCGATAATCTCCTCCAACGATTTCATGGGTATGAAAAAGGCTCTAATGTCTGGCAGCGTTTGGGTACCCGCACCCGCAGGCTCGCCGTGGGCGTATGTCCACTCCGCGACGGCCATCTCGTTAGTCGTGAGATCAATTTCAGGGTGACTTCGAGCCCAAACCTTCAGCCTTCCGTCTTGGCCACTGAAAAGGACAAGGGAGTGTGCATCCACGATCTTCGCGAGGTACTTGATCGCAATATGGCTGATGTGATCAAGAACCGTTGTACGAAAAAGTGTTAAAACATTTTTCCATTCGCTTGAATTCTGAACAAGCCCCCCAACAAATTGTTCAACCGGGGGAAGCATTAAAAATTCTTTGCTCATCTCTTCGATGAGGGTAATGCGCCTGATACGAAGTTGCAGAAGAAGGTCTTGGCGTTTCGTTATTTTCACAAGTTGTCCAATGATAATGGAAGTGAGGAAAAAAACCACGACATTGATGATGTCATGGGGATGATGCATGCTGAAACTATATCTTGGTTCGGTAAAGAAAAAATCGAAGGTGAGCAGGCTGATGACGGAAGAGAACAAAGAAGGCCCGGTGCCGAAAAGGAGGGCACTCGTAATCGTTGCGATCAGATAGATATAGACAAGGGACATGGGATTAACAAAATTTTGAAGGAAAAGGTTCAACAAGGTAATCCCGACGACCATAAGAATGGTGAGCGAGTAATCCTTGGGATCAAGCGCAAGTCGTCTTGGAGCGGGCTTCGCCTCCATTTCCCTTTTTTCAACGGTTGGGGTGATGAGATGGAGCTCAAATTCGCTCGGGGTGTGGAGAAGGCGTGACGCGGGCGAGCCTTTCCAAAATCCTAGGAGCATGGAATGGAGGGGCTTACCGATCACGATATGGTTAATATTATACTCACGGGCAAAGCGAAGGATCTCATTTGCTACGTCTGTTCCGGAGAGGGTTACAATTTTTGCCCCCAATTCTTCGGCAAGATTCAATGCCTCAGCGATATAGGCCTTATCTTTATCCGACATCTCTTTCAGGGCGGGTGTAGAGACATAGGCGGCATACCATTCCGCATGGGCATCTTTAGCGATGGAGTATCCTTTGCGGAGAAGCTGTTTTGCATACGGACTTGGCGCAATACACACCATCAATCTCTCGCCCGCCGGCCAGGGGCCGGAAATCGCCTTCGCCCTCATGTAGTTCAAAAGTTCGGTGTCCATTTTGCGAGCGGCGTGAGTCAGCGTCAGCTCCCGGAGGGCGACGAGATTGCCCCGCTGGAAAAAGTTCTGCATCGCCCGTTCCGCTTGCCTGGGAATGTAAACTTTTCCTTCTTTCAGCCGCTCAAAGAGTTCTTCTAGGGGAATATCGATGACTTGAACCTCGTCTGCCCGATCCAGTAAAGTATCGGGCAATGTCTCTTGCATACGTATCCCCGTGATCTTTTCGACGACGTCGTTGAGGCTTTCAAAGTGCTGAATGTTCATCGTTGTGTAAACATCTATGCCGCTGTCGAGCAATTCTTCAACATCCCGATATCGTTTGGGATGGCGGCACCCCGGGGCATTGGTGTGTGCAAGTTCATCGACCAGGACCACGGCAGGCCGCCGGGAAAGAATTGCATCAAGGTCCAATTCTTCAAGGACAATGCCCTGATATTCCACACGCCGCCGTGGAATGACCTCCAGCCCTTTGACTAATCCTTCCGTTTCAGAGCGGCCATGAGTCTCTACAATGCCCACCACCACGTCCTCGCCGCGCTTCTTCAAAACGTGAGCTTCATTAAGCATGGTATACGTTTTGCCCACGCCGGGCGCATAACCGAGAAAAATTTTCAGCCGTCCCCGTTTCGATTCCTCCCGCTGAACTTCCTTTAAAAGGGCCTCCGGATCTGGCCGTGAATGATCTTTATGGCTGTTTTCTGCTGTCATCTTTCAGGACCGCCTTCGCTCCGTCTCAAGTGTGCACTTCCAACAGAATTGCTCAGAAAATAAACCCCAAACGGTCCGCTTGGGAAGCGGACCCTACAGGTAATGTGTTGATGACCTTACGTAACTGGTAAGGGGTTTTCCACTTACGACTCGCAACTTCCCACTCACAATTTATTTGCTTTTCTTTGATGCCTCATCCAGTGCCAGGTTCAATTCGAGAACATTGACGCGTGGCTCACCCAAGACGCCGAATTGTCTTCCCCCGGTGTGTTCTTGTACAAGCTGTTTCACTTTGTCTTCGCTCATCCGTCGCTCGCGGGCGACCCGTGGGATCTGAAAATCAGCCGCCGCTGGGCTGATTTGCGGGTCGAGCCCAGACCCAGATGATGTGATGAGGTCGATCGGGATCTCTGCGTTTGGGTTTTCAGTGCGCAATTGTTTTGAACGCTCTCTCACCTGCTCTTCAAAAAGCCGCTTACTTGTCGTCCCGAGATTCGTGCCACCCGAAGCGGTCGCATCGTAACCGGAACCGGCTGCAGAAGGCCTCGAGTGGAAATAACCTGTACCGTTGAAAGGCTGCCCGATCAAACGAGATCCGACCACCTTCCCTTCTCTCTCAATAAGACTCCCCCGCGCCTTTTCTTTAAACAGTAACTCTGATAATCCAGTCACAACGAACGGGTAAATGATTCCTACAAGCACTGTGAGCACTATGGTTAATGCTACAGCCGGGTAGATTTGCTTGGACCAATTCATTTGATTTCTCCCATCACACCAAGCCCAACAAGGTGACAATGACGTCGATCATCTTAATCCCTATGAAGGGAATCACAATGCCGCCAAATCCGTAGATGAGCAGGTTGCGCCTGAGCACCACCGCCGCCCCCAAGGGGCGATATTTGATGCCCCGTAAAGCCAGAGGGATCAGTGCGACAATGATTAGCGCATTGAAAATCACCGCCGACAAAATGGCCGACTCTGGTGTGGCTAACCGCATGATGTTAAGCGCGCTAAGGGGTCCGCTCTTCGCGCCTATCGCCATGTATAGTGTTGAAAACATGGCCGGGATGATGGCAAAGTATTTGGATATATCATTGGCGATGGAAAACGTCGTGAGCGCCCCACGTGTCATCAAAAGCTGCTTGCCAATCTCAACGATCTCAATGAGCTTTGTGGGGTTCGAATCCAGATCCACCATGTTCCCCGCCTCTTTAGCCGCCATTGTCCCTGTATTCATCGCTACACCAACATCAGCTTGAGCAAGAGCGGGAGCATCATTTGTACCATCACCGGTCATCGCCACCAGCTTCCCCTGGGCCTGTTCGCGGCGGATGAGATCCATTTTATCTTGTGGTTTCGCCTCCGCGAGAAAATCATCTACTCCCGCTTCACCGGCAATGGCCGCTGCAGTCAACGGATTATCCCCTGTAATCATGATGGTTTTAATCCCCATTTTTCTCAGTTGCACGAATCGCTCTCGCATCCCTCCCTTTACAATGTCCTTGAGATGAATAACGCCAAGCACCCGATTGCGATCAGCAACAACCAGAGGCGTCCCACCGGACTTTGAAATGCGTCCAACAATTCCTCCAAGTTCAGGCGGCTGGACTCCTCCTTGAGAACTGACGAAAGAGAGGATTGCATCAGAGGCACCTTTCCTAATCGAGCGTCCCCCGATATCAATGCCTGACATCCGCGTGTGTGCCGTGAAAGGGATAAAACGAGCTTCCTGCGATGATAGATCCCGTCCCCGAAGCCCATACTTTGTCTTTGCCAGGACCACGATCGAGCGGCCTTCCGGGGTTTCATCCGACAAACTTGACAGTTGTGTGGCATCTGCCATTTCTTCCTCTGTCACTCCGGGGAGGGGAATGAATTCGGTGGCCTGCCTGTTACCAAGCGTAATGGTCCCCGTCTTATCCAAAAGCAAGGTGTTCACATCGCCTGCCGCCTCTACTGCCCGGCCTGACATGGCGAGCACGTTGTGTTGAATCAGTCGATCCATCCCCGCGATGCCGATGGCCGAAAGCAGCCCACCGATTGTGGTCGGGATCAAACAGACAAGTAATGCCACCAGCACCGTAATCGAAGGGGGCGCAGCCCGAACGAAACCACCTACCGCCTCTGAAGCCCGAACGCTGTAAATGGCGTACGGGAGTAGTGTTGCGACTGCTAGGACAAAGATAATCGTCAGACCGGCCAGCAATATATTGAGTGCGATCTCGTTCGGCGTCTTCTGCCGTTCTGCACCCTCGACCAGTGCGATCATTCGATCCAGGAAGGTGTCCCCGGGGTTCGATCGGATCTGAACCTTGATCCAATCTGAAATTACGGTTGTTCCGCCCGTGACCGCCGAGCGGTCTCCCCCTGCTTCGCGAATGACTGGCGCGCTTTCGCCGGTGATGGCCGATTCGTCCACCGATGCAACGCCTTCGATGACCTCTCCATCGCCGGGAATAATTTCTCCTGCACGAACAAACACGACATCATCCTTCCGTAACTTTGACGCGGGGATGAGTTCGGTCTTAACCCGCTCTATCCCCTTCCCCACAGCTCCAATGATGAGATTGGCCACGGTTTCAGTCTTCGCTTTGCGAAGCGTATCAGCCTGCGCTTTTCCGCGACCTTCGGCCATAGCTTCAGCAAAATTGGCAAAGAGCACGGTAAACCAGAGCCACAAGGTCACCTGCACGGTGAAAAGCAAGGTGCCGGTACTGCCAACGACAATGTCCCTAAAAATAAGCAACGTCGTAAGAATGCTGCCGATCTCAACGACGAACATCACTGGATTGCGCGCAACCTGCCGTGGAGCCAATTTCCTGACCGCATCCTTAATAGCCCGCTTCACGATGAGCGGATCGAAGAGAGGTCTCTTCTGTGTTTTTCTTGCCATGTCGTTCTCGTATTGTAGGCGTCTCCCTCACCCTATCCCTCTCCCCGTCGGGGAGAGGGATAGGGTGAGGGGGCAGGTTCATTAAATTAAAACACCATCCCTAGCTCCATCAGAAAATGCTCCACAATCGGGCCGAGCGATAACATCGGAAAAAAAGTGAGTGCACCAACGATCAGTATGACACCGATCAGCAACACCACAAACAGAGGGGTATGAACTGGAAAGGTGCCCGCTGAAGGGGGGACGACCTTTTTGGTTGCCAAGTTGCCCGCTATGGCCATCATCGGAATGATCATCAGAAACCGTCCGATCAACATGGCCAGTGCTGTCATGGTGTTATACCAGAGGGTATTTGCATTGAGTCCGGCGAAAGCAGACCCATTGTTTCCTGTGGCTGACACGAAAGCGTAAACAATCTCCGAGAGCCCATGCGGCCCAGTGTTGTTGACCTTCGATGCCCCGTATGTCGCAACGCTTGCCCAGGCCGAAAAAACCAAAATCGAAAAGGCAAAGACAAGCACATAAAGCATAACCATCTTCACATCCTTCGCTTCGATCTTTTTGCCCAGGTACTCTGGAGTCCGTCCGACCATCAAACCCGCAATAAAGACCGTCAGCACGATCATCACCAACATTCCATACATTCCTGCGCCAACCCCGCCAAAAATAATCTCGCCAAGCATGATGTTCAGCAGCGGTATCATTCCACCCAAAGGGGTGAATGAATCGTGCATCGAGTTTACTGCACCGCACGAGGCGTCGGTAGTGATGGTCGCAAAAAGCGCTGAATTCACGATGCCGAAGCGAACCTCTTTCCCTTCCATGTTGCCACCGGACTGCTGTCGGCCTTCCGTGTAGTTTGCAGCTTGCGTTACTCCATATTTGTTAAAGATCGGATTCCCCCGAGCTTCGAAGTAATAGGCGCAGAAAAAACCCGCCAGGAAAAGGACCGCCATGGCAGAAAAGACTGCCCAGCCATGCTTCTGATTGCCGGTCATCCGGCCAAGCGTATAGGTTAAACCCGATGAAATAGCGAAGATAGCGATCATTTCCAGGAAATTTGAAAACGGGGTCGGGTTCTCAAAGGGGTGGGCTGAGTTGGCATTGAAGAAACCGCCACCATTCGTCCCTAATTCCTTGATGATCTCTTGTGATGCAACTGGTCCTTGAGCGATGGTTTGAACCGTCACGTTTTCAACGGTCTTTTGACCACGATCATCTGTCTTTTCCACCTGCTGCGGCTCGACGAGCGTGGCTTTTGTGTATGGGCTGAAGTTCTGGACCACTCCCTGAGAGACCAGTAGAAGTGCCCCAATAATACAAAACGGAAGCAGCACATAAAGCGTTGTGCGGGTGAGATCAACCCAGAAATTGCCCAGGGTCTTTGTTTCACGCCGTGCAATCCCCCGAATGAAAGCGATTGCAAGTGCAATTCCGGTGGCTGCGGAAACGAAATTATGGAAGGCCAGCCCTGCCATTTGAACCAGGTAGCTCATCGTGGATTCACCTGAGTAGGCCTGCCAATTCGTATTGGTAGTGAAACTCGAGGCCGTGTTGAATGCCAGATCCGGGGCCACGCCAGAGAACCCTTGGGGGTTGAGCGGCAGATAGTATTGAAGCCTCTGAAGCCCATAAAGGACAAGCAAACCTACCAAGCTGAACATCAGCATGGCTGCAGTATAAGTTGTCCAGTGTTGCTCCTCGTGCTCATCAATGTGGCATATCCGGTAGATCAATCGCTCTAAAGGACCGAGGACCTTATCGAGGAATAGTCGTTTTCCGGAAAATACGTTGGTCATATAAATCCCAAGTGGCTTGGTCACGGCAAGCAGAATCAAAAAGTAAATTCCGAGCTGCAAAAATCCGTTAAGGGTCATCTTCTTTTTCTCCTGGGGAGGTCTTAAAACTTCTCAGGCTTGAGGAGCGCATATGTTAGATAGACAAGCAACCCAAAACCTATAATCCCACTGATGATGTATTCCCAATTCATGTTCTACCCCCCTGTCAGAATCGATCGCAGACGCGGACATACCAGAATGACACTCCAAAAAAGACACAAACCAACACGATAAAAACGAAATCCAGCAGTTCAATTATCTCCCGTGACATTGAAACTTGATTGAATTAAATTCGACCGTTTCAAATACATTATATGCTTCCACCATCTATTGGGTCAACCCTTCGACTCTTCACCAATAGTTTTGGGGGTCGCGCCTACAGTATTGACAGACCTCAGGAAACCTTCTCTAATGAAGGCGCAGGGGCAGTGTTTTCTGTTTGACCCATTCGGCCGCGCCCCCTCGGCCTGAGCTCGGGTCGAAGGCAAGCCCCGTCTTTTAAGGCGGGCTAAAGAAGCGCCGCTCAGGGTCAACCCTGAGCAAGCCCGGGCCTTCAGCCGGGGAGTCGAAGGGTTGACTATTTTTGAGTTTTGATCTAAGTTGAAGCATTGCCTCGCGCAGCTCGCTTAGATATGCCAAGAGTTTTGCAACATGTGATCGGGCGCGGCGTGGAGAAAGGAGAGAATCATGAAGCGTTCAATTCTTGCTTTGGGTTTGTTCTTGACGGTTTCCAGTACAGGCTTTGGAGTTTCAACCGCTCTGGCCCAGCCTTATCCCAATCGTCCTATCCAACTGGTCGTCCCTCTGCCTCCGGGCGCCCAAGGAGATGTAAGCGCAAGGATCCTGTCCGATGAAATGGCAAAGATTCTTGGCACGCAGATCATTGTGGTGAACAAGCCAGGCGCAGCATTGACCCTGGGAACGGATGCCGTTGTTCGAAGCAAAAAGGATGGCTATACTCTCGTCTATACGAGTTCGGGAGCGCTCGTATATGCCCGTGTGATCAATCCCGAGGCGGTTCCCTACAATCCTAGCAAAGACCTGGAGCCTCTTGGGGTGCACTTATTCTATCCTTTGACCGCAACCGTGCAGGAGAGTTCCCCCTGGAAGACCTTGCCAGAACTGGTCGACTATGCCAAGAAGAATCCCGGAAAACTCCGTGTGAGTACGACTGGTGTCGGGAGTACAGACCATTTCAATGTGGGAATCATTCAGTCCGTGACCGGTGCCCAATTCACTCACGTCCCATTCAAAGGAGGCGAATCTGTTGTAGCGGCCTTGCTGGGTGGCCATGTGGAAGTCACCTTTGATACCCTGAGCAAGGTCCTCCCTCACGTCGAGGCCGGGAAGCTCAGGATCCTGGTAATATCCAAGAAAAGAGCTGAGTTTCCCAATATCCCCACCCTGACTGAATTAGGCTACAAGCAGGGGATGATCTCAGCATGGTTTGGATTCTACGCCCCGGCTGGAATCCCGAAGGAAGTTAAGAACACGCTCGTGTCAGCCATTCAAAAAGCCATCAATCATCCTGAATTAAAGGCCAAAACGGAGAAATTAGGATTTATTGTTGATTACAAGTCTCCGGCCGAAGCGAGGAAGCTGGGGGAGGAAGACTACGAGAGGGCCCTGGTCATCGCTGAAAAGTTAGGGTTACGGAAATAATTCGAGCTCACAATAATTCTTTTGATCGATAAGGAATCCGGGGTGGGTGCAACCCTCTGATGCATGAAAAGCAGATTTGGTGCTAAACCCCATTCTCCTAATCTTCCTCCTGCCGCCGCTTTCTGCGACGTCTGAAGTCTAGTACCTATGCTCCTAAGAACAAAATAAGGAGAGAAGAAATGAACAAGTTAATCAGCGCGAAAATGATCTATGCCCTTATCGGAGTTGTCCTGGTGATCGCGGTCTTCTTGGTCTACAAAAGACAAGCCGGGCAAGCAAAAGTTTCAGAATTTGGAAAATACCAAGGGTATTCCGAAGCGATGTATGGCGGCACCAAGCGCGTTTCAGATTACTTAACGCTCTCAAATGGAACGAAATTGGCATACGATTTCATTCTCCCGACCCAAAAAGATGTTCCGGCCAACAAACCATTGCCCGTCCTTTTCTTATACACCCCCTATCTCCGTACGTTCATCATTTTTGATGAAGGCGGCAAGGACATCATTTCCGGCCTGTATCGATTGAAATGGTATGAAAAGGCTTATCTCCGGGTTCGGTACTGGATTTATGACAGAGGAAATCTGATGGATCCCTTGTTCAGGAAGAAATGGCTTGGAAACATGGTGAAATATGGCTATGCAGTGGTCGTAGTAGAACGACCTGGAACGGGCGCATCCTTTGGAAAGCTGAACCCCTCCTTTGAGGTCGTGGCGAAAGAGACCAACGAGATCCTAAATTGGATCGCAGCCCAGAAATGGTGCGACGGCAACATCGGGATGTACGGCGAATCATGGCAGGGCGCGATTCAGCTCGCCGCTGCCAGCACCGGCAACCCGCACCTAAAAGCGATCTTTCCCGCTGCATCGTGGATTGATAACTACAGTGCAATTATGTACTCGGGCGGTGTCTACAATAAAGCCTTCAGTGATTTTTTCACCTGGTCACAAAAATTCTTAAGTTCCAATGTGATCACCCCCGTAGATCATGATAAGGATGGGATCCAACTGGCCCAGGCCCGTGAAGAGCGCCGCAGCGCGATCGTTAGCGAAAAAATCGCAGAAGCTTCCAGGAAGATCCCGTTCCGAGACAGCCTCAGTCCCGATGGAAACAAAGTCTGGATAGATACGATGGCGCTTTATCCCTTTATCGATCGAAT
>Ga0316616_100000151_pt1 | contig 18035 bp, 15 predicted proteins | sample OWC_Aug_M1_C1_D1_FD_207660 | JGI IMG/M metagenome (GOLD analysis project Ga0316616, IMG submission 207660) | Wetland soil microbial communities from Old Woman Creek delta, Ohio, United States - OWC_Aug_M1_C1_D1_B | ecosystem: Environmental > Terrestrial > Soil > Wetlands | place: USA: Ohio... | reverse complement strand
CTTCTCCCGCTGATACTCGAGTGCCGCGAGCGTTCTCCGGATCCTGTCCCGATTCTGGCTCCGGTTGAGATACTGAACAAGGGCGGCGGCGATGCACCCGAGCCCGGCAACGATCCCGACCCCGACGTAGGGAAGAAACTGGGCCGCCAGCAGCGAGAGGACGAGCAGGCCTGCACCGGCAAGAAACAGGCGGTCCCGGAGGATGGGGCTGGGGGGGAACACGGCCAGGCGGTTTTGCACCTCCTCGATCTTCTGGTCGAGCCCCCTGGCCTCCTCCTCCTTCTTCTGGAGGGCCCTCTGGTACTCGCCGATCTGCGGCAGGAGTGAGGAGGTCGCGAGGGATGCCAGGGGCTGCAGCGGCTCCAGGGCCCCACGGACGCCGCGGCGCTCCTCGTCAAGGCTGGCCAGTTCCTGCAGGGAGGCGCGGGCCTCGTCGTACTGCGCACGCAAGGAGTCCAGGAGCGCCTCGGTCTCCCGGATCTTCCTGTGCGTCTCCAGGTATCCCCTGAGCTGCTCGAGCCGGCTCTTCTTCACGTCCTGGAGCGGCTCCGGGGCGGCCGGCGCCCCGGGGGGCTGATGCGCGGGCAGGGGCGCCGACGGCAGCGGGGACCGGGGGGGTGCCTGGAGGACGCAGAGCGCGCGGTAATCCGCTTCGCCCATCCCCCCGAGGTCCTTCGAAACCAGATCGGCGATGAGAGAGGGCTCCTGCGCCGTGGACAGGAATGCGGCCTTCGAGGGCTCCCAGGCGGAGAGATCCGCCGAGTGGCGGACAAAGTCCTTCACGACGTGGAACCGTCCCCGCGGGGTGGAATAGAAGAGGAGGACCCGGCACACCTCGGCTTGAGACCAGCTGAGAAAGGCTGAGGAGGATGGGGGGGCGAAGAGAGCGGCGAGGATCCCCTCACAGAGCGCGGACTTGCCCGACTCGTTCCCCCCGCTGACCAGGTTGAGGCCTGGCTTGAGGTGCAGGGTGAACGGGTCGACAAACCGCTTGAACCCGTGCAGGACGCATTCGGTGATAATCACGTGAGACCAGCGGGGTGATGGGTGACGATGCACCATCCGTGGCGGGAACGCCCCCTTCGGCGCGGCCCCGAGCCTTGCCCCGTGTCGCCGCCGGCTGCAACCCAAGGCCCTAGCCCGCATTCCTCGCGAATAGAGCTCGCGAAGAATGCGGGCTTACGAGAAACCCTTGTGGTCGGCGGTCCGGGACGGATCAATCGCGGCCGGTGACCCGTGACACTGCACCCCTCCCGCGGGACGCGGGACGGGTACCCGGTCCGCCCACCATCAAGTATCCTCCGGCTGCAGCCGGGAATCGCTCCTTGTCAGGTAAGCCCGGATTGTTCACGTGTCTTTCGTGAATAATCCGGGCTGGAGGCGGCCGGCCCGGCGGCGCAGCCCGCCCGACAGGGATCGTGGATACGCCGGAGCCCCCTGTCAAGCGGAAATCTGGGACGGGCCCGGGCGTTCGCCGCCTTGTGGCTGATGGGTTCGGCCTCGCGGGGTTGCTTTTCCCCCCATCCACATCGGGCACCGACACTTCCCGCACAACACGGACGTCCAAGAATAGAGCGGCCCCCTGGGGAGGTACACCCCCAGGGGGCCCACTGTTCCGGTAGGGCGGCAGCCCGTCTAACCCGCATTATTCGCGTGTGCTTCGTGAAAAATCCGGGCTAAGCCTTGCGGGCGAACTTCTGCAGGGCGCGTCCGCCGCGATCCACCTTGGCGTGGGTCATGCTCACCTCGCCGATGTACAGATCGCCCCGCGAATCGCCGGTGATCGTGTGCGGGGCGAGGAAGAGCGGGCTCTCGGCTGCGTGTCCCTCGTTGCCCCAGCGCGTCAGGAGTTCCCCGTCCAGGGTGAAGATGCTGACCCGCATGCAGAGTTCCGTCACATAGACGGTGTCGTTGTTGTCGATGAACACGTCCGTCGGCCGGATGAGATCGGTCCACTGGGTGATGAACTTCCCGTCCTCGCGGAAGATCTGGATCCGGCTGTTCTCGCGGTCGGCAACCCAGACGCGACTCGACTTGTCCACCCAGAGGTTGTGCGGCAGCCGGAACTGGGACGGACCGGGGCCCGGCCCTCCCCAGGACGACTTGTACTCGCCCTTGGCGGAGAAGCGATGAATCTGCGCGTTGCCGTACCCGTCCGAGATGTAGATCTCGCCCGTCGGGGAGAGGGCCACGCCCGTCGGCCGGTTGAACGGCCCACCCCCGCGGGTGATGGACGCGATCCGCTCGAAGAGATCCCGCGCCTCGCGGTAGCCGCTATCGGAGGGCTTGTCCTCACTGCCGAGCGTCATGAGGACCGTGCCCTCCGGCGTGAACCGGCGCACCGTGTGCTTCCGGTCGTCGGTGCAAAAGATGGTGTTCTCGGGCCCGGCGCAGCTGCCGTGGGCGCGGCCGAAGAGCCCCTTCCCCCAACTGTTCACGAGCGTGCCGTCCCGGTCGAAGATCGTGATGGGATACGTACCCCGGCTCAGGACGTACACCCGGTCCCGGGCGTCCACACACACACCGCCGACGTCGAAGAACGACTCCCCCTGCGGCAGCTTGGCCCAGCCATCCACGAGCTCGTAGCGATACTTCCCCTGTCCGTACAGCATGCGTCCGCTCTCCTCTCATCACCCGAGTTATCGTGCGCCCGTCCGCCCTAGTGGGCGCCGCGCACGCCCCCCGACGAGTCCTCCCGCTTGAATCCCCTCCCCCGGCACCTCACCCGCCCGCGCGCCGCCCGTTCCCGCCGCCCCCAGGTCACTCGACTGGGGATTGTGCGCCGCGGCGGCAGCAGTGTCCAGCCAAACGCGTCCATCGTCCGGTCAGGCGCACCTGCGCAGCACCGCGCCACACCGCCCCCCCTTGCCCCGACGCCCTACGCCGTGACCACCCCCGCCTCCCGGGCCCGGGCAGCCAAGTCGTCGCGCGCAGCCAGCATGTCCTCCAGGGTCCCGAATGCGTTCATGTAGTGCCCGCGGAACCCCTTCGCCTCGATCCGCCGGAACGCGTCGGCGAAGTCCATGTCCCCGGCCCCCGGCTTGAGGTGCACCTCGTGCCCGAGGCGGAAACAGTCCGCCAGCCGCACCTCGTCGACTCGCGCGAAATCGAGCGCGTCACAGAATCCTGCAACCCCTTCAGGAACCAGGTGGGCATGATTCACCGTGAACGAGAGCCGCAGGCTGGGGGACTGAATGCCCTGGAAATAATACCGCCACTCCTCCACGCTGTGCGCCAGGTACTGGACCTCGGCCTCTTTGGGCTCTTTGTTGAGGTTCTCCAGCAGGAGGCGCGCACCCGCGTGTTCCGCGTAGGCGGCGATCCGCTTGAGCCGCTCCAGCCCCGCGCTCATCCGCTGCGGCTTGTCGGCGGTGAAGTGATACCCCGCATGCACCACGATCCACCCGGCACCAAGCCTCCGGGACATCTCCACGTAGCTCTCGAGATACCGATCCACGGCCTCGGAGACATAGGGCGAGTACTCTGCCACGTTGACCGCCGACGAGGTGTGCAGCCCCAGGTGCATCCCGTGCCTCTCCACGGCGGCGTGTACCGCGGCGGCGCGCGCGTCGTCGAAGGCCGTGATCGCGTTGGCCCCCGTGTCGAGCTGGACATCCACGAAGCGCACGCCGTGGCCCGCCGCCCACTCGATTCCCTCTTCCAGCCGGATCCGCCGCCCCAGGTCGACGCCGATGCGATCTCGCAAGCTCATCTCGTCCTCCGCACAGTGTTCGTTCACACACCCGCCGGCCAATTGCCTTGACACCGCTCCGCCGCCTGTGGCATCGTGGCGCCGTTTTCGCCCGGGACTCCCGGGCGTTGCCGCAACGGGGCGGCGCGCCCCGATCCTCCTGAAGGAGCCTGACCTGTCGAATCACCCCATGACCCACGCCGCTCCCGGCACACCGCAGCCGTTCACGCTTCGCTCCTTGATCCTGAGCACCTACCTGCCCACCTTCCTGTTCTCCATCGGCCAGGGCGCCGTCCTGCCCGTCATCCCCCTCTTCGCCCTCGAGCTCGGCGCACCCGTCGCCGTGGCCGGCCTGGTCGTCGCCATGCGGGGCATCGGCACCATGCTCTTCGATCTCCCGAGCGGCATGGCGGTGTCCCGTTTCGGCGACAAGGGCGCGATGGTTGCCGGCACCGGACTCGTCGCCGTGGTCGCCGTCGGGGCCTCCCAGAGTCGCTCGGTCATCCTCCTGGCTGCCCTGATCCTCGTCATGGGCGGGGGTTGGGCGTTCTGGCAGGTCGCCCGGCTGGCCTACGTCAGCGAGGTGGCGCCGCTGCAACTGCGCGGCCGCGCGCTGTCCCTCGTGGGCGGGGTGAACCGGGCCGGGATCTTCGTCGGGCCGATCCTCGGGGGCTTCCTGGGCAAGTACTACGGGCTCGAGTCGGTCTTCTACGCACAGGCAGCCATGGGGCTCGCTGCCTCGGCGCTGATGTTCGTCGTCGTGCGCAAGGCCTCTGGCTCGGAAGACATCGGCGGCCACGGCCTCGGCGGGCGCCTGGTGGCGACCGTGCTCGATCGCCGGGAGGTGTTTCTCAGCGCCGGGCTCGCCGTGATGGCCCTCCAGGTCTTGCGCGAGTGCCGCTTCGTCTTCCTGCCCCTCTGGGGAGACTCGATCGGCCTCGACGTCGCCCAGATCGGCCTCACGGTCGGCCTCTCCTCCCTCGTCGACGCCGGGATATTCTATCCCGTGGGGTACGTCATGGATCGCTGGGGCCGCAAGTGGGCGGGGGTCCCGAGCCTGCTCACCATGTCCCTGGGCTTTCTCACCCTGCCCCTGACCCACGGAGTCTCCGGCTTCACCCTCGCGGCCATACTTATGGGCCTCGGGAACGGCCTCGGCGCGGGAATCCTCATGACCCTGGGCGCCGACTTTGCCCCCGTGGACCGGCGGGGCGAGTTCCTCGGCGTCTGGCGCTTCATCGGGGATGCGGGAAGCGCCGGCGGGCCCCTCCTCGCCAGCTTCATCACCGGCATCGCCAGTCTCGGCCTCGCCTCGACGCTGAGCGCCGGCCTCGGCCTCATCGGCGCCGCCGTGATGTGGCGGCTGGTCCCGGAGACCCTCCAGGGCAGGCCCGCGCGCAGCGTCGCCGCGCCGGCGCCCCCTCGGCACCCGACGCTCCCGGGCAGCCCCTAGCCCGGAGTATTCACGGCCTTTTCGTGAATAATCCTGGCTCCAGGAGCGAATCCAGCACCGCCGCCGCCTCCGCTCGGGTGTCGCAGCGGACGAGCAGCGCCAAGCCGCGCCGGGGAAGCTGCCGCATCATCGTCCTCGCCGAATCGACACGCATCACGCCGTGGATGAGCAAGGGCTTGCGTTCCAGGATCTGCGCCATGAGCGGGATCTGCGGGACCAGGTCCTCGCCGAAGTCCGGGGTGATCTGGATGGCTGCGACTTCCTCGATGTCGAGGAGACTGGGGACGGTGTGCAGCTGCGCCGAGTGCAGATGCACCAGGGTATAGGGAAAGCGCTGGGCCATGGCCCGGTGGAGGGGGGCCACGAACCGGCGGTGCAGCGCCGGTGACATCATGAAGCTGATGTCCTCGGCTGTCTCGACGACCTCGCCCGGCGCCCACAGATACCGGATGGTTCCCGCCCGGCCCCCCAGGTGCGTCGGCACGGCAGCGTAGAGGGCCCGAGCGGCCCCAGCGCACAGTTCCACGCAGCGCTGGCCCAGCGCATCCACCATCTCGGGCGCATCGTACATGTCCAGTGCCAGCCGCTCGTGCCCCCGCAGGGTCATCGTCAGGTCCACCGGCCCCAGCATCAACTCCCCCGCCCCCACCGGATACCGGCCCGCCGCGTGGCGCACCAGCGCCTGCGTGAACTCGAGTTGACGCCGGAACCACGGGTTGCCCGGATCAAAGCGGAGCCGCTCCAGCTGCCCCCAGTCATCCAGTGCCGGCAGCGCCCAGAGGTTGTCGGCATCTCGCTTGATGGGGCAGCCGGCCATCGCCGAATGCCACGGGAAGGCCCAGAGGGGGTTGGCCACGAACATGGCGTCGCCCATGACCTCGCGCCTGTCCTCCCATTCCTCGTCGAGCTCCTTGAGGTTATCCTGGACATCCAGGTCCCCCGGCTCGACGAGCCCGGCCGCGCGTCGCACGGCCCGCATGGAGGGGAACGTGGCGATGGTGGTGCCGATGAGCGGACGATCCGTCTCGGCACGTGTCCAGAATGCGCGGAAGCGTGCGACCTTCTCTTCATCCGAGATCAGGATGGGCACCTGACACCTCCCAGCCCGCACTATTCGCGAGCGGGCCTCGCGCACAAGGCGGGCTTAGCAGTAACTCTTGTGGTCGGCAGCCCAGGACGAATCGAGCCTCCCTGAGGCCGCTCGACACCGCACCCATCCCGTGGGACGCGGGACGGGTACCCGGTGCGTCTCCCACCCTGCGTCATCCAGGCACGGGATTGGTCATGGGCATGTACGCCCGGATTATTCACGGATCTTTCGTGAATAATCCGGGCTAACCGAGTGTCGCCCGTCGGAAGAGACGCGCGGGAGGTCAAGGTTCCGTGGGAACGATGGCGGTGGGAGTAACAGTGAAGATGGCGTGCGGCTTCACCGTCACAGCGTACTCGGTTTCCGCCCCGGGCACCCGCACCACTACGCGGTGCAGACCGTGAGGCACCGAGATGATGCCGAGGCCTTCGCTCAACCCGACCGGCACGCCGTCGACGGCGGCCTCCGCGTCATGAGGCAGTCGAAACACGAAGACACCCGAGGCGGGCGGAAGCCCCTTCTCCTCTCGGAACGTCACGGGCCCCGGGAGCGAGCGGGAGGGCGACTCGGCCGCACCGCTAGCGGGCTGGGAATAAGCGCAAACGTAGTAGAAGCCGGTGGGCTGGGACAGGCAGTAGGTGCTCCCGTCGCCTGGATTGAAGGTCAGGGGGTACCCGGGGGGATAGTAGAACCGGGAGCCATAGGGCAGCTTGTCCCAGCCGCCGGGCCCGACGAGCACCCAGTGTCCCGCCTGCGCCGGCCGGGCCAGAGCCGCCACAGAGGCGAGAGCGCCAATCAGTACGAGGACGTAGCGGGATCGGCGCACCGGTTCCTCGCTCCTCACCTACCCGACCCCTCGGACCTCAGGGGGTCCGGGCCGTGCCCTTTGATCCGTGGGTCGCATTTCCCCCATGGTCGGTTCGTCGGCTTGGGGATCGCGCGCCGTGGCAATCATACGGCTGGTGCATGTCGCAGTCAAGCAACACGCCCCGCTGCGGCGAGGCCAGCTCGCCCAGTGGACGCTTGACGCAACCCTGGCAGCATGGGATAAAGCAGCCTGCTTGACCGTGAAGGAGTCTCCGCCCGCCGTGCACATCGCACACGTCCCGACTCCTCCTGGCCCTCGCCGGAGCAGTTATTTGTTTCCTGGATGACCATACGGCCCAAGGTGGGAACCCCAGATGAGAGACGGACAGGCTCGATCCCGGCAGCGGTTTGTCGGCTATTACGAGATCCTGGAGATCTTGCAGCAGCCGGGCTGCCCGATCTGCGCCCGCCAGGCCACCGCCTCGAAGCGCGCCCTGGGTGCCCTGCTCTACGAACAGGTCACGGATCCGCTCACGCGGCGGCATCTCCTGGGATCCCGGGGCCTCTGCAACTGGCACGCCTGGATGGTGCCGGAGGTGCGCGACAGCGCCCTGGGAACGGCCCTCGTGTACAAGCACCTGCTCCTGGACGTCCTCAAGACGTTTCCCGTGCTCTTCTCGGAGGTCCAGACGCCCAGCCGCTGGCAGCGCCTCGTCGATCAGATGACCCGCCGGCAGCGGAGCCCGGCGCCCCGCGCGCGTCGGGGGCAGACAACCGACTGTCCCATCTGCCGGCTGTGCCGGCGTGCGGAACGGAACGACATCCGGACGATCCTGGCATCCTGGACGGACCCCGAGTTCGCTCGGGCCTTCGCGCAGTCCTCCGGCCTCTGCCTCCCCCATCTCGTCGCCTGCTCCCGCTCCTCCCGGGACCATGTCAATCTTCCCGCCCTGCTCGCAGACCATGAGCGGAGGTTCCAGGACCTTGCCGCAGAGCTCGAGGAGTTCATCCGCAAGTGCGACTACCGCTATCAGCGGGAGGCCTACGGCACTGAGGGGGACAGCTGGCGGCGGGTCCTCGAGGTCTTCGTCGGGCAGTCCGGCGTGTTCGGCCCGGAGCGCTGAGCCCCGCCAGACGAACGTGACCCCCGAGCCAGCCGAAGCCCGCTCCGGCTGGGATGCGACTCGGAGATGTACAGGATCAGACGGGAATCGTTCCTGGTCAGGTAAGCCCGGATTTCTCACGTGTCGTTCGTGAGAAATCCGGGCTGGGGTCACTTCCCGAACAGTCCCTTGAAGAGCTTTTCGGCCTCGCCACCCTGCTTCTGCCCCGCCTGACCGGCCGGCGGCGCTGCAGCCGGCTGTGAACCTGCTCTGGGGGGCGCGCCCGGCTTGCCCAGCGCCGTCTGGCAGGGGCGGGGGTCCGCGGCCGCTCCCTTCGTGAGGCCCTCGGCCAGCGATGATATCCCTCCCGTGGCGACTGCCGCGCCGATCGACGCCGCAGCGCTCGCCGCCGCCCCCTCATCCAGACCAGCCTTCGGCTCGGCCAGCGTTCCGCGGACCCGGAGCAGGCTGACGAGCTGGCCGGCCCCGATCCCGGCGCCCTCCCGGGGGCTGGGCCGGAAAGAGAAGTCAATGCCCTCCGTCTTGAGGTTCGCCGTCCCGCTGCTCACGACCGCCATCTTACTCGTCTCGAAGGCAATCCCCTTGTCCGTGGCCGCCATGCCGTCCTTGGCGACGAACTTGACCACCCCGCACTTCAACTCCGTTTGCGGGTCCGACTTGCGGAGCGGATTCAATTTCTCGACCACCTCGGTGAGGAGATTCGCCCCCAGGAAGTCCACGAACTTGTTGTTGACCTTGCCTTCCCCCATGACCAGCAGGAGATCTCCATTCAGGCCGGCCATCAGCTCGCGGACCGATCCGCCGCTGCCCTTCGCGTCCACGGACAGATCGGTCTTCACGCCCGAGACGAGATCACCGTGCCCCATCTGCTGCATGAGCTGACCGAGGTCAATGGCCTTGGCATCGAGCTTGGGCGTGAGGACGGCCGTCTTCCCCGAGGAGGCATCCAGGGCCAGGCGGCCGGAGATGGTCCCGCCGCCGACCCGGCCGTTGAACGGCTGAATCTCGAGACGCCCCGCGGCGAGGACGAGGTGGACGACAAGCGCCTCGACGGGAAGCTTGTTCTGCAGCACGAGCCGATCGATCTTGAGGTCCAGGTCGGCATCCGCGGCCTTGAGGGATTCGAGGGGCAGGGGATCGGCCGGGAACATCCGCTTGGCCCCGGTAGGTTCTGGGGGCTTCTGCGGGGCCGGCGCCGGGGCCGCTCCGCCACCCGGGAGTACCTCGGAGAGGTCGAGCAGTGTGGAGGCAAGTCGCGCCGTGAGCTTGGGTCGCGGACCTCCCATCGCCACCAACCCGCTTCCGCCGACAGTGCTCTTGCCCAGCGTGGCCTTCAGCTCCTCGAAGGCGTAGCCCCCCTGGACATCCCGGAGCCTTGTCGTCACCGTCAGGGGAGGCAATGCGGGGACCTCGGATCCGAAGGCCTTGGCCGCCGATCTTAGGTCCTTGGACTCGACCGCCACGACCACGTCGATGCCCCTGGCGTTGAGCGCGTCTTTGACTGATCCGGTGGCCTTGACCAGGACCTGCTCCGCCTTCCCGACACTGGCATCGATCCCGGAGACGGACAGGGCCTTGGCGGAGCCGCTCAGCTGGGCCCCCACGGCGAACGGCCCGATGGCCGGCACCTGCCGGCCGCCGAACTTGGCCACCTCGGCCAGCTCCTGGCCTTTGGCCGACACCTTGAGGCTCAGCCCCTCGGCCTCCATGGGCTTGGCAATCGTCCCCTCGACGTCCACGGTCGCCCCGCCGGCCTTCAGGCTGAGCTTGACCGGGTAGGGCCTCGAGGGGGCCTGCAGCTCACCGAGCGCCCCGACGCTGCCCCCCGCGGTGAAGGGCTTCCCGTTGTAGGCGGCGGCCATGTCGAAGGTCACGGGACTCGCGAGATCCTTCGCCTCGACGTCCAGCCTTTCCAGCGCGAGGCTGGTCACCTGTTTGGTCTTGCCGTCGCGATAGGCGAGCGTTCCCTTCTCGATCCGCAGCTTCTCGACGGCCACCGCCGGGAGGCCCGCCTTCTCGCCTGCCCGCTGCTTGGGCGGCGGCGCGGCCGCGGGGGCACCGAACGTCCAGTTGCCGGTCCCCTTGGCGTCCGTCTCCAGCAGGATGTCCGGCTGCACCAGGATGAGGCGCCTGACCTGGATGTTGCGGAAGATCAGGGGGAGCAGTGCGACCTCAACCTCGAAGCGTCGGAGCGTGACCATCTCGGGCCGCGATCCCCAGGGGGCGTTGGCGAAGGAGACGCCCTCGGCCACGACGGCCGGCGACAGGCCGATCTTGAGATCGAGGTTCCCGGCGATCTTCAGCTCCCGGCCGGTGGCAGCCTTCGCCTGGTCGGTGATCAGGCCCTTGTACTGGTTGAAGTCGATGGATCGGATCGCCACCACGGCGGCCACGACCAGAACGAGGATCAGGGCGGCGCCGGCTAGCAGGATCGTTCGCAACCGCATCTTCATCCTCCTTGCGAGTGCCCGTCACGGAGGCCGCTGTCGCGGCACGGACCTCGCGCCCGGCTATTCTTCCCCGTGCGTCAACGAGCGCGGAGTCTGCAGATACCGCGCCCCGGCATGAGCCCCCAAGCGTCCCAGCTCCTATTCTCCAGAAAGTGCCCGATCCGTCAATGGGATTCATTCACTGTGCACACCCATGTTTCCCGGCGCCCAGGACAGACCGCCGGGGCCTCCTCACCTGCCCGGGGTCCGGGCCGGCGGGCTGGAGGGTGCGGGGATCTCGATCCGGGTGGGCTGGCCCGGCTGCCCGGCAGGCGAGCCCGGCAGCCGCAGGCCGCCCGCCAGCAGGGCCAGCACGCGCGCCTGGGACGTGGCCTGCCACAGATAGGTCAGCGCGGTGAGCTTGGCGTCCAGATCCTCATCCACGAGCGCGCGGGCCGCCTCGTAGTACAGGGTCGAAAGCACGGGCTCGACCCCACTCTCCTTCGCAAGGTTGATGCTGTCCTTGGTGTTCCGGAAGGCCAGGTCCAGCATGTTGACCAGCGCCTTCTCCATCCCGATCCGCTTGACCGTCCCGCCCTCGCCCACCTCGGCTCCCAGGGAGTAGTACTTGGCGATCAGGGATGCGGCCCCGGCATACAGCATCACCGAGGGCCCCAGCCTGGCATAGGGGGACTCGCTGATGCTGAGCACCCGGAGGGCCAGGTAGCTGGTATAGGCCAAGGCGTACTCGGGATCCTGCGTCATGAAGGTGGTCCGGAAGGTCTCCAGGCTCACCCCGGCCTCGGTCGCCCGCTCCTGCAGGACCACGCCGTCCAGGTAACTCATCACCGCATCCGCGCTGGTCTGGAGCAGCCTGGCGGACCGACCGACCACCTCCGGCGCCGGCGCGGGCGCCCCGCCCAGCCCCATCCCCACCAGCAGCCGGTCCTCCCCCAGGTCCACCATGAGATCGGTCAGCCGGTAGAAGAAGGCCGCCTCGTACAGGCGCTGCCCGATCCGCTCCAGCGCCTTCGCATCCAGCGCAGGCGCGGCGGGAGGAGTCGCCGGCGGCTGCCCTGCCCCGGCCCCCAGGACGGCGGTCAGGATGCCCTGCTGCCCGCCCCTGGAAACCAGCAGCCGCATGGGATCCCCCGGCCTGGCAGCCGCGATCATCTGCAGGAGCGCCGCCACGCTGGGCACCTGCTGGCCGTTGCACTGGAGGATGAGGTCGCCCGCTCGCACTCCGGCCTGCTCGGCCGGGCTACCCCTGAGCACGTCGGTCACCTGGATCCCGTAGGGGCCCTCGCTGATCTGCACGCCTAGCTGGGGCCGACCCGCGGGCGTGCCGGCCGGCGGCGCAGGCACCGGCTGCCCGGACCCTCCGGCCGCCTTCCGCAAGGAGAGCATCTGCCGTTCGTTCTCCTGGGCCAGGAAGAAGCTGCCGGCGGCCTGAGCGGCCATCCCGTAGGCCTCCGCCAGGGCCGCCCCATCGGCGAGGGATCTGGGCTGGATCGAATCGAGCTTCTTGAGGAACGCCTCCAGCTTGTTCACGACGCTCTTCAGCCGCTCGAACAGCGGCGCGACCGCCGCCTCGCCGCCTTGCTGGACTACCCGGTTGATGGTGACCCCCAGCAGGGCCGCCTCGATCAGCAGGTTGGCGGTCACCATGCGGTCATAGGCCACCGCGAAGAGCCCTTGGGAGAAGGCCCGCTGCGCCGTCCCGTGCGCCTGGTCCGCCTGGGCGACCATCTGCTGCAGCTCGGGAACCAGCTGACCGGCCGCCCGCACCTGCCCGGCGAACGACTGGTACCGGCCCATGAGCGCCTGGGCCCGGTCCCGGACCTTGGCCTGGACCGGCGCGGGGACCTGGGGGGGCACATCCCGGCTCGGCTTGGGCTGCGGGAGCGGCTTGCCGGTGAGGAGGGCATACGCCTCCGAGATGTCCCGGACCTCCCGCACCTCGACCCCCAGCGCCTTGCCCCGCTCCACCACGTCCACCGGCCGCTTGAGCTTCAGGTCCATGTTCATCCGCTGGCCGTACGGGATGAGGATGAGCTTCTTGCCCCGCCGGGCGGCCCCATCGATCTTGTGGGGGATGCCCCCCACCGGACCGATCGTCCCGTCCGGATTGATGATCCCGGTCATGGAAGCATCCGGGCGCACCGTATCGCCGAGGAAGGCGGCCATCAGGGCCGTCGTGAACAGGCCACCCGCGCTGGGCCCGTCGATGCGCCCGCCGACATCGAAGGAGATGCGGTAATCCGACAGCTCGACGCCGAGCGTCAGCGAGGACAGGACCGCGGCCATCCACCCGGCCGCCCTCCACTGGGCGCCGGTGCCGCCGGAGACTTCCTCGTAGAACCCCACCCGCACGGTCTTGCGGGGATTGGGCTCCAGCCCCACGACGACCGGGACGGTCGCCCCGGACGGCGAGTCTCCCCCGCTGACGAAGACGAGCACGTCGATCGGCACCTCGCGGGCGGCGGCGGCAGCGGGGACCGGGAAGGCGAGACACAGCAGGCCGGTCAACAGGACGGCGAGGCAACCTCTCAGTGATCTCATGGCCCTCTCCAGGTGCATGTGCCCGGGTGCTCCCCTCCCCTGAAAAAGCCACCCCCCTGCAGGCATCAGTACCTGACGCCTGCGGCAACGTACGACTGCTCCATCAAGCGGAAGTTCTCGTGGACCATGAACCGGACACGATCCCCGACATCGCGGATCAGCGCCTCGGCCTCGGCCAGGGTGGGCGTCACGGGCTTCTGGCAGCTCACGTGCACCCCCCGCTCGGCCGCGGCGCGGACCAGGCCTGCGTGCGTCCCGACCGGCGTCACGATCTCCACGGCGTCGGGCCGCTCGGCCTCGAGCATCTCGGCGAAGTCGGTGTACACCCGTCCGATGCCGAAGTCGCGTGCGCGCGCCTGCGCCTTCTCCGGCACCGGGTCGCAGATGGCGACGAGCTCGACGTCCGGCGTCTCCCGCCACCCGGCCAGGTGGTAGCCGCTGATCGCCCCCGCCCCGGCGATGGCGATGCGCAGCGTCCTGTCCCCGAGCGCTCCGAATCCCAAGACCCGTCCCTCTTTGCTTATTCAGCCGGTGGAGCCTGACGCTCATTTGGCTCGCTACCGGGGGGCACGGTGAAGTCCCCCACGCTGCCAGCCGTGATGGTCAGGAGCTGCTCGAACGTCATTGGCACGCCCGAGCTGTCCGTCCCCGCAGCCGGGTAGATCGTTTCGTACTGCGCCAGGGCCCGGTCCACCAGGACCGGGATGCTCCCCGGGATGCCGAACGGGCAGACGCCCCCCGGCTCGAATCCCGTGGCGGTCAGCGTCTCCTCGGCATTCGCCATCCGCGTCTTGAAGCCCAGGGCGGCCTTCATCTTGGACGAGGAGACTTTGTGGTCGCCCGGGCACACCAGCAGGGCATGCCGGCCGTCTTTGCCCAGGAAGAGCAGGGACTTCGCGATCTGCCCTACCCGGACCCCGATCCTCGCGGCGGCAAGCGGTGCCGTGGCGGTGCTCCCCGGCTCGAACTCCAGGGCCGCGAGCCCATGGGCCGCCAGCGCGCGCGCAACCTTTTCCGGAATCATCGTCGCGGACCCCGTCTCCCCCGGCACGGCCGTCGCTCCACCCTCCGTGCCCCCACCTCCGATAGCCCAGCAGCCCGCCGAGAAACACGCTTCTTGACAGGCTGCTCAAAAAGGCCCAGATGCAAGGCGGCGTGCGACGGGCCGAGTGAGGCGTACTCCTGGTACGCCGCAGCGAGTGCCCGAGCGCGCCAACGCCGCAGATGGGCCTTTTTCAGCAACCTGCTACCGCGGCCCCCGCAGGCGCGACACCGCATCGCCCATGAACTCGCTGAGCCACTGCGCGATCTCTTCGCGCTCCTTGCGCTCGCGCTCCAGATCGCCCTGCAGGCGGTTCAGCTCTCCCCGCAGCCGCTCGCACTCACGCTCGCCGGCCTCGCACGAGGCCTTCAGCCGATCGTACTCTTCGAGCAGGACCAGGAGATTCCCGAGGACGTTCTTGCCCTCTTCCATCCAGCGAATGGTGTGCTCACGCTCTCCCGCGGTCATCAGGACGGTCATGTGCCCACTCCTTTTCCCGACGCTTCCCCCACGCACCCCATGCACCCCACGCTGACACCACCACGCGACGAGCGAACCGCCGCTCGTGCGCCGGGTTCTTTTCGGGACCGGCGCCCGCGGCCGAACGTCCCGGTCCCTCCCCCGTCGGACGCCGAGCCGTGCGGCAAAGGTACCCCCGGGTCGGAACCCGGGTCAAGACCCGCTTGACCAGAGAGATGGAGAGGCATACAGTGTGCCTGGGTGGTGCGCGCGGGAAGGCCGGCCATGAATCGGTATCTTGTGATCGTCGCCAGACACCGCCGCGACCTGCACGAGTACCTGGCGCAGCAATTCGCCGGTGACGACTCGATCCGGGTGGTGATGGAGCGCCGCTCGGCCGAGCGGCGCAGGCGGTGGGAGCGGCACGACCCCGAGCGGCGTCAGCGCGACCGGCGGATCGGCTCACCCAACGAAGATGTGCTGTCCTACCACGGCCTGTTGATTCTCCGCCCCTCTTCGCCTCAGGCACGCGAGCCGTCGGCCCTCCTCCCGCAGGAGCGGGAGGACGGGGGGCCCCTCGCGGAGCGGCGCCCCCCGGCAGCTCCTGGCTCCAAGAGCCTCACCGAGGCGGCCAGACGCTGGATCAGCGAGGGCCGGCGGCACCTGCCGGTCCTGCTGACGCTCCTGGCCGAACAGGGATACCTGGAGGGGCGCGTCGAGGCGCTCGAGGAGAAGTTCGCCTCGCTGGACGACACGATCCGCCGCCTCCACGCGGCCCACGCCCACGGCGAAGCGGACGAACCAGATGCGTCCGCGCGCGACTCTGCGCCCGGAGCCCCGGAGAACGTCCCCGACCAGCCCTCGCAGAATTAGAAGACTGCTTGCGCCGCCCTCAGCAGCCGCGGGACCTCATCGTGCGGCAAAGGGCCTGCCTGGAGCGCCGTGACGACCTCGTCGATCTGCCACGGCTCGCGAAACCCCAGGATGGCGGCGGAGACGTGCGGGTGCGCGAGCACGAACCGCAGGGCCGTGAGCTTGAGGGACGTCCCCGGGCCCAGCCTCTCCTGCAGGTGCGTAGCCCGCGCCAGGTCCCGCTCGTAGAGGGGCAGCGGGAAGAACGGGGTCTTCAGGGTGTGGGCGCTGGGTGGATTGCCCGCCAGCGCACCCCCGGCGAAGACCCGGATGGCGAACACCCCCATCCCCTGCCGCGCGCAGTCGCCGATGATGTTGCCGTAGTCCGCCTCGCCGAGCTGCCCCGGCTCCGGGTGACCGGCGCTCGGATTGAGCAGGTTGTAGGGCACCTGCATCGTGGCGAAGGCCCCCGACTCGACGACCCGGCGCATGGCCGCCGGCTGCCCGATCCCCGTCAGCCCCAGCAAACGGATCCGGCCCTGGCTCCGCAGTTCGCGAAAGGCCTCGAGGACCCCGCCTGGCCCGAGCACGTCGTCCGGCGTGATCGAGGTGGGCTCCTCGCCCCGGCGTCCGGTGATGGAATTGTGCAGTTGGAGGAGCGTCACCTGGCGGACGCCCAGGCGGCGGAGGCTCCCCTCGAAGGAGGCGCGGGTCCGCCCGCGTATGTCCCCGAGATGCTCTGGTAGGACGCGGACCTTGGTGGCGATGTGCGCGTCCGCCGGAAGACCGAGGCGGGCGAATGCCGCCCCCAGGCTCTCCTCGGAGAGGCCCTCCCCGTAGCCCGCGGCCGTGTCGAACCAGTTGATCCCGGCATCCAGGGCCCGCCGGATCACCCGGACCTGGTCTTCGCGGTCGAGCTCGGCCATCCATCCCGAGACCGGCCCCGCCCCGAAGGCGATGGAGGAGACCCGGAGACCCGTCGAGCCCAGCGTGCGATACTCCATGCCCTCCTCCCCGGCCACGCCCCGCGCGGGTGACCCGCGCCGGGGACAGGATCCTCGGCGCCGGCACACGACCGGCGCACCCCACCCCGGCGACCGCCCGCAGGCAGTGGGGCTCAGAGCATCTTGCGGAAGGGCTCGGCGTAGCCCGTCATCTCGACATAGCCCTGGGCCCTGACGGGGCGGCCCTGCGCCCCGCCGGCGGCGGCGACCGCTCCCTCCCAGTAGATGACCTTGGTGCTCCGGGCGGTGGTGAGCTCCTGGTCGGGAAAGGCCGGGGTCAGCGTGACATCCAGGTCCAGTGTTGGCACCCGGATCCGCCACCGCATGGGATACGTGCCCTTGCTGATCGGGCTCGTCCAGCGCTCCAGGGTCTCCACGCTGAACTCCGGCTGCCGGATGTGAACCGAGACTCCGTCCGCCCCCACCCAAGTGCCGGCCGAGGACGGATCCGGACGGCCGTCGGCCTGCCGGATGACGTAGAGCATCAGCTCCGTGTCGTTGTCGAACTGCAGGCTGAACCAGTCCCAGCCGACCTGATCCGGGCTGAGCTGCGTGGACCCGAACTCGTGGTCCATCCAGGTCAGCCCCGTCACCGCCAGGGGGGTGCCCCGCAGGGTCAGGCCGCCCTCGGTCGCCAGCCGCGTCAGCGAGTAGTAGTGCGAGGCGTGGCCGCGGCCCTCGCCCTTCTGGCTGACCCCGTTCTCCCCGTGAACGACCGGCGGCTTCACGGCGCGCAGCGCCAGGTCCACGCCGACATCGCCCTCCCGGGCCTTGAGGCGCTGCCGGGGTCCGTCGCCGGAGGCCTCCCAGTCCCCGACCCACACCCGGAAAGCGCTCTGGCTGGCCCCGGCCTGCCCCATTCCCGCCCGGCCGACCCGCTCGAAGAAGCGAAAGCGCTTGCGGCCGAGGTCGGAGAGCGCGAAGTGCGCCAGGTAGATGTTGCGCGCCGCCCACTGGGACGTGCGGCCCCGCGCTTCCGCCAGGCCGCTGCGGAAGAAGGTGACCTGGTAGCCGTACGCCTCGCCCGAGGCTGTGCGGAGGTGCCCAGTGTAGTACCACCACTCCGTCCGGAAGTCGTCGTGCGAGGCGTGATCGCGCGGGAAGGAGAAGGTGTAGCCCGGCAGCGCCAACCGGAACTCTTCCGCCCCGACCGCCGGAGCACGCGTGAACCGCCAAGACGCCAAGAGCGCCAGCAGGACCACGGGGAGGATCAGGATTGTGCTTGGCGCCTTGGCGCCTTGGCGGTGGCGGGTTGCTGGTCTACTCATACCGCACCGCCTCGGCCACGGGAAGCCGCGACGCACGCCACGCCGGGTAGAGGCCCGCGACCAGGCTGGTGGCCAGGGTCAGCAGCGCGTACTCCGCCACCAGGCGCGCCGGGAACGCGAACTGGATGGTCCACCCGAACGACTGCCGGTTGATCACGTGGACGAGGACCAGCGACAGGGCGATCCCCGCCAGGGCGCCCAGCGCATTCGCCAGGGCGCCCATGAGGCCCGCCTCCCAGAGAATCGTTCGCAGG
>Ga0316616_100000150_pt1 | contig 18200 bp, 13 predicted proteins | sample OWC_Aug_M1_C1_D1_FD_207660 | JGI IMG/M metagenome (GOLD analysis project Ga0316616, IMG submission 207660) | Wetland soil microbial communities from Old Woman Creek delta, Ohio, United States - OWC_Aug_M1_C1_D1_B | ecosystem: Environmental > Terrestrial > Soil > Wetlands | place: USA: Ohio... | reverse complement strand
TGGAAGCCTATGAGAAAGGTCTAATAACTAAAAAAGATACGGATGGAATTGACCTGACGTGGGGGAATATCGAAGGTGCCATCGAATTGATTCACAAGATTTCTAAGAGAGAAGGGATTGGAGCAATTCTCTCCGAGGGGACCAGGGAAGCGGCGAAGAGGTTGGGCAAAGGTGCGGAAGAGTTTGCCGTCGAGGTGAAAGGGTTAGAGGCTCCAATGCACGATCCAAGAGGTTTCCACGGTATGGGGCTTGCTTACATGACATCCATCCGGGGGGCCTGTCATCTCATGCACCTTTGTCTGGGCGTAGAACAAGGAATCACCGCATACCCTGAAGTCGGATTCCAGGAAAATTATGTAGGTCAATCAAGCGAAGGCAAGGCGGAGATGGTCAAGCTTTGTGAAGACTTTGGCATCCCCTGCAACTCTCTGGTGATCTGCGAATTTGTGGCCTGGACCCTTTCGGCAAATGATCTTGCGGAGATGGTAAGAGTGACCACAGGATTCGATTTTTCGTTGAAAGATCTCCTTTCGTGCGGGGAGCGAACATGGCTTTTGAAGAGAGGGCTCGGGAATATGATGGGAGCATCTCGGGAAGATGACAGGCTGCCCAAAAGAATCCTTACCCCGGTAGGAGAAGGTGCTGCCGCCGGTTCTGTTCCGGATGTGGAAAAGCTACTTCGAGAATACTATGAGATCAGGGGACTGGACAGTAAAGGTAAACCCAGGAAGGAAGTCCTAATTAAAGCTGGGCTCGAATATTTGGCAAAGAAGTTACACGGGTGAAATACGAAGCCTACAGAAAAGGAGGTATATTATGGCCTTAACGTTTCCAAGCGTGGAATGGGTTGAAGAGTATAAGAAGCAGATCAATTTGAGCGAGGGTTACAAAAAGGCTGGAGCGACCTGGACCGCCGGGGTAGTAGCCTTGGTGACATCAGCCAAGCCCGAGATAGGTATCAACGAGGATGTTGGAATCTGGCTTGATCTTCATCAAGGGGTTTGCAGGGAAGCAAAGATCGTTACTGCTGAAGAAGCACAAAAAGCCCCTTTCTGTATCACAGGTGATTATGCTCGATGGAAACAGGTGATGAAGAAAGAACTGGAGCCGGTCAAAGGGATGATGCAAGGAAAGCTGAAGTTGAAAGGGGATTTACCGACGATCGTCCGTTATGTCAAAGCTTCTCAGGAACTCGTCGAATGCACAACCCGAATTGAAACAAAATTCCTGGATGAGTAAAAAAATAACACCCTCAAAATGTCATTGCGAACGAAGTGAAGCAATCTCATGTGTGGTAGGGGAGGTTTTAGCCTCCCATTAGGGCGACTAAAGTCGCCTCTACCCACCCTTCGAACAGGAGGATCAGCCATGCCCTATGATACCAGCCTCAATTTCATTTTCTGGTGTCCCACAAAGGTGGTCTTCGGTGAAAATACTGCTCTTGATGTGGCCATTGAAGTCGAAAATCTAAAATGCAAGAAAGCCCTCATCGTTACCGATCGGGATCTTTCAAAAAATACGGATATTCCAGAAAAAATAAAAAAGGCTCTCGGCAAATTGAGCGCGGGAATCTTTTCAGATGTCGAAGCTGATTCCGGACTCCACATTGTCAATCAGGGGGCAAAGGTCGGTAAAGAGCTGGGAGCTGACTGCCTCGTCAGCGTTGGCGGCGGAAGTGCAATCGATACGGCAAAGGGGATCGCTATCCTTCTGAAAGAAGGGGGCAATCTGCAGGACTATGCGGGATTCCAGGTGCTCTCAAGGCCGCAGACACCTCACATCGTCATTCCGACGACTGCAGGGACGGGAAGCGAGGTTACCTACATAGCGGTGATTAAGGATCATGAGGCGGGAAGGAAATTGCTTTTTGGGGATTACAATATTCTCCCTAATGTCGCTATCCTCGATCCAAAAATGACCGAAGGACTGCCTCCTAAACTAACAGCGGCCACCGGAATGGATGCTATGTGTCACGCTATCGAAGCAATGCATTCCCTGCAGAGGGAGCCCGTGGCCGATGGTATGGCTCTCCACTCGATAAGACTCATCAAGGAATTTCTTCCCAGGGCTGTAGAAAATGGAAAAGATATGTTGGCAAGGGGACAGATGCTCATTGCCGCCAACATGGCAGGGGCTGCCTTCTCCAATGCCCAGGTGGGGATTGTGCATGCTCTGGCTCATACCGTTGGCGCGAAATTTAAAGTTCATCATGGACTCGCAAACAGCATCCTTCTTCCCGCGTGTGTGAGGTACAATGCAGATGCCTGTGGTGATGTCTATCGGGATATCCTTTCAGCGATGGGTGTAAACATCGAAAAGGTTTCACCGGAGGAGGCTGGAGACGCCCTGGCAGACAAGCTTGCTGAATTCACCAAGAAGCTAGGCCTTCCTCAAAAACTGAGGGAAGCTGGAGTTCCCGAAGAAGGACTGAACGAATGTTCTGAAATTGCTCTTTCGGATGGGGCAATCGTTTACAACCCAAAGTTTATTAGTGATTCGGCAGAGGTTCTCAAAGTATATCAGCAAGCCTGGTGAGAAATGAAAATGGAAAAACCTGTGATTGTCCTCGACGACAGAGCGAAAGATGTAGGTCTGGCGGTCATGCTCTCAGACCTCATTGGGCAGAACCTGGAACAGCATCCTGAAAAAATTAAAGACTTCAACTCCTTGAATGCAAACGTGGCGATCGAAGCCCAGGACATTCAGATCCTCATCGGACTGGAGTTCAGGGAGGGAAAGCTTACCATTTCGAAGAATTCCTCTTTTAAACCTGATTTGCACATTAAAACTGATTCGGAAACCATCCTCGCCTTATGCCTTCTCAAGGTTAAATTTGGCCTACCCTATTTTTTTGACGCCAATGGTTTAAAAATCTTCAAAAAACTCTTGACCAGAGAACTCATCATTAAGGGTCTGTTGAGTCATTTTGCCGCTTTGGTCAAACTGACTAAACTCTTTTCCGTCGTTAAAAACTGAGAAAGTGGACAGGGACTGTAAAATCATTTAGATTTTAAAGGTGGTCAGAAATACCCTTGGCCAGAATCGGTAGCTTTCTATCCCCAAAAGGGAGAATATCTTTATGAAAAAGGTGTTTGAGCAAAGTAGGATTGGAACAATTGAAATGAAAAATAGAATCCTCCGTTCTGCTACTCACGAAGGCATGGGGGACAAATCTGGGAACCCGTTAAAGGAACTCTACGATCTCTATGAAAAATTGGCAAAGGGCGGTGTTGGAGCCATTATCACTGGTTATGTGGCCGTTAAACAAAATGGAAAAACAGTTATCAATATGCGTATGTTTGATAAGGATGAGTACGTGGAGGATTACAAAGACCACAACCTGAAACTGAAAAAGGATAAAGTTCCTATCATTCTACAGATCGCTCATGGTGGAAGCCAGACCAGTTCAAAAATTACAGGAGAAGTTCCGCTTTCCGTGAGTCCGATCAAGAACTTTTATGGAGAAAGATGTAGGGAAATTGGCGAGAATGAAATTGAAGGTATTATCGACTGTTTTGTTAAATCCATAGAACGTGCAAAAAAGGCTGAATTTGCGGGTGTCCAGCTTCATGCAGCCCATGGCTACCTCCTCTCCGAGTTCGTGTCGCCATTCCTTAACAAAAGAAAGGATAAATGGGGTGGAAGCGTTGAAAATCGATTTAGAATATTAAGGGAAATCTTGGTGCGATCGAAGGAGAAGGTGGGTCATTTTCCCATTTGGGCAAAAGTGAGTGCATTCGATGAAAAGAGAAATGGAAAAGAACTCGACGAAATAATAAAGGGCTGCCAAATGTTGCAAGAGAATGGCTGCGATGCCATCGAGGTGTCATGCGGTTATGGATTCAAAAACCCTTTCGAGATGACCCGGGTCCCCAGAATCCCTGTTGAGGCGATGCTCGTTCTAATACCATATTTTAAAAACACCTCCTCATTAAAAAGAGTCCTTCTCAAATTGGTGCTTCCCTTAGTGATCAAAAAATACAAACCGATTCATAATTACAATGTAAACTCAGCAGAACGAATCAAGAAAAATCTTGACATTCCTGTCATTGTAGTAGGAGGCATCAGGAAATTAAGCGATATTGAAAATATCATAGAAACGAATGGGATTGATTTTGTATCGATGTGCCGCCCCTTTATTATTGAACCAAACATCGTCAACAAATTCCAAGAGCAAAATGCGGTGGCTTCTAAATGTATTGACTGCGGCTATTGTTTATTCGGTGTCGCCAACAACAAATTGAAATGTTATTATGGTGGAGCCCCACGAGCAAAGCCCGGGACACCTGACTAACGCCCAAGTGGAGCGACATCCCGGCCAAAAGTTGGCGCATTCTTCCACGGCCAGAGGCCGTAGTTTTCTGCTGCCGGGGCAAATTAGAAAAATGAGATCGAAGAAATTCATCCTTCTGCCACTGCTTCTCTGTTTGATCAGTTGTTATGCCGGAAGCGTCAAGCCCCTATTGAACCGTTCTGAATTTAAAGCCGAAAACGAACCCATTCGGACATTAAGAATCCTTCTGATAACGGATAACTCCTATCGGAAAGACGAAATTGAGAAATTTGTCTCAAAATGCTCTCACCTTGTTGAGAGACAGGTTGGGATACGGCTTGAAATTCTGGATTGGTATCCAATCCATTGGGAAGATGAGCTTAATGATATCCACAAGATGGAAATAAGAACTGCCGCCGATACGTGGAGCAAGAGAGATGAGTTTGATATCGCCCTCACGATGGTTCATTTTGTTCAAAGTGTTGAAGGAGGTAAATTGCCATTGGGGGCAACCGATACCTTTTTTTGGCGATATATCTTCATCAAAGAATTGGATCCCTTTATTCTCCTGCACGAGCTGTTTCATACCTTTATAATGAAAAAAGGTCACTCAAAAGACTGGGTGATGAGAGCTGGGAGACCCCCTTACGGGAACGAATGGTACTGGCTTACTCCGGAGGATAGAAAGGATGTGCTTCGTAACAAATGGCGGGATTTCAATGTAATGCCAACGACGGACCCAGAAGAAGAAAGGAAATCGAAAGAAAGTTGGTTTTACTATAAGATGGGGTCAGCCTTTCTCCAGAAAAAAGAATTTGACCAAGCCATTTTATTACTCAACCATTCTCTTGAGATAAACCCAACCTATGCCGCCGCTTACGAAACTCGGGGGATGATTTATAGTCGGAGAGAGCAATATGATCAGGCCATCGTGGATTTCAACAAAGCCCTTGAGATAGACCCAAAAAATATGGAGGCTTACATCAGTCGGGGAAAGGCTTATTATTTTAAAAGGGAATACGACAAGGCGCAGGGGGATATCAAAAAGGCTCAAGACTTAGGCTACAAAATTCCTATTGAATTTCTTGATGAGTTGCGTAAGGCTCCGGAAAAAAAGAAATGAGAAAAGGATAATAAAGAAATGATAATCAATTGTCAAAGATCAAGGCAGGACCAGAGATGGTCCTGCCTTTTTGACTCAGTAAAAAATTATGATTGACGAATTAAACATCTCTTTGATATGGATTACACGAAGCGACTTTATCGATAAAGGGGTGATTAGAAATAATTTTGTCCTTTTTGGTGGAAAGAAGACACTTCTTTCTTAAACCCACCGTTGATAGAGGTCACCAAAGGAAATCCATTCCATCTTGTATTTCTAAAGATGATGATAAGGGCTGCTAAAGAAGCGTTTGCATCGGAACGAAAGGAGGCAGAATCTTGAAAAGAATTAAACTTGTCATGCTCGCATACGCAACCCTGCTGTTACCCATCGCGTTCCCGGTCACGGCCATGGCCCAGACCGAGGCGCCGCCCGTTCTGAAGGCGCGTGACCTAGCGCCGCCTGAATTGCTGACTGGTCCCGACTTCAAGGTCGATGACGTTGTTCCAACCAACGGTTTCTATGGTATCTTTACGGTACGAGGGGCATATGGATCAGTGCAGGCACGTGGCGTCGCCATGCTGCGGATTCGCGACACCGAGATGCAGGCCCTCGCGAGGCTCGAAGAGATGACACGCCGCGAGGCCATGGTTGAAGGGGCAAAGGACTCCGCACAACAGACTCGCCATGCGGCCGGCCAAACCCTCCGCGATCCTACTGGAACCGTGGAAAGGGTCCCGGAGAGCGTTGGGAGACTTTTCTCCCGAGTGGGAGGAAAGGTCGAGAAAGGCGTTGAGAAATTGACGGGCACGGGAGACAGTTCAGGTTCACCCGACCAGCGGGAGGGGGTTGCCAAGGCCCGCCGCTCCTTGTCTCAGCAGCTCGGGGTGGACCCCTATACCGACAATCCTCTCCTCTCGTCCAAGCTCGACCAGGTTGCAAGATGGGAGCGTGCGGGCGCCCTCGCTTTGAGCATCGGTACCAGCGGGGCAAGTATTTGGGCTGGTATAGCTACCAAGACGTTAACCCTAGTGTGTACTATGTCGCCTGAAGAGGTCCGCGCCGCGAATGAGAAGCGCCTGATCAGCCTGGCTCCGGCTGCCAGTGCTGAGGAGATCCGCATCTTCCTGCGTAATCCTGCCTTCACCCCCACGACGCAGACTCTCTTTGTGGATCAGCTGGAATCACTCCATGTCTCGCGGGGTCGCGAAATTCTTGTGAGGCTCGCTGGTGAGATGGAAAATTATGACCAGACCCGCTTTCTTATCGCGGCGATAGGCTTGCTGACGGCCTACCACGAGCGGATTGCCCCACTCTCGTTCGTGGAATCCCGAGGCTGGCTCGCGGTAGGCCTGACGTCCGCTGGATTGCTCTTCCTGCCCATTCCAGTGGACTATCTGGCCTGGACCGACAGGTTGGTGGAATTTGGAGGCCGTTCGGATCTTCACGCCTCTCGACGTGAAATCCTGATAACCGGGGAGACCACGTCTCGAACCAGACAGGAACTGTTGTCCCGTGGATGGGTACTTAGGGAAAGGTTCCAGCAGGAAGGCCCCGGACGGGGGAGGAAACAAGAATGAGAATGAGACGCATGATTAAAACGAAACGCATCTTATCTTATCCGGAACGGCTGTGGGCAACAGATATCGCACTGACCGCTTTGCTGGTCTCTCTCCTGATGTATATCTTTTTTCTTTACCCACTGGGACTGGTTGGTTCTTTCAGGCCTCTCCCCGGCATCCTTTTCTCGCTCATTCTCATTACAGGCGCGATCACAGTGGCCAGAAACCGTATATTCAGGACGCTAGTTTTTTCGTGGTGCCTTCTCGCCTTCATCTTGCTGTGGGTGAGGAATTTGTTTCCGCACCAGACGATTATCTTTGTTACTAACTCTTTGGGTCTTTTCTTCCTGGTGCTCCTCACTTCTCTTATTTTGCACCAAGCTCTTCGCGAAGGGCCTACCACTTCTCATCGGATTATGGGAGCTGTTGCTGCTTACCTGCTTATTGGAATAATATGGTCTGTAGCCTACTACCTGATCGCGCTCTGGATACCCGGAGCTTTCAGTATTCAGGGATCTTCTGCCTCTAGCAACAAAGAGTCTCTTCAATCGCAGCTTTTCTATTTCAGTTTCGTTACCCTAACAACGATCGGTTACGGGGACATTGCAGCAGTTCATCCGATTGTGCGGATGTTAGTGATACTGGAGGGAGTGATGGGGCAACTCTTTCCTGCGATCCTGATTGCCCGGCTCGTTTCTCTTCAAGTGCAGTCGAAGCAGAAAACCTGAAACCATGGGCACTGGTCTTATGGTCATTGAGGAAATATGAAAGATGGATAGCAACGGCCTTTTACATTAAATTCCCCGATAAAGCTTCAGAGGGGCAGGTTATCGTTGCTCAGTTGAAAGGGATCCCTTTTTGTAGCAAATTTTACGAAATGTCTTCTACACTTTAGAAGAACATTTGGGAGTCAGAGGATGCGCTCATCACAATTTTTTCTAACGCTCATCATGATGGTTGCGTTTGCAGGGAGTGGCCTTGCTGTTCCCTCCGGGAAGACGATAGAATACGAAGGAGGGATCGGCGGCAAAGTTATCTTCGATGGGAAAATCCATGCGGATAAGGGATTTCAATGCACAGACTGCCATCCAAAGGTCTTCCCGATGAAGAAAGAAATAAAGATCACCATGGCTAAGATAAATGAGGGCAAGTACTGCGGGGCCTGCCACAATGGTCAGGAGGCTTTCAAACCAAGCGAACAGACCAACTGCCAAAGATGCCATCATTAGTAAATGCCACAACATAAGTTACCCGATTCCTTTGGGGGTATAAGGAGTTTTTTTTGACCAAGTCATTTTGGGCTCGATTGGGGTAATACTTAAGGAAGTCTCAATACTTATTTGACGTGATCGTTCATCGCCGTATTTTCGGGGTATTCTTCAGATGGCAACACCGTCATGAACCGATCATGGAGAGTGTGTCTTTGCCCGGGGCCATACTGATTTCGAGATCAATCTTTTCTATCAGTTCATCTTCCGTGAGTTCGGGGTTTGGCATGGCTTCAACGATATCTTCTATGATTTTAAATGCGGGCGCAGCATATACCTCCGCCAGGTTACCGTGTTCCTCGACATAGTTCTGGACGAGGTTCTTCAGAGAACGGTTTCGCGATTTACCGAAGGTGCGAGCAGTAGCGCTCCAGACAACGGATTTGTCGGAACACCTGCGGAGTTCACCGGTTATCTCAAGATCAATGCGCCCACCCGCGGCATCGGCTCTGTTCACCGACATTTTCAGCACCCCGTCGAGGGTTTTGCATGCCTCGGCCACTTCCCCTTCTGTCACGGCTGTCCCGTAAACGAGGTAATTCCTGTTCGCCTTGATAAGGTCACGGGTCATGGCGCTGATAAGCCCGGCCAGGTCCCTGTTCTGAGGAAAGGGATCTGAAATAATCACGATTCGTTTGATCATCTGTCCTGGATTCTTTTTATAGTCCTCGACAACAAACTGGTGGCGTACAGAAGTACAGGCGAAGGACACCAACATGATAGAGATTACAGTAAAGGCGATAAATGTTTTTTTCATACCTTGCTTTTCGGTATGAGTATTTTCTTGTCTTCTGTATACTGCATCATCGACGGCATGACCGTCAGGGCGACCAGGAGCGCAGCGGAGATTCCAAAAACCGCGAGCGCGCCCATCGAGGTCAAACCCTTATGCCTCGAGAAGAACAGGGATGCCCAGCCAATCACTGTCGTGATGCATGAACCGGCAACGGCCGCCCCGGTATGACGAAGGGCAAACATGACCGAGTGGGTTTCCAAATACCGGTTAAATATAAATATCCCGCTTGAAATTCCATACCCGAGCACAACCGGAAACACAACAATGTTCGCGTAGTTGATCTTCCAGTTGAAGAGATGCATCACAGCAAGCATCCATACCATTCCGCCAAGGAGTGGGGTCATGGCAAAAACCAGTGCACGGGGATCGCGGTAACTGATCAGCAGGACTATCAGGATCAGCGCGGCGGCAAGGGCGGGAAAAATTTTGCCGTCACGGATGACGATCATGGCAAGGTTCGCCGCCAGGATCATGTGCCCGGTAGCATAATACTTCTTACCATCTATCGAAATGGTGCCAACCTGCTTGGTGAATTCAACCGCCAGCTTGCTGTCGGTCACCGAACCCTTGGGTACGATCACGGTAAAATAACCCTTCTCTCCCGACTCGGGAACGGGACGGAACTGGTTCAGGAGATCCTCCGGAACCTCCTTTAACGTAAACGGCTGTGCCGCCAGCGACTTCTTTACAATATCAAATACTTCCCTGTTCTCGCCGGTCATCTGATCGGCCGGGATCTCGACCAGCCGTTCCTGAATCCGGTCGAGGATCTCCCGGGTTTTCAACTGCTGCTCCATGGGAGGCGCGAGGCTGAAGATCGATACCACCTGCTGTACGTATGAATATTTATCTCTGTTGGAAAGCTCCTCGTAGACCTTTTTCGTCTCTTCCAGGGTATCGGTGTAGACCACAGAGGGAAGGCCCTTTCGGCCGAACCGTTTCTCGATTTCATCCTGCAGCGTCATGGCCTGCGTGTCGCCGGTGACCGATGTCCGGATGTCGTAATCAAATTCGATCCGGGTCGCGAAATAGGCCAGACCGATCGTCAGGATGAGCGATGAAGCAAGAATCCACGATGCGAACGGGTACGGTTTGCGAAGCCGGTCGGCATCATCGATCTTCTTGTAATTAACCACCAGGCTTTTCGAAAAATTGGGCCAGATCCTGTTGAGCAGCAGTATCGAAGCGGGCAGAAAGGTATTCATCATGATTACAATAATCAACGTTCCCGCCCCGGCGATCAGACCGAAATGGGAAAAGCCCTTGAACGCGGCCAGAATGAGTACGAAAAGAGACGTCGCTGAAGTCACAGCGCTGATGAGCGACGACAGTCCGGTATGAAGAATCGTCTGGCGGAGGCTTTCATAGATATCGCCCCGGTGTGAATATTCGTCCCTGAACCGATACAGGAAATGGATGCCGAAGTCGATGCCGAACCCCATGAGAATACCGCCGAGAATGGCGGTGATGGTATTGAGCTCTCCCAGGGTAATGCGGGTGAAACCGAATGTCATCACAATACTCATGACAAGGGTCGCCATGAGCAGGATGATCTGGACGGGGCGCCGGAAAAGAATGACCAGGTAAATGAGGATACCCGCAAAGGCGACGAAGGACGTCGGCGCAAGCGCGTTCTTCATGTTGGTGGAGTCATCATACGCGATCTTGTACTCGCCCGTCATCCCGTAGGTGATCGTCCCTTCGGGGGCAGGACCGTTCCCGTTCTTCTCCCTCAGTTTCGCCCCCCGGGGGTTCCCCCGATGATAGCGCTCGATCACCGATGACACATCGGAAAGCAGTTTCTTGCTGAAATCAAGATCGTTGGGGATGCCGTTCGCCTGGATGACGATGAGAATCATTTCACGGGCGGGATCGATCATGTAGTCATCGTCCACGAACTTCGAATTGACATTCCGGTACTTCTCGACGAGTTTCTTCAGCTCCTCGTCGGTTTCAGTATCGCCGCTTTTCATGCCGAGCTTTTCACGGGTTAGGGCGCGGATTTTCTTGCGCATCAGCCTGAATGCTTCGTTTAGATCGTCGGTATCGATGTAATAGGCGAGATGATCACGAAGGAAGCTGACGTCCTGGCGGCAGGTCGCGGAGCGGACCTGGGGAATCTTCATGATCTCGGCGGTCAGGTCATCGGCGACCCGTTTCATCTGGGAGACGTCTTTGCCCCCGAGGGCGACAAAGAGGTTCCCGTAGCCCCCGGCGAGCTTGAACATCCGCTTGGTCGCGAGCACGCTCGGAAGGTCCTGCGGAATCAGTTCGAGCTGGTTGTAGTTGATCGTCAGCTTTGACATCTGCCAACCCGAAAGCCCGACAAGGATCACGACGACCAGGGCGATGAGACCTGGGTGCTTGTACAGACGATCGGCTATGGCGCTGGCGATCCGTTCCCTCATCTGATCCACCCTCACTGTTCCTGGAAAACCTGTCTGACCGCGGCCAGCGCTTCCTGGATGGTTCCGCCCCGCTTGAGGATCGGCCTGACCTTATCCTCGTTGAGACCGGCGAGAAAGCCTTCCTTGAGGATATAGACCTCGACGGCCTTCCACTCGCTGCCCCGCTTGATCAGCCCGATCTGGATTTTCTGGTCCTTGTTCTCGGTTGTATGGTCCAACACGGCGAGCGCCTCGCACAGGACCTGGTTTCCGTTTCCGGTGATGGCCCCGAACTTAAGCAACTTCAGCCGCCGGGTGATGACGGGAAATTTTTCCTTGATCAGGTTTCTCATAAACGTGGTGATCTCGTTTTTATCCTTTGGCGCCATTCTATCCCAATAGCCTGCCATGACGATCTCCGCCATGCCCTCGAAGTCAACATACGTGATGGCACGGTTGTAATCGCCCTGCTTGATCCAGTGCTGTGCCAGCGTCAGGGTGCGGAGTATCTCCTTCTGATCGGCCGGCGCAACCGGGGCCGCCATGATCCCGGTCCCCTCCCACAACATCACCAATAATATGACTAACCATACCCATCGCTTCACTATTACGATACCTCGCTCATGCAATTTAGGGATGACTCTATTATTTCGTCCGAATGACATGGTATATAATTTTGGAAAATAATTCTACAATAAAAAACAATCAATTGCACGTCAGGGTGTTGCTCAATTGAATGGGATGCCTTTTTATAGTAAATTTTACTAAACGCTTTCCAAGAGGAGAAAGCTTCCCACAATTTGGAAAAGTACTTGAGATGCAGAGACAGAATAGGAATGAGGCTGAGGAAGGAGGCAGGGATGCGCTTATTACAGTATTTTCTAACTCTCATCATGACGGTTGTGTTTGCAGGAAGTGGCCTTGCTGTTCCCCACGGGAAGACGATAGATTACGAAGGATGGATCGCCGGCAAGGTTATCTTTGATGGGAAAATCCATGGGGACAAGGGATTGGGATGCACAGACTGCCATCCAAAGGTCTTCCCGATGAAGAAAGAAACAAAGATCACCATGGCTAAGATAAATGAGGGTAAGTACTGGGGGCCTGCCACAATGGTCAGGAGGCTTTCAAACCGAGCGAACAGGCTAACTGCCAAAGATGCCATCATTAGACTTCAACTAATACAAAAGCATTAAATAAAATCAAATCACCCCCTGCCCTGCCTACCAGCCCCCTGCCTACCGGCGGGCAGGCGGTCCCGACCGAAGGCGGGGCAGACAGGCTAACCATCCCCCCTTGAGGGGGAGAGGTGGGTAGGTTATTGCAGCAATAATTTAAAGAAGCTTTAAGATGTTCGAGAGCTTTTTAGACACGTGGCTGCTTTTTCTTTTAATTTTCCTTTCAACCTGGAAAAATCGCTTCTATCAAAAAAACCGAATATCCTACCCTGTCCTTTTCTTAACTCTTCCTTCCTGTAAGCGAGTTTCCTCAATCATCCTTCAGAATAGCAGATTTCGAATAAGCGTCATTCTGTAGCGGAGTTGCAGAATGACGCTTATTCGGAATCCACAATTTCACTGTTATAAGAAAAGCAGCCCATGCTTGACTATACAGCTTAAATAGGTAGCATGGTTTGGAACACCTCACATTGCCGGCATATTTTCATCTTCTTATGCCAGTTTTTTTGCACCTGGCCCCGGCATATCGTCCCATTTATAAACCAGCAAAGATGCCCCACTTGAAATTCCCACGCTGGGCAATTTTGCTTAACTTCCCTTGGGCACTCCCGTATCACCCAGCAAGGTTTATTCTTTTGCCGAGGAAACTTTTCCAGGCTTAGAAGAAACAGAACCTGACGTTCAATATGCACCGGGATGATCCTCCACCCCTGTTCAAAACTCTGTATGGCTTTAAGGGAAATCCCCAATAATTGGGCCATCTGGTTTTGCGTCTTTCCAAGGTAAAGTCGAATTTTTGAGAACTCCTTTTTTCCCATTTAGTAATCTCCTCCCAATTTTTCCCGCTAATATTAACATAGCTGGGTTAAAAGTACACAGCACTCTTTCCTCTTACAGACCTGACACAGATAATTTCCAAAGATAATATTCACAAAGTTATTTTCCAATTGACAAACAGATCTTAGAATAGTAGAATTATACCACATAGTGGTATATACTTGGAAACAGCGAAAGGTTTTCTGCGACTCGGTGGAAATTAGGATGGTTGGGTAGACCCCTTGGGGATGCTTCCAAGACATGACAGGAATGCCCAAAAATGAAATGCCTTAAATGCCAAAATGAGATTCTTAAGGAAGCCAAATTTTGTAGCGATTGTGGCAGTAAATTGGAGATTGCCTGCTCATCATGCGGTAAGATAAATCCTATCAGTAGCAAATTTTGTATTGAATGTGGGCATAAAATAACAATTGTTTCTCGAGAACAACCTTTCAAAGAACTCTCCTTTGAGGAAAAGCTTGCCAAGATTCAAAGATACCTTCCCAAAGACCTAACCCAAAAAATTCTAGCACAGAGAGATAAAATTGAGGGGGAGCGAAAGCAGGTCACAGTCATGTTCTGTGACATGGAAGGGTTTACTTCGCTTACTGAAAAGCTTGGCTCAGAACAAATGTATTCCATAATGGATGAGGTCTATGAAATCCTCATCCACAAAGTCCATGACTATGAAGGAACTGTCAACGAACTCACCGGTGACGGAATCATGGCCCTTTTTGGAGCTCCGATTGCATTGGAGGATGCTCCTCAAAGAGCTATTCGATCTGCCTTGGCTATCCACCAAGAAATAGGTAAATTCAGTGATCGGATAAAAAAAGGAAATGGAATTCCAACTCTTAGGATGCGGATTGGAATTCATACGGGTCCTGTAGTTGTAGGCACTTTGGGCAATGACCTTCGGGTGGAGTTCAAGGCAGTAGGGGATACGGTGAATTTGGCCTCCCGAACGGAAGGATTGGCTGAACCAGGGACAACCTGTGTAACTGAGGGTATGTTTAAGCTTACAGAGGGATTATTTAGGTTTGAGGCTTTGGGTGAAAAGCAAATTAAGGGTAAGAAGGAACCAGTTAAAGTTTACCAGGTAATTGCCCCCAGCACGAGGAGGACAAAATTTGATGTCAGTGCAGAGCGGGGTTTGACTCATCTTGTTGGAAGGGAGCGTGAGCTTGAGCTTTTGTTGGATGGATTCCAACGAGCCAAGTTAGGTAAGGGCCAGGCCTTTTCCATTATATCTGAAGCAGGAGTTGGTAAATCGAGGCTCTTGTATGAATTCCGAAAAGTCGTGACTAATGAAGATGTTAACTTTTTAGAAGGGAAGTGCCTCTCATACGGCAGGGGTGTAGCTTATCATCCAGTAATAGACATCTTGAAGTCGAACTTTGATATACAAGAGGGAGAAAGGGATTCGGAGATCAAGGTGAAGGTAAAGGAAGGGTTAAACATAATAGGAGTCGATGAAGCTTCAACTCTCCCTTATCTTCTTGAACTTCTATCGGTCAAAGATAGTGGCATCGATCAAATCTCCATGAGTCCTGAAGCGAAGAAAGATAGAATTGTTGAGGCATGTAGAAAGATTGTCCTTAAGGGTTCAGAAGTACGACCTCTGATCATGGCATTTGAGGACCTTCACTGGTTGGATAAGAGTTCGGAGGATGTAGTAAAAAACTATTTGGAGAGCATACCAGGGTCAAGGGTTTTATTGATATTCACCTATCGGCCTGAGTTTGTTCATACATGGGGCACAAAGTCCTATCATAACCAGTTAACTTTGCATCGGCTTTCCAACAGGGAAAGCCTTCAGATGGTGACCCACATTTTAGGAACAAAAGAGATTGAAAAGACTCTTGAGGAGTTGATTCTTGAGAAGACAGAAGGTGTCCCATTTTTCATTGAGGAGTTTATAAAATCCCTTAAAGACCTAAAGATTATAGAGAGAAGAGAAAATGCATATCGATTGGCAAAAGATATTCAGCAACTATCCATTCCTTCGACGATTCAGGATGTAATCATGGCGAGAGTTGACTCGCTTCCTGAGGGTGCGAAAGAAGTGCTTCAGACGGGGTCTGTGATCGAGAGGGAGTTCAGCTATCCAATGATAAAACGCATTATGGGCCTCCCAGAAAAAGAATTACTTTGCTATCTTTCCATATTAAAGGCCTCAGAACTTCTTTATGAGAGAGGTATATACCCTCAATCAAATTACATCTTCAAACATGCTCTAACACGCGAGGTTGTTTACGATTCCATTTTAGCTAAGAGGAAGATAAAACTTCACGAAGAGATAGGGAACACTATCGAGGAATTGCATAAAGATAATCTGAGTGATCTCTACGAAGTTTTATCCGAGCACTATTTTTTGAGTGAAAATTTTTCAAAGAGTGCTGAGTATTCGAGGTTGGCAAGCAGGAAGGCTGAAGAAACAGCTTCTTTAAATGATGCGATTGCCCATACTAAAAGAAGGGTAAAATCTCTAGAACGATTATCCCGGACAGAGGATGTCGAAGAACAAATTATAGATGCCAGAGCAATTCTCGGGCTCTATATGACTCAACTGAACTATTTTTTTGAAGCCAAAGAAGCCATCGACCCGATTATTGATTTAGCGATAAAACGGGATTATAAGAGGAGACTTTGCCAAATATACACAACCCTTGGCTCATACTATTGGTCTGTAGAAGAAAATTATACAGAGTCATTTAAAGCTTTGGAAGAGGCCTTAAAGATAGCAGGGGAAGTAAAAGACATTCTTACTTCATCCTTGGCAAGCTTTTGGTTTGGAGCCGCTTTGAGCTATAACTGTCAATTTGAGAGGGCACGGGGGTATTTTCAAAGAATTCTCGATATTAATCTGGCGGCAAGGAATCTTTGGGGAACCGCGTCAATCAAAAGCATGCTTGCCTGTTTTTCTTATTATAACCATGGAAAAATAACTCTGCAATTCGAAACAAGTGGTGAGGGGCTTCGCATTGCTGAAGAAAGTGGGGATATTTATTCCAAAGCGCTGGCGTATTCAAGCCACGGAATCTCCTGTTATGGAAAGGGATTATTAGAAGAAGCACAAAAATATTTGTTAATGGGGGCCGATTTTTGTGAAAAGATCGATTACCATTCGTGGAATGCGTTTGCACGATTTAACCTGGGGGAGACCTATTTTGAAACGGGAAATTTCGCGAAATCGAAAGAATATTATGAAAAAGCAAGTAGAGTTCTTGAGAATATTCGATTATGGCCTTCCTGGGCACATCTTTTCAGAGTAGGTTTAGCAAAATCAAAGGTGATGAATAAAGAGCAAGATGTAGCTCTAGAATCTTTGTTTGCCTATTTGCGAAATAATAAGGTGAAAATACTAGAAGGTTTGTTCCAAAGATATATTGGAGAGATTTTACTCAATATTGATGATCAGCATATCTCTGAGGCAGAGCATTGGATTAAAAAGGCCGTTGAAGCCGATCAAAGGAATGGAATGGAGTTCCACCTAGGAAAGGATTATGCTCTTTACGCAGATTTGTTCAAACGTAAAGGAGATACGTTAAAGGCCCGGGAGAATCTCGGCAAAGCCATAGAGATCTTCAAAGAGTGCGGTGCCGACGGCTGGGTCGACAAATACGAGAAGGAACTGACTGCACTTTCATAACAAGTTTCCACCCATCTTAGTAAGCGACAAGCTTATGCACATTTCCATCCGTAATCATTAACTCTCCGTATTATCTTGGGCTGTGGACTCGTAGGTATTAGCGTCAAATTGGATTTAGGGTCGGCTGGTTTTTAGAAAAAGAGGATTCCTTTCTGGAAGAGGAATTTTCAAATTTTTCCTTTCAATACACCCTTCTGAGTGTTAATCGATAAGACAAAATTACTTTGGCAGGCACGAAGATGGTGGTATGATGCAAGAAGCATGAAACTTAACAAGGTTCTTTTTATTACATCCTTCATCCCAGTTATTGTTTTTAAAGTAGTGGCCCGGGTAGGGGAAGCCACGTTGACCCAAGCCAAAGTTGCTACGATTGTGGGACTCATCCTTGCAGGGATCCAATTCATTCTCTCGAAACGATTTATTAAACATACAACCTACCTTGAGAAGGCCTTCCTTGGATTTCTTGGAGTAGGAACGGCATGGATTTATTTGACTCCGGCCCATGTTTCCTCCTTATTTGTCGATCACTCCACAGCACTTCTCTACTTTGTCCTTTTTTTGACAACCTTAATCCCTCAACTTTTCGGCTACGATCCCTTCACTTATGCCATCGCTAAACAAATGGCTCCGGAGGGGGTTTGGAATACCCCACAGTTTCGAACAATCAATTTTCACCTTACCTATTTTTGGAGCATCATCTTCCTTGTCAATTTCTTTTCAAGTTGGCTAGGACATGGAAGACCCCTATTTTCAATCTTTATTCCATTAATCATCATTTTAGGGATTGGTCTTCCCGTTGTTAGGATTTATCCAAATTATTACCTAAAACGACAGTTCACCTCTCAGCCTATTGACCCCTCTCTTTTTCCAGGCACAGCCAAAGAACTCATCTTGCGGATGCCCATGGGTTTCCGTCCCGAAGCTGCTGGTGATCTCAAGGCGGAGATCCAATTTGACCTTTCTGGAAAGGGAGGAGGAAAGGTGACTCTATCCATTTCAGGAGGGAAATGCACCGTCAAAGAAGGCGAAGTTCTTTCTCCTACCCTTACAATCATTTCACCAGCTGACCTCTGGTTGAAGATTACACGCCGAGAAATCGATCCAGCACGTGCTCTTATGGATGGGTTTTATGAAGTGAAGGGGGATATGAATTTACTCATGAAAAT
>Ga0316616_100000148_pt1 | contig 18343 bp, 15 predicted proteins | sample OWC_Aug_M1_C1_D1_FD_207660 | JGI IMG/M metagenome (GOLD analysis project Ga0316616, IMG submission 207660) | Wetland soil microbial communities from Old Woman Creek delta, Ohio, United States - OWC_Aug_M1_C1_D1_B | ecosystem: Environmental > Terrestrial > Soil > Wetlands | place: USA: Ohio... | reverse complement strand
TCGTAGGGGTGAGCTTGCCCTGGGCAATGAGCCCGGGGAGGTACTGGGAGATGTGGATCACCTCGAAGTTCACCTTGAACTCGGGGTACTCGTTCTTGAAGGTGTGGTAGCAGTGGGGGGAGGAGACGAGGATCTTCTGGACCCCGTTCTCGATAAAGGTCTTGATGTTCTCTTTCGCGAGCTTCTTGAAGAGGGCTTCGTTGCCTGTCTTCCGGATAGACTCCCCGCAGCAGCTCTCTTTCGAACCCAGGATGCCATAGGAGATGCCTGCTTTCGTGAGGAGCTTTGCCGTGGCCTGGGCTACTTTTTTCAGTCTCGGGTCATAGGCCGTGTAGCAGCAGGGGAAGTAGAGAAGGTCCATCTCCTCGGTGAAGGGCTTGACGGATAAGCCTTCGGTCCAGGCGGTTCTCGTATTCCGGTCCTCGTTGAAGGGGTTCCCCTGGGCAGTGAGGCCTGATGCGATGGTACGGTAGGGCTTGACGGATGAGGGGAAGACCCCGTAGCCGGTGGCCACTCTCCGGAGCGCCACCATGTCGTCGATCTGCTTCACGTCTCTCGGGCAGCGCTGGGGGCACTTGCCGCAGGTGGTGCAGCGCCAGATCTCTTCCTTCTCGATCTCGGAGAGGCCGAAGGTGGCCTCACGGATGAGCTTGCGCATAGAGAACTTCCTGACTCTGTTCCAGGGGCAGACCGTGTCGCACTTGCCGCACTGGTAGCAGTACTTGACGGCGTCTCCGCCTTTTTGCTTTACCTCGTCGATGACTTCTTTAAAGGGGGCTAGGGTTTCCACGGTTGGTTAGTCCTTTTTGGCCTTTCGGGCCATGGTGTCCATTACTTTTTCCATTCCATATTTGTCCACCAATGATTCAAATGCAACGTCGATGTCTTCCTGTTTTTCCTCTTCTTCCACTTCCTCTTCGCGCTCTTCATACGACAACGCATCTGTTATGCACCATTGCACGCACAATGGCTTCTCTTCCGGCGGATCGCTTTCGCACATATCGCACTTGAGGGGAAGCTTGGAATCGGGTTCCTTGAACAGGTCCCTGGAGGGACAGGAGGCCCTGCAGAAACCGCACTCATCATACTCCTTGCCGTCGATCACATACTTGTCTCTGCCCATGCACTCGGCAGGAGCGTACTCGCCTGCGTACACAGGAACATATACGTCTCTTATCGGGTCACGAATCAGTCGTATGCGAGACCTCGCGGGATTGTTGCTGCTGTATTTCGGGCTAGCGTGAAATGCGGAACAGATCATCTCACATGCCCGGCAACCGTTGCACTTGTCGAGATCGATCTTGATTGTTTTCACTTTCTTTTTCACTTTAGCCATTTTTGATTATCCCTCTCTTCTCGAAGTCCTCGGCAACGTAGCCCAACTCCAACTCCTGCAAAGACTCCTTTGTAGGAATACCTTCCTTATCCCACCCCTTAAACTTGTAATACTCGTCGAGAAGCTTTTCCTCAAGCTCGGGGAACCTCTTCTTCCAATGGTCTTCGGGCGGTACCTCGTCCGACCTTCTCATGCCTCTTCGCACGTTGACGGCCCGCAGCATTGTTCGATTCCTCTTGGCTATTTGCGTCAGACCTGCTTCATCCAGATCGATCCCGGTCGCCGCTGAAACCAGAGCCGGGTAATTGTGAATATGATACGGCGGCTTCAGGGGGAACGACGACAACCCGGCACATACGCCGAGCGCGTCATCGATATAGTGCATCTTCTCCATCCAGTCGACTATTTCACACGTCATTTCGACAGTCGGGTAATAGGGATTTGACTTTTCTCCCCGTGGTTCCCAGTCCAGAAAATATTGCTTGAACTTTTCATCAGGTACTTGAATCCAGTCCTTCACAAAGGCTTCTCTCTGCTCCATGGTAGGATACGGCTCCTGGGGAAACTGGCCTTCAATCTGGGTGATGTTTATCTTCTCGCCCGTGGAATACATGAGGAAGTAGACCGGGTTCAGCATTCCAAGCTTGAGAGGGAGCTGCTCGTGTTTCTTTATGTTGTTGTGGGCATACTGCTCCGCGCCCTTGCCGATCTCTTTAGCAGCCCAATAGGTGCCCTTGGACAGCACGTCTCCGATCCCTTCTCTCCGTACGATCCGATCAAGCAGCCAGTAGAACCTTCCCTCTGTATCGGAGGGCATTCCCGACATATCACTGTCAGTCAAAATGCCCTTCTCATGCAGTTCGAGGGCGAAGGCCATCACCTGCGGTGTCGAGAACCCGTCCACTCCGTACTCGGTAGCACGCTGGGCGATCTTGAAACCAAAATCGAGATCCGAATAAGCGGCCATGGTATAGGTGAGCTTCGAGTAACATTTCATCATGTAGGTCGCAATGCCGGGCACGGAAATCGTTGCCCCGCACTTCATCGGGCAGTTGTAGCAGCTGATCAACCGCGTGCGGACATTTTCCTGTGTCTCCCTCCACTTATCTTCGACTTCCTTGTTCCAGAAATCCCTTCTCCGCGTGCGGGCATTCCCCCACATAAAACTCTCCGTGTGCCATTTTTCATCATGGGTTCTCATTTCCTGCGGAGAGCCGAGCCCCTGTAAAATCGTCATCACACCCGGGATCGGGTTTGCTTCGCGCCACTTTATATATTGGAGCACGTCATTGCAGAGCTTCATCAATTCAGCCGGCCGGGCAACATTAACGTCTTTTGTCCCGCGAACAGCGATCGCCTTGATCCCCTTGCTTCCCATGACAGCGCCTATGCCCAGCCGGCTGGCGCTCGACCGGCCCTGCTCGACTGAGGCGAGATAGACCTGGTTTTCGCCCGCCAAACCGATGGCAGCCACGTGGCAGTTAGGCTCCTTCAGCTCCTGTTTGATAAGCTCCTGGGTTTCGACAGCCCCCTTGCCATGCAGATGCGTGGCGTCGCGAATTTCCACCTTGTCGTTGTTGATCCAGATGTAAACCAGGTTGGGGGACTTACCGCGGAAGACCAGCTTGTCATAGCCGGCATACTTCATTTCCGGCGCAAAGAATCCGCCCATCATAGAATATCCCATGAGCAATGTCTGAGGAGAATAGGTGGTGACTATGGTCCGGTTAGCGCCGACCGCGGGAGTACCGCAAAGGAGTCCGGTGCCGAATATGAGCAGGTTATCAGGAGCGAGTGGGTCCGTCTCGGGAGGCACCCTGTCCCACAGCATTTTCGTGTTGGTACCCAGGCCCCCCAGGTGAAGCTCGGCCAACCTTGGGTCGGTCTCTACCCTCTGGATGTTGCCTCGCGTAAGGTCAATCTCTAAGTTATACCCTGTCTCTGCGTACCTCATGTTTTGTCCCCTCTATGTGTCAGGATATCCGGTTGTTCATGCTTTCTGTTTGCGCCTTGTATACCAAGTACCTCCGAAACCCTTATGCATCACGCCGTTGCCGAAGCAGCTTGTTCATATTTTCACGTGCCGCCTAAAATATACCAAGGCGTCAACGCCCATGTCAAGAAAAAGAGGCTTCTCTGCGCAACCGGCTCCTCTGGTTGTGACACGTTCTGTACGTGAAACATATGTTTTTAATATAGAACATTGCAGCCATTTGTCAAGCAATTTAAGTATGTGAAATAACATGCCTTTATCTTTTTCTGAGATCTTTGTCTGTGTTTACGTACAAGACCTCGAACTGCCCGGGTAACGGATGGTCTATTCGCCCTTCCGAGATGCCATGACTGGGAGGTCTTGCATCCAGTCTTCCGCAGGCGAGCCGGGCTTCTGCCGGCTGCTCTTGCCTGACGCGCAGGCCAAGCTTGCCACATTGGTTACACATTTCCCTCTCGTACGGTTTCCCGGTATTACCAGGGATCGCATGGTAATTCTCCCCGCCCCTCCGAGCCTGTTTCAAAAAAAGTCAAAAGGTAACCAACCTCCTTCTCAGGCCCCGAAATCCTTATGCACCAGCATGATCACGCACCTTGTGATTTCGAGCAGTCACATGTCACGAAAGTTGTATCTCTTATCAACATATTTCTTGCACAATCCTTTAGATCACCCGCAGAAAAAATTGGACCGACAAGGGTTCGAGTTGCAGCGCACAGGTCGATTGTACCTTTGATGCAGCTTCGCCAGTGAGGAGAGCGATAGGTAATAATCCGGTACACGAGGACCTGGGGGAGCAGGGAGGGCGGTAAGTTGTGGATAACTCGCTGCCGCAAAGCATAAGGGTCACGTCACCCGAGTGCCTTGCAGTCTTGCACTGTGCGGGTGGGTGGAGTCTTTCGGGCATGACCCGGCGATGCGGGCATGGCATTTCACAGCGCAAATGATGTAATCTTTAAGAGAGCACAACTTCTCTCAAGGAGGAGATGGTGGCAGAAGACATACCACGCGTGGATCCGGAGGAGTTTCCCAAGGTACCCTTTGTAGTGGAGAGTGTTTCCTCCCGCTTCATACGGGAGCACAAGATTGTCCCCGTAGACCTGGAGAACAACGTGCTGAAGGTGATCATGGCTGAGCCGGAGAATGCATCTACCATTGACGCCCTCAGGGTGGCCGTTTCAGGTGACGTGAAGGTGTTTGCGGCTGACCCCAAGGCTATCGAGGAATACATATCGAAGTTCTACAGCCAGGAAGGGCAAAACATCAGCCGGATCATAGAGGATATGAGCGGGACCGGCATCGAATTCATCAGCGAAGCAGAGGAGGATATCGGACACCTCAAGGACCTTGCCTCCGAAGCCCCTATTATCAAGCTGGTCAACCTGCTCATCACCCGTGCAGTCGAGAGCAGGGCAAGCGACATACACGTAGAGCCATTTGCTGACGAGCTTAAGGTACGCTACCGGATCGACGGCGTACTCCACAACATAGAATCGATGCCCAGGCGTTTGCAGCCGGCCATTGTCTCGCGCATCAAGATCATGGCCAAGCTGAACATAGCGGAGCGGAGGCTTCCGCAGGACGGCCGCATACGGCTCAGGATCGCTGACCGCGAAATCGATCTCCGGGTATCGGCCATCCCGATAGTCCATGGTGAAAGCATCGTGATGAGGATCCTCGATAAGGAAGGCATCGTGATTGATCTTGACCAGATCGGCTTTGCCAGGGATACCCTTTCGAGCTTTCAACACCTGATCACCATGCTCAACGGGATCGTGCTCGTGACAGGCCCGACAGGCAGCGGGAAAACAACCACACTCTATGGAGCACTGGACAAGATCAACTCTCCAGACAAGAAGATCATCACGGTCGAAGACCCGGTCGAATACCAGCTCAAAGGAGTAAATCAGATTCAGGTGAAACCGCAGATCGGCCTCACCTTCGCGAACGCCTTGAGGCACATCGTGAGGCAGGACCCTGATATCATCCTGATTGGTGAGATCAGGGATCTGGAGACGGCTGAGATTGCCATCCAGTCAGCACTCACCGGCCATCTCGTTTTTTCGACCCTACACACGAACGACGCACCGAGCAGCATAACCAGGCTTCTCGACATGGGTGTCGAAAATTTTCTGCTCTCATCTACGGTCCGTGGCATCCTCGCCCAGCGTCTCGTAAGGGTAATCTGTCCCGAGTGTAAAGAGATCGATCCTGAAAAACGAAGCGCTGAGCATCTCGCGCTCCTAGGCGTTGATGCAAACGTGCCTCTTTACAGGGGACGAGGCTGTGAGAAGTGCACCTTCACGGGCTACTACGGGCGGAATGGCATATTCGAGCTTCTCATCATCACCGACGAGATACAGAAGCTGATCCTCAAGAACGCTGATTCGAACCAGATAACACAGGCAGCGAGGGCGCAGGGCATGAGGAGTCTCCTTCAGGACGGGGTGCTCCAGGTGCTGGCAGGCGCGACAACCCTTAACGAAGTACTCAGGGTCACCCAGGAGAGCTGATGGCGCTTTTCTCTTACAGGGCAACCACCCTCACCGGCGAAATCGTTGAAGGCGTGATCGAGGCGACCGAGGAGAAAGGCGCCCTCGATAAGCTGAAGAACACGGGTGTAATCCCGCTCTGGGTGAGACCACCAAAACAGGCGTTCATGAGACGATTCAGCCTGAAGCGGCCGAAAGGGGATTTGCTGACATTCACGTCAGAGGTCTCCGCACTGCTGAGCGCGGGCTTGCCGCTCGACCGGAGTCTCACGATACTGGCCGAGATATCGGAAGCAAAAGAGATGAAAGAGGTGGTGCAGGGGGTGCTCAAGTCAATCAGGGAAGGCAGCTCGTTCTCTGAAGCGCTGGAGAAGCGCCCCAGGCTGTTCTCGCCCCTTTATGTGAGCATGGTGCGCGCGGGCGAGGCAGGCGGCGTCCTTGACGTGGTGCTCGAAAAACTGACCGAGTTTCAGGAAACGGCCAAGGAGCTCAAAGACCATGTCTTCTCCGCCATGATCTACCCGGTAATCCTCCTGATTACAGGAGGTCTGTCCCTGGTTCTCCTGGTTACGTTCGTTCTCCCCAGGTTCTCGACGATCTTCGCGGAGCTCGGATCTGCGCTTCCGCTTCCCACGCAGATACTCATCGCCGTCAGCACCGGGCTAAGGTCATACTGGTGGATCATGCCTCTTGCCGCTATCATCGGGTGGGCGTTCTTCAAGTCCGCAACGCGATCAGAAGAAGGTAAGTACAAGTGGGATCGCTTTAAGCTGCGCCTCCTGGGCGACATCATCACAAAGCTTGAGACCGCGAGATTCTGCCGGACGCTCGGTACGTTGCTGCGCAGCGGGGTACCGTTGCTGCAGGCGCTGGCAAACTCAAAGGGCGTCATCACCAACCGCGTGATCGCCGCGGCAATCGATGATGTTTCTAAAGGCGCAAAAGAAGGAAGAGGCATCGCAGTGCCCCTCTCCGAAACACGCGTGCTTCCCTCGCTGGCGCTCTCCATGGTCAAGGTGGGAGAGGAGACAGGGCAGCTGGACACAATGCTTCTGAAGGTCGCCACTACCTACGAGAGAAGTCTGCGCGAGGCAATCAAGAGGTTTGTCGGTTTTTTCGAGCCTGTGATGATCCTCTTTATGGGCTTGGTTATCGGATTCATCGTTGTCTCCATGCTGCTCGCAATATTCAGCATCGCGGAGCTACCCTTCTAAGGAGGCTCGACGGATTTGAACAGGCAAATGGACAAATCATCGTTACGGGTTACGGGTTACGGGTTGCGGGTTGCGAGGCACTCGACACTCTGCACCAGGCACTTCTGCTCCGATCACCGATTACCGATCACCGATCACGTTCTGTCACGCCGGGCTGGTTTCACCCTCCTGGAGCTCATAATCGTCATGGCCCTCGTTGCCCTCATGCTGGGTCTCTCGTCTGTGTTTGTTGCGAGCAACCTGCCTTCGGCCCGCCTTAACGCGGTTGCGAGGGAACTCTCGGCTGCAGTGATGCTGGCGCGTTCCCAGGCGGAGACGCGCGGGGAGGCCCAGACGCTTACCATCAACCTGGACGCAAGAGAGTACGTCTTGGAGGGAAAGCCTGGCCGCGCCATGCCCCCCAATGTGACGATCAAGGTAACTGACCCTTTCCTGGGCGACGTGGAACAGGGAACGTACGCCCTTCGTTTTGAGCCGTACGGTCCGGTTCCCGCTGCCACCATTTTCCTCCGGAACCCGACGCGACAGTTGGTCGTGGAGCTTGACCCGGTCGTAGGAGCGATCGTAACGCGGCAGTGATGCTCGGGACACATGCATAGGAACGTTTTCACGAAACAAGGGTTTACCCTCCTCGAAGTACTCGTCGCACTGGCGATACTCGCCATGGCGGTCACCCTTGTGCTGCAGCTTTTCTCCACCAACTTGCGCTCCATCATCGCGTCTGAAGATTACGTCCGCGCGGCCGTGGCGGCAGATGCGCGCATGCGGGAGATCTCCCAGGCCGACGACTTGGAGCAGGGAAGCTGGGAGGAGGTTAATGGTCCCTACACCATGAAGGTGGTCATATCTGAGGCCCTGCAGGAGAAGACGGATTTCCTTCGCTTGCGGCTCCTCCAGGTAGAGCTGACACTCAACTGGAGGAAGGGGCTGCGGTCGCGGTCGATGACGCTCACGACAGCACGGCTCGTCAGCAAGCTCGTGCCCGCTGAAACCACAAGGCAGCCAGTACGGTGAATATGAGGAAAACACCAAGAACAAGGCATGAAGGCGCGTTCACGCTGCTCGAGCTCATAATCTCCATCACACTCATCGCGATCATGGCGGTGATTGTGACGGGGGCCTTCAGGCTCGGGTTCCGTTCGACCAATGCCGGAGAGAAGAAGATCGAGTTTCTTGAACGGTTGAGGAGATCGTTCTTCATCATGGATGCCCAGATCCAGTCGACAATGTTGCTCACCTTCGACGAGAACGGTATTCAGAAACCCTATTTTGAGGGCAGCACCGCTTCGCTACGGGTGGCTACCAATTTCTCCATCTGGGGCGGCCAGCGTGGATACGTTGTGGCCCGGTACAGCGCAAAGCCCGACGGATCAGGCAAGTTTATCCTTGTTGCGTCAGAGAATCTTGTGGGCACCTCACAGACAAGAGAAACAACCTTGCTGAAAGATCTCGACACGGTCCAGTTCGAATACTGGCTTAAAGATTCGCTTGAAGAGGAAGGCGCGTGGCAGGAAGAGTGGCAGGACGAGACACGTGTACCGGAGAGAGTCAAAGTGACCGTGTCGCACCGGGGCGAGGAACACGCGCTGGTTATACCCATCCGGGTCAGGGGCCCTTCAACATGAAACGGGCTCGAGAGGTCATGTCTATCACCGGATCACAACGGGGCATCGCCTTGCTCATGGTGCTCTGGGTCCTGATTGCCCTATCCGTCCTGGCGTTCTCATTCTCCTACCTGGCAAGGACAGATGCCAACGCCACCATCTCATTCAGAAAGAGCCTTGAGAACAAGTTTCTCGCAGAGGCCGGAATCGAGCGAGCCGTCATAGAGATTCTCTACAAGAGGTCCGCCGCCAGAACAAAAGCCGTGGTCGAGGAGGGCGAGTTCTGGCGGGCCGACGGTGCGCCTCACGAGGTGAATGTGGGAGAGAAGCTCTGCACGGTGCGCATAAGGGACGAAGCAGGGAAGATAGACCTGAACAGCCTCACGCCCGCTTCGGGCGTTCTCCTCAAGAACCTGTTGACGGGCCTGGGGGTGAGCCCTGAGAACGCCGATACCATCGTCGACTCTATCCTGGATTGGAAAGACCAGGACGAATTGCACCGGCTGCACGGAGCGGAAAGCGATTACTACCGGTCGCTTCCCAATCCATACAGCGCAAAGAATGCCAATTTTGATAGCCCGGAGGAACTCTTGCTTGTGAAGGGGGTGACCCCCAAGATACTTTACGGAGAGGGCGCTACAAGAGGTCTCATAGAGTTCGTCACAACCCTGTCCAGGTCCCCGAGAATCAATGTAAACGGGGCGTCGAAAGAGGTCCTCCTTGCGATACCAGGACTCACCCCCTTGATGGTAGAAGCCATCCTTACGTTGAGGCAGGGGAAGGAGATAGCGAGCATTGAGGAGATCAGGTCTGTGTTCGCTGATGGCTATCAAGCAGCCAGCAGGTTCTTGACCGGCGGCACATCGAATACCTTTACTATCGAGTCGATGGGACACGAGCAGGGCAAGAAAGGATACGCGGTGCGCGCAACGGTTATCATTGACGCGAGCAGCAGATATCGTTATGTTTACTACAAGGGTCCGGTACAGGTAAGCAATGAGGATCACACCTCAAATACAGAAAATCGGTGAACTTTCAAGGGTTGCCGCAAAGCGCGTAACTGGAGGACTGGGCGTCTTCTGGCGGCTACTTTCACTCAGTCTGGGCGACGATAGAGTCTCACCAAAGTCCAGCCTCTCCGTCGCCCTGGATACGGGTGGTGCCTCGATCGCTTACGGCACGAGACTCTTCTCGAAGATCAAGGTCAAGAACTTCCAGACATTCCCAATTACGGACACGGGGCACTCGCAGCCAGAGGCTCTGGCCGCTGCCGTCCTCGTTGCCCTGACGAGGATGAAGGTTGCTCAGCGGTCTGTGATTCTCGGCGTTCCCAAGGCCTGGGTAGTGATGAAGCGAGTGGAGCTGCCCTCCACCGTAAAGGAGAATCTTCCTGACGTGGTCAGCTATGAATTGGACAGGCTGACCCCTTTCTCCTCTGATGAAGCGCTCTACGATTTTCAACTCCTGAAGGAAGAGAATGACAAACTGACCCTGATGCTCGCTGCAGCAAAGGCTGACATGATTAACCCATACCTGCAAGCCCTCCGCGCGCAGGGGGTGAGTATCTCGGCGGTGACCGTAAACCTGTCCTGTCTGGGCACACTGGCGAACTACCTTGCTGGAACCGACAGTGCTGTCTTCGCAGAGGTTGAGCGGAACCAATACGAAGGAGCGCTGCTCGCTTCCGGCTCTCCAGTTGAGATATTCTTCGGGCGGCTTAATGGTGAAGGTCCGGAATCACGCGCAGAGTATGTCCTTGGGCAGGCCAAGAAGAGTATCGAAAGAACCGGCTTGCCTTCCGAGCCCGCGTTTGTCTTCTTGCTGAAAGAAAGCGGTGATGAAGCGCCATTCAGAAGTCTCGCCCCGCGTGCAACAGTCGTAGTCGGGCGTAAGGGCACGGAGAGGCTCTCGCTGCCTGCGGAGCAGAGCCCGATGTCCTATCCCTCAATCGGGGCGCTTCTTGAGTCCCTCTGGCCACAGGCCCGGGGGTTCAATCTCCTCAGCCGTGGACGTCATTCGAAAACAAGGCCTGCCATCGGGCTCACCCTATTCCTGCTTTTGGCCCTTGCGGCGCTAGGAATTCTCTATGTCCTGGCACCACTGAGCATCGAGGGCAAACGGGTTGAGGAGATCGACCGCCAGATTGCGCTCAGGAAAGATGAGGCCCGAAAAGTGGAGACCGTGCGGAGCGAAGTGGAGAGCCTCGAAAACGAAGTAAAGACCATTGCACAATTCAAGAAAGGTAGGCCCCCCTCGATCAACCTGATAAAAGAGATTACGGCGCTGCTTCCAACCGGAGTGTGGCTTTCCAGGCTGCGAATCGGCGACACCTCGATCGACATGGAAGGGTATGCCCCATCTGCGTCTGAGCTGCTCTCAAAGCTGGAGGCATCGCCATATCTCAGAAAGGTGGAGTTCGCGTCACCCACGTTCAGGGACGCTCGCATGAACTCGGACAGGTTTATCATACGCATGGAGATAGAGGGGGTAACCGCCAAGGAGAAGGGTAAAGGTGAGACACAGCAGTAGAACCCTGTTTATCGGTCTGCCTTTGGTGGCCATACTGCTCGGATGGGTATTCTACGAGTATGGGTATGTGCGTGTGGAGACAGAGGTCGCATCTCTGCGAGAGACGCAGGCACTGAAGGAAAAGACGCTTCAGAAATACCTGAGTCTCATAGCCAGAAAGCCGGAGCTCGATAAGAAGCTCGCCTCTTTGAAAGAGCTGCGAAACGCGGATGAGTCGAAACTGATCCAGGGCCAGACGCCTACACTTGCGGCAGCCACCCTTCAGAACACGGTTAAAGGGATGCTCACGGGAAGGGGCGGAACCATATCAAGCGAGCGGGTCGAGAAACCCGAAGACCTGGGCAAGTTCAAGGTGATCACCATCAGCATCGACGCGGTTCTGCCAGACGTCAAATCGCTCAGCGACGCGCTCTACAGCATAGAAACTCAGACGCCCTACCTCATGGTATCCGAGGTGGACAGCAGAGTCAGAAACATACGGGAGCCGCGAGAGTTGATGGTCAGACTTAAGGTTTCAGGCATAACGGGTGCTAAATGAAGGCGGGCATAAGGGCTATTCTGAAGCAGATCACAGTGCTCAACGTAATACTCCTTGCGGCTGCTTTGTTGCTGGCCCAGTACACGCTCCTGCCCCTTTTGAATCTACGGGTCAAGTATAAGCTACCACCGGTTAAACAAGCAGAGATCACGCCAGAAGAACAGCAAGCGGCGCAGCCGAGCCCTCCGCCCTCTGAATACGTGATAATAGCAGACCAGAACCTGTTCCATCCTGACCGGAAATTGCCCGTGGACAAGAAAGATGAGAAGCAGCTGCCACGGCCGGAAATTGTGCTGTACGGAACCCTCGTCACGGACGGGTTGAGCGTTGCCTACCTTGAGGACAAGAAGTCTCCCCATAACACCCCCGGACGGGGAAGGCGTCAGCAGGTACTCAAGAAAGGTGAGGCGATCGCTGGCTTCATGCTCCGGGATATTGAGGCCGACCGCATCGTTCTGGTGCGGGGAGAGGAGCAGATGGTCGTCTACCTGGCTGATGCCAAAAAGCAGAGGGCCACGGAAACCACGCAAGCCGCACCGCAGCCTCCCGGCCCGCGGCTGCCCGACGTTGAAACCCGCCGTCCGCAAGTGCCTCCCGCAATACAGCCACCGGTGCAGCCGAGACAACCACGGGTTCCGATTCCCAGTCAGTGACGCGAAAATGGGCGGTTTGAGCGGCGGGCTATTCCTGTTTGGTCCGGTCTTTGATGAGGTCTTGCTTCTTCATGTCACCCTTTGTAGCTTCTTCAAACCTGTCTACGTACCCGGATGAGACGTCCTTGGCCTGTTCTATGGTTTTGATCACGCGCGGGGTGAGGAGGATAATGATCTCCTGCCTTGACTCGTCATCCGAGGTGGAGCCGAATAGATACCCGAGAATAGGGATCTTGCTCAGGAAAGGCACCCCCGAGCGCGACTTCGACCGCTCCTCACGGATCAGCCCGCCTATCACTATCGTCTGACCGTCCTGCACCACGAGACTGGTGGACGCCTCAGCCTTGTTCAGGATGATAGTTTTGTCGGCTACGCCCAAGGTCACAGTTTCGAATGTCGATACTTCCTGGTTCACCTCCAGAGAAACGAGGCCGCCCTCGTTCACCTGGGGCTTTACCTTCAGTATCACACCGATGTCCCGGTACTGAACGGTTTGTATGGGCGCGACACCCGGAGTGCCGTAGGTTTCCGATGTCACGAGGGGCACCTGCTGGCCTACCTGTATCCGCGCCTCACGGTTGTCTGATACCAGGATATGAGGGGCCGCCAGAAGTTTTGACCTTCCCTCTGTTGCAAGGGCGTTGACAAAAGCACGCACCCTGCCACCGGAGTCCACCCCCACAAAGGTAAATCCGCTGCCGGAAGGGATCGACCCGTCCACATTCAGGTTTCCGCCACTGACGGCCAACAACCCTTCCAGGGTAGACGTACCTATCTGGAACTGGGTCTCGATGGCGTACGCTACTCCAAGGCTCAGGTTATCCGTCAGACTCACCCGCGCAACAACGCCCTCTATCACAACCTGGCGGGGAACGAGATCGAGCTTTGCTATCGTCTCTTTAATGGTGCTGTAATCCTCAGGGGTAGCAAGGACGATGACGGCGTTCAACGCCTCATCTGAAAATATCCGGGTGATATCCGAAACAAGGGTCTGACCCCCGGCGCCTACTGCCTGCACCTGCGGCTGTGCCTGCGGAGGCTGCTGTGCCTGCGGAGGCTGCTGTGCCTGCGGGGTAGTGGGCCGGGAAGGCGTTGGGGACGGGCCAGTAGCCGCTGGTCTGGCGCCCAAGAAGATCTGCTGCAAGAGATTTGCTATCTCCTTCGCCTTGCTGTTCTGCACGTGGTAGACGAATACCTGCGCCCGCTGCTGCTTTTGCTTCTCGCTGTCAAACACGTCGATGAGCTGCAGTATCCGTCTGACACTCGCGTCTGTGTCGACTATGATGATCTGATTGCTCTTGGGCACGTCTATGACTACCGCGTTGCTTGAGAGAAAAGGCGTGAGCAGTTTCACCACCTCGGTCGACTGCATGTAGAGAAAGGGGACTACCTGGACCAGAGATTTGCCGGTCACGGGGACCTTCGCCGGGTCCCTGCCGAATCCGATCGGTGCAGGTTCTCTTGATATCTCGCTGATCGGCACAATGCGGTAGAGACCACTCTCTTCAACCATCCCAATCCCGTTCAGCCGCAGTATCACCTCCATCAAGGGCAGCACCTGCTCCCTGGCCACCGGCGCAACAGACCTGAACGTGACCCGCCCCTTGATGCGCGGGTCGACCACGTAGTTGACCCTCAAGACATCCCCGAAGATGGTCTGGATTACAGTGTAGACGTCTGCGTCGTCAAAGTTGAAGCTGACCTGACCCGATCCAGCGGTAGCCGTAGCGGCTCCCGCTCTCGTCGTCCAGGTCGGCTTGGTGGGAACGGCAGGTCGCTGCGGCGGAACTGCCGGCGGTTGCGCTGCCTCACCGGTGGGACCGGGTGCGGACGGAGCCGCCTGCGTCGCTGCCGGAGGAATGGCCTGAGCAGGCGGAGCCGTTTGTGTCTGAGCATCAACCGGTGGAGCGCTTGGAGCCACCTGCTGACCGGGTGCCTGCGCCCCAACCTGACCGGGTGCCTGCGCCCGGACAATGACCGGCACTGTCAGGAAAAGAAGAGCAGCCAGCCACAACAACCAGCGTGCTGGCATATCAGCCTGCAACTTACCCACGTTCACCCGATGCTCTCCTTGGCAGGTCCTTCTGGAGCGACGCTATTCCCAACTCGTAATGTCCTTATCCTCGCCCTCCCCTCCCGGCGCACCGTCCCTGCCATACGAGACAAGGTCGTACTCGCCATGGGTACCAGGTAGCTGGTAATGGTAGGGCTTGCCCCAGGGGTCCATGGGCAGGGCCTTCTTGAGATACGGGCCGTCCCATTTATCCATTCCGGGATTCTGGGCGAGGGCGTTCAAGCCTTCCTGAGTCGATGGGTACCTGCCGACATCGAGCCTGAGTTGATCGAGGGCCTGTCCAAGCAGTTCTATTTGTGCCTTTGCAGCCGCCTGTTTTCCCTTTCCCAGCTTCGGAAACAGGCGCGGGCCAACTAACGCCGCGAGCAGTGCTATGATTGCCACGACGACAAGGATCTCCACCAGCGTGAAGCCCTTCTGCCTCGCATGCCGGGTTCGGCTCAAAAAAAGTTTCTCAAACATTACCAGTCATTTTAAGAAGCTTACGCAGCATTGTCAACCAAAGTTTCGCGGCCTGTTCCGTGGCCACGCCGTTCGGGCGCGCGCCATACTGGCAGCAACCGGTGCCAACTCCTAGCCTGAGTCAGGAAAGATCTTGCCCGGGTTGAGGAGTCCCTTGGGGTCGAAAGCATACTTGATTCGTCTCATGATCCCTATTTCCGCAGCCGACGCATGCATCCCGAGATACTCTTTCACCGTGAGTCCGACCCCGTGTTCACCAGTGAGACGGCCGTCCATGGCTACCGTCTTCCTGTATATTTCTTCCAGTAGATCATGGGCCTGACGCAGTTCATCAAAATTACGTCTGCGGTACATGATGGTGACGTGCAGGTTTCCGTCACCGGCATGGCCGTATGTGGCCACCCGGATCTTATTCCCGATCTCCATCTCCCGCACCGCCTTGACGAGGAACGGCAAAGAGTAGCGCGGCACCACGACATCCGCTTCCAGGTGGTCCCGGCCCAGGGCCTTGAGCGCGGGCAGCGTCTCTCTGCGGTAGGTCCAGTACCGTTCCTCCTCTTTCTCCCCTGCAGCCAGTCGTGACTCCCGCACGCCAGAGAACCCTTGCGCGAGGCTTACGATCTTCTTTCCTTCTTCCTGAACACCCTCCTCGTAATTGCCGTCCACTTCGACAAGGAGAAGCGCCTCTGCTTCCCTGGTAAGGTCTGTGGTGAGGTAGTCGGCCACTGCGTTGATTGATATCTTGTCCATGAGCTCAATGGCGCACGGAACGATGCCGTTCTTGAAGATGTCGACCACGAGATCGGCTGCCGTGACCAGATCGTCAAGGTAGATAATGCAGGTTCGCCTGAACCGTGGCCTGGGCAACAGCTTAAATACGATCTTTGTGATGACGGCCAGCGTGCCTTCAGAACCGGTAAGAAGTCCTACAAGGTCGTATCCGGCAACATTCTTGACGGTCCTCCCCCCGACCTCTATCACCTCGCCATCCGGTAGCACTGCTTCCAGCCCAAGGATGTAATCCCTCGTGACCCCGTACTTGACCGCCCTCGTGTACCCGGCATTTTCGGCTACATTGCCGCCCACCGTGCTCTCGACCACACTTGAGGGCTCCGGAGGGAACAAGAGTCCTCTGCTCAGCACCTCCTTCTGCAGGTCATACGAGATCACGCCTGGTTCTACCACGGCCTGCAGGTTTCTTTCGTCTATTTCGAGGATGCGCTTCATCTGGACAAACGAGAGCACGACACCCCCTTGTACGGGAAGGGCCCCGCCCGAGAGCCCTGTCCTGCCTCCCTGCGGCGTCACAGGCACCTCAAACCGGTACGAGAGCTTCAGGACGTTTGAGACTTGCTCCGTGGAAACAGGAAGGAGCACCACCTCGGGCATGAACCTCATCTCTGTCGCATCGTAACAGAAGTGGGCCATACCTTCCTTGTCGGTGATGATCTGGTCTTCCCGCATGAACCGCCTCACCGCAGCCACAAACGCTATTATGTCCATGCGTCACCTCCATGCTGATTCTAGCAAAGATGGGCATGTCTGTCATGTAGATAGCCCTAATTAAAAGACTCGGCCTGCCGATAACTAAGACACGGAGCGTACCGCGCCTGCGCACCCCGGTACCACGCTCAAAGCAGGTGCTCAAGAGGCCGATAACGGTGAATATGGAAAAAATCTGTATCGTCAAGCGGAGAGTGCGGGAGGGAGAGTCCGATTTCTGCGGGAACGGGCCGACTGATCTCTTTATGCTGCGCAGGCCAAGATCGAAAGAGATCGAGCCGTCAAGTGACGAGCCATCGCCAATGAGTTATGCAGCACCGACCATGATCGACGGACCCCAAAGTGATACGGGGCTCTCCATAGAATTAACCCCGACCCAGGCTGAAACGGTCAGGTCCTATCCGTATTTCAAGCTCCTGATGGGAGCTGCAGCCAACGAATCAGGGATAGGGATAGACCGGACTGAAGATGGCAAGATTTCACTGAATCTCCAGCTCAAGCAGATCTACGTGGCAAAAATGCTCACGACTCAGGATGTCGGTGCCATGCTTCAGGTCAGCAAAGGCTTCGTCTCAAGGCTCGTCAAGTCCGGCGAGCTGAAGAGTTATAAGATCGGAAGGTTGCGTCGGTTCTCGTTGGAAGACGTTCTTTCTCTTCTAAGCGAGAGCAAAGAATTCTTTTGAAAGGAGAAGGTCTATGTACTACGAATACTGGGGCCTGAAGAAGCCACCGTTTGACAATGTCCCCGACCCTTCCATGTATGTCGAGTCGCACGCTTCTGTTGAAAACACGATTGCGGAAACACTCTTTGCCATCGAAGAGGGAAATGAGTGCGTGGCCGTCATCGTGGGAGATGTAGGCCTGGGCAAAACCCTCTCCCTCCGGCTCATCCTCGACAACCTTTCTCAGGAGAAGTACAAGGTGGCCTTCATCACCAATCCGGACATGTCCTTTGTCCAGCTTCTTCGAGAGATCGTGGGACAGCTTACCGGCGAGCCCTGCGAAATGCAGAAACGCCTTGACCTCCTAGAAGCTTTCAACAAAATACTGTTTGAGACAGCGGATGAGGGGAAGAAGGTCCTTGTTTTCATAGACGAGGCAAACGCGTTGCCGCCGGGGAACCTCGAAAGTCTTCGCTTACTCACGAACATGCAGGACGACCACAAGAATCTTTTCACCATCGTACTGGCCGGGCAGATAGAGTTTGCCAAAAGGCTCGAGAATCCGCGCCGGGCAAATATCTTCCAGCGCATCGGCACGTACTGCAAGATCGACAAGATTCAGTCTCCGGAACTGGTAAAGGATTATGTCGAGACGCGCCTGAGACTGGCCGGAGGTTCGAACAGCGTCTTCACCGATGATGCAATTGACATACTCTGGGAGTACTCGGACCACGGCGTCCCTCGCCTCATCAACAAGATTGCCAAGCTCTGTCTCAAGGCAGGAGAGACGAATAGCTTCGAGGTCATCGACGGCGCCACAGCAAGACAAATAGCCGAGCGTTTCCAGAAGCTGACCGGGCCGGCACTGCAGAAGCGCAGACCTCGTAAGAGAAACGGTGTCAACGGGGCTGAAAAGAGCGTGGAGGCCGATGCGCTGGAGCCCGAAGAATTCAGATCGCTCAAGCTGTTGGAGGACGTTGCGGCTGAGGAAGAAGCCGCGCAGCCGCCTTCAGAAGTGGAGACCCCAGAGCAGGCGGAACCGGTTGCCGCCGCGCCCGAGGCCGCACCCACAGAGGTCTGCGAAGAAGCGATCATCGGCAAGTATAAGATCAAGATCGGTCTCCCATTGCATCTCATCAAACAGTCCGTATCAACGACTCGAGAAGACCGCGTAAAGTTGGCTGGGAGCCTAGCCGCACAGACCCTGGAGAAGTATCCGCAACTCACCGTCGAGTCAGTCCACGACCCCGTCGCTCTCTGGAGTGAGATAAAGAATCTCATTCTCT
>Ga0316616_100000147_pt1 | contig 18346 bp, 17 predicted proteins | sample OWC_Aug_M1_C1_D1_FD_207660 | JGI IMG/M metagenome (GOLD analysis project Ga0316616, IMG submission 207660) | Wetland soil microbial communities from Old Woman Creek delta, Ohio, United States - OWC_Aug_M1_C1_D1_B | ecosystem: Environmental > Terrestrial > Soil > Wetlands | place: USA: Ohio... | reverse complement strand
ATAAGCATTTCCTAAGTAATAAATCTTACCATTATCGGAACGAGTATGATAGTGTCCAGAAAATACTTTTGTAAATTTATCAAAAATATTTGCATCCATTCCATGCTCTTCCATAATCAGATTACGATTCACACGAAAACCTTTAAGTTCTAAGTGTCCCATCGCAATCTTTGCTTTGGACTTCTTGATTTGATTGAGAGTTTCATCATAGTTCTCACTACAAATCCAGGGCACCATCATAATATCCAGACCACCAACTTTAATGGTTTGTGGAGAGCTATAAGTCCGAATATTAGGATAGGTCTGAAGAAGCAGACTTGGAGAATTGACGCTATTGGTATTCTTATAGTAACAATCGTGATTACCAATAATCATATGAACCTCATAGTTTCTCATAGGTTCAAATACAACTCTCTTTGCCCATTCCAGACTTTGATAATCAATTGACTTACGACTATCAAAAGCATCACCCATATGAATGACTGCTTCTACCCCGTGCTCTTCAAGGGCAGGAAAGAAGACATTCTTATAGAAGAGTTCAAAGTGGTCGTGGAGATACTTGGAACCCTTCCTTGCCCCATAGTGAGTGTCTGTGATAATGGCAACTTTCATCGGTTACTGCGATACTGGATATTGTCCTTCATCGTATTATAGTCCGAACTGCTGCCTGAAAGCAAGCTATCGTCAATCATCATTACCTCATCAAACCCAGTGCGTTCGATAATCTTTGTCTTAATTTCTAATTGCTTTTTCTCCTTCTGAATACGGCGGAGAAATGCATAGTGAATAATTTGTGTAAAATAAGCAAAAGGATTTTGAGACTTCTCTGGATTGAAATTATGAATGTACTGCACACAATTTTCAATACCATCAGAAATCATATCCTCACGGAACATATAATTCACAAAGTTTGGTTTATATGATAAATGAGTCGCAATCTTCAGAAAACACTCTCCCAAGTAATTTGTAATACGCGGTTTAGGAAGACCTGCTTCTTTAGCGGCAGCAACCTTAGTACGATATACAATTAGTGCTTCTAATAATTCTTTGTTATTTACATAGTGTTCTGATTTCTTCTTGGGCATAGCATCGGACTCATTAAATATATGATTTACTTATTATACCATACATTCGGGGGCTTGACAAGATATGAAAATATGTGTAGACTAGGTTTGTCTCCGTTGAAGATAAAAACTAGCTTTCTTTAAGACCTTTAAAGAGCTCTTCAAGTCTCTTACGAGCATCTTTTACTGAAGAGATATATCCCATCTTTTCAGAAGGTTTAACGGCACCACCACCAGGTTTATATACTTCTATTGAATCATCATCCTCAGAGAGATATTGATTATAAAGTTCTATAACTCTTTCATCTCTAGATTCAGTCATAGTAATAACTTTATCAAGTTTGATTAAAAAGATATCATCACTTGCTATTTCCATCCAAGGTTTAATCTTCACATAAGATGTTGGACCATTGTGAAGCACCTTCATTACAACAGGATTTTGTAGCACTATAATAGGATCTCCATCATTCTCATCTATAGATACTAGAGAGAATATTTCTTCACCTGATGTAAGTTTTATAATAGAGTAAAATTCGTCTCCCATTAGTTTTTAAGAGGTATGTTTACAATATCGTAGTTAAAGTTTTCTTCATTATAAATTTTAATTCTTTCTATTAAGTGATTGAGTGTATAATTCTTTCTTGATTTATAACTAATATCATCGGCAATATCATATAAAGTTGCTTTTACTTTACTTTCCCCTTTCCTAAGAACTCTTCCGATAGATTGGAGATTTCTAATTCTCGATTTCGATGGTGACGCAAACACAACATTATGTAAGTTGCGAATATTGATACCGGTAGAAAAAGTTCCATAGGATGCTACGATAATTGCGTTATTTTCTTTCTCTGTTATTTCACGAACCTTTTCTCGTTCTTCAGTATCCACTCCACCGTGAACAAAGAATACATGACGGTTATCATGCTTGCTACTATTTATGAGTTCGTATAAAGGTTGTCCGTGACCTTCTACTCTACTGAAAAGAATTAAAGTATTTCCTTTTAAGTCAAGAGCAAGATTACGAATAAATTTGTTTCTTCTTTCGTGTCCGATAATATACTGAACCTCATCTTCAAAAGTCTCAAACTTATTCGGTGGGTGTTTCAATAGAAGAATGTTGATATCCAGTTTTGCAAGATGACCTTTTTGCATCAGTTCATCCGTCTTGATAATCTTGTAAGAAGGACCAAATAATCCTTCTAGAACCCACTTGTGAGTTTGGCTACCATCTAGTGTTCCAGTAAATCCAAAGCGATATTTTGCATCACAGAGTTTTGTCATTATAGATATTAATGACTTGGATTTAAACTGGTGTGCCTCATCTCCAACGACTACATTAAATCTTGCAAAATACTGCTTAGGCAATTTGTAAATACTTTGCCATGTAGTAATAATGACTTGGGAATTGGTTTCCCTCTCCTTTCCCGCATAGATTTTGTGACAGTATGAACCAACATCCCACCCGTAATCTGCAAAATCTTTATACATTTGTTCTACAAGGGAAGTCGTTGGGACAACTATCAGAATATTTTGCTGCTTCTCAACATAATATCTCACAACAGAATATATCATTAATGACTTTCCAGAAGCAGTTGGAGATATCAATAACTTTCGATTATGTCGCAAAGCGTCGTATACTCCCTCAACTTGGTAATCGCGTGGGGCGTGCCTACTGATAGCAGTCATATAATCTTTCACACCTTCTCTTGAGATGTTCTCATTTACCTCAAAAGGTAATCCATAGAATTTATTATTTCTAAATTCGTATGTATAGTTGTGATCTTCACAAAATTTGATAATTCTATCTAAGAGTCCAATGTAAATCTCACCTGTTTGTGTAGAGAACAGGCGAATTTTTCCGTCCCAGTATTTGTTGCGAAACTGGGGGCTGAATTTTGCATTTGGAACATCAAAAGTAAATTGGTCTTGAAGTTCATAATATACATGAGGTTCTGCTTGAACGTGGAGATAGACCTCATTCTTTTTTGATATTACCAAATGAGACATTCATAAAATATCAGTTACAAATATTTATTGATAATAAAAAAGAGGCATTCCTGCCTCAATTTGCCAATTTTATCCCAGATATTCCGAATGATGGTCCTTCCCCAGGAGTGAATTTTTTCTTGTTTGATGATGAACCAACATTTGGAAGTGAGCTGCTACCTCCAGGTACTTTCGCAGTTTGATATCCAGTTCTTTGATTAATTGGACTCATTCCCGCTCTAGAGTAAATAGCACCTCTTTTGGCAGCACCTTCTGCATCACTTCTTGCTCTTTGTCCAGATGCTGCAATATTTGAGGGTTTATTTACTACAATATCACCTTGTTTTGCTCCAGCATCAATTGCTTTCTGCTTCACGCCCTTAATTGCTGATAAGAATGCTCTGGCTTTTTGTGATGGGGATAGTTTGGACTTTGCCTTTCCTAAGGTTACATCGTGGACTGCACCCTTTATACCTTGTAATTGTTGTTTTAATCCTTTTACAGTTGAACGTACATTTTTTTCACCCTCTTTATACGCATTTTTAGCCACATTAGCGGCAAATGCTGATGGACTTGAGTGAGTTCTAATATATGTTGGCACATCAGGTCCATTCTTCATTTTCCAATCGGTTGCAACCTTTGGATTTTGTACTGGTCCTCTTCCTCTAAATCCTGCAATTGCCACATCTTTTCTCGCAGCACCTTCAGTTCCCGGAATGGGCATTGTTCCAGATTTGCGCGATGCTGATATTTGACGTAGTTCTCTTGCTTCTTCTAAGAATTCTTTGAAAGTTTTCATTCAACTTTTTATTTTTATTTAGTTAAATCCTGATTGGAAACGATGCCATTCAATTGCATTCTTAATTTGATATGTTCTGTTGGAAATTGTTTTAATGACTTCTTCAAGAAACTTGAGCATAATATCGTAGTATCTGATTTTAAGTTCTACTTTTGATAGTTTCTCATCGGCAGACATATATCTTTCAATAGCATCCTTTTCTCTTACCTTATAGGGAAATGGTTCTTCAGCATAAACTTCTAATGGTGCCTTTCCAGTGTAATAATTATAACGCTCCAAACGAATCCGATTATGCATCTCTCTTGCTTTTTCACGAAGAAGAGTAATCGTATTATAGATGGTATAATATTTTGAATGAAGTTGTGGAATTTTTAAAGATTCATCGTGTAAGTTGTCAGGATCAATAACAGAATCTCTCTGCCACATTTCCTGAATTTCATCAAGATTCATGTACTTGTAAATGGATAAAGTGGTTTGCCGTCTGTACCTAGTATATCATAAATGGTGTACTTGAAAGCCACCTCTGCCGTAAAATAATTAATATCCGTAACTGTTGAATCAAAATCCAATGAGGTTAGGGATACTGGGAAAAGATTTTTAAATTTTACAACTGCTGTTGAACCATAATTACTATTTAAAACATAAAGAGATCCATCACTATATGCTCTATCATAATCCACAGTTCCATTCGCATCTCTAATTAAATCTCTATATTCCTCAAGACTTCCTGAACCACCAAAGGCGGTAATCCAGTTGTGAATCGCCATATAGTTCTCTAAATTTTCATCAACAAGAAATCTTAAGTTCAAATCTCCAAAGGTCATTTTTCCACCAGGTTGTGGAATATCATTTAGATAATCTGGTTGAATTAATGTATTAAGAGTTATTTCTGGTATCTTAGCAGAATTGCAAAAGAAAGCAACCTTTGGATACTTTGCTAAAGTGAATTTGAATCCAGTCGGAGATAAAAAATTGCGATTGGATATTTGATTAGCAAGGGCATTTGTTGCCATAATGTTTTATTTGTATTTAGATAAAAAAAAGAGGGTCCCGAAGGACCCTCTAGAGGAATGTGAACTAACTCACATAAGATTAGTAACCTTGACTCTTCTGTAGTAAACGTTAGAGTTGGTTGAGATGATACCAGGATCGCTGGTTGTAGCACCCTTAGCGAATGGGTTGGCGACCAGACCATATCTGGTCTTAAAGCCAATCTTAGGCTGGAAGGTTTGCTCACCAACGGCACGAACCATCTGGAGGGGAACGTATGGGCAGTAGAAGAGACCTGCATCATAAGGATTAGCACCCTTATATCCAACAACGTAGTACTGGTTAGCAGCAACGTTTGCCGAATATGGGTCGATGTAGACTCTAAACTTGCCTTGGAGAACACCAGCGAAGGTGTTACCAGTGTCGTCAACGTTCAGGTTAGCGTTGAGTGCAGGGGTGTAATCGAGAACACCAGCCATTGCAAGTGCTGAAGCAACGTCAGCAGAGCAAACGATGGTGTTGCCCTTTCCTCTACGAGTTTGCTGTGCAATTGCGTTTGCATCGCGCTCGATTTGGAAGATAAGACCCTTGAACTTCTCAACTGACCAACGACCGTTGGAGTCAACGTCGAGGTCAAAAGTACCAGCGGTAGCAGTGTTTGTCTGAGCACCAGGAACAGCACTCTTATAGATGGTACGGATAACTTCGCGGTTGATTTCAGCGAGGATCTCGGTGCTGAGGATGTTAGCAAGCTCAGCTTCAGCGTTCAGACCGTGGATTGCCTTGAGGTCTTGAGCGAGTTCTAATGAGTACTCAGCTTTCAGAGCTCTTGACTTAGCGGTAACGGTAACCTTTTCAATCGAGAATGCCATCTCGTTGAAGTAGTTGGTGTTGCCGTCGCCAAGTGCTTCAGCATTACCAGTGGTCATCCCTTCGCCAACGTTGTACTGGTTAGCACCAGTTGCAGCGTTGGTGGTTTGATCGGTTGGGCTGAGGATTGAAGGATTGGTTCCACCCTGAGCGGTAGTACCAAGACCAACAGAACCATCGATGAAACCTGCAGTCAGGTTACGGCTGTTGTTCTGACCAGAGAATGCAGAATCTACTTCGTTGTAGAAGGTTTCTGCACCAGACTGGTTGGTGTAACGTGAACGCATTGCGAAGATGAGTCCAGTAGGACCGTTCATTGGTTGAACGCCACAAATATCGTAGGCGATCAGGTTAGGCATCGAACGACGGATCAGTGAGATCAGTACGGGGTCGAAACCTGCGGTAGGTGAAGAAGCACTACCACCAAAACCACCGGTTCCAGCCGAGTTGGTTGGTGAAGCTTCGTAAAGGAATTCACGCTCTTCGCGGATTGAATTCTCTTGGTTCTCTAACAGGATTGCGGTTACTGCTCTACGATGAGAATCTTTGATTGGATCAAGACCTTCATAGTCGAGGAGTGGTGCCCACTTCTCCTGCAGATGTTCTGCATTGAACATTTGCATTGGTTTTTACCTCTTTTTTTAAAACGTGTTAGTTTGACTGTATGATTTAAAAATCACTTTTTAGAAACTCTTTGGAGAGTCTGAAGATAAGCACTCATTGTGCCGTTAACTGATTGACTTTGAGTATAATCAGTTGATTCAGACAGATTTTCACTAGCGTTTCTTTGAGTACCGGTATTTGTTGGGAAATATGATTCCTTTAAAGTTACCAGTTTCTCACGATAGCTCTCTTCACTATCAAACTCAACATTTTCTGCAAGAGAAGCGAGTTTGTCCTTCTGAGAAAGTGCAAGACCCTCAGTGACTTCTGCAAAGACTACATCAGCAACTGACTCTGCTAATCTTCTATTAAGAGCAACATTTCTTTGAATTTGCTCGTTGAGTTTTTCTTCCATTTCATCAAGTTTATCTACCATGCTCTCGATGACATCATATCTATCTTCAGGGATTGTTACATAATGATCTTCAAAAAGACCCTTCATTCCTTGAAGGAATGATTCGGTCATTTCGGTCTTAAGACCGTGCTCAACTGCGAGTGCATTTTCAGAAATCCACTCGTCAGCAACATACTCAAGGTAAGCATCAACACGGTCGGTAAGACCTTCTTTGATTGCTTCGATTTCTTCTACGAGTGTTGCCTCGTAAGAAGCCTGGAGTTGCTCTTTGATTTCAGCAACCTTAGTTTTGATTGCTGCCTCAAAGATGGTGCGAGCCTTCTCTTGGAATTCCTCGGAGAGCTCCTCACCTGCAAGGAGAGCATTGACATCTTCTTCGATGTCAAACTCTTCCTTCATATCTTCTTCTTCATCTTCACCCTTCTCGTGACCCTTGCCTTCCTTCTTCTCACCCTTTTCTTTTTTGCCTTCCTTATGAGGAGCCTCACCAGGCTCTTCACCATCTTCCTTCTCTTCTGCTTCAGCAATCAGATCCTCTTCATCCTCCTCGGTCTCCTCTTTCATACCTTGACCAGGTGCCGAAACTGGAGTTGCTGAAGTGTGAGCAGCTTCTGCTGCTGAGGCTTTAGCATTAACTACGTTCTTGACCTGAGCAAGAGTTTTGCCAGGAGTGTTGAGTTTTGCTGAATCATCGTCTGTGCGATAATTTTCTGGAGTAGGACCACCTAAATCCTCCCAACCACCAGTTTGTCCAGGAGCAATTCCGGTGGACAACTTGTGCATTGGTTCGGCAGCTGCAGCCCCTTTGGTTACTACGTTTTCCATTTCTTGTAAATTTCTACCAACGGACATTTTAGATTGATTGTGTTATAATCTATATTTATTTATAATTTATAGATTTGAAAGAAATTCTTGGAACAATTGTACTTTGTTCTCTTGAAGTGTTCTTTCATCAATGAGAGTGTTAATTCTCTTTTGAGTTTGTTCGGCAAGTTTTTCACGAAGAATACCACCTTCCCAAACCCACTCTTTACCTTCCATAATTCCCTGAACAAAAGCGTCAGGAGCAGAAGGGTCGGCAACGATATCAGCAGCGGTTGCTAGCATAAAGTCTTCGCCAACAATTTTATGACCTTCGTTGGTCATTTTTAATGAACCAACACCACGAGAAGAAACGCCAAGGCAAACACCTTCACCAATGAGAGATTTTGCAATCTTACCCATTGGAGTTTCTAGCAGTTGTGCCTTACCAATAAAATTGGTTCCCTTTTGCTCAAGAGAAACAATCTTATGAGAAACGCGGTCAAGATTGACGGTAGGACCATCAGGATGACCAAGTTCTCCAAGAGCACGACCCTTAGAAACAAAGGCTTCATTATATCTGCTTACCTCTTTTGCAAGAGTTTGCATTGGATACATTCTTCCATTACGGTTGCAAATGTCTCCTTGAAGGAAAATACCTTCAATAAACATTTTCTTATCAGCACCTTTACCTTCGGTAATAAATTCTACCTTTTGAATTTCTTCTGTGATGAGTTTCATTTTATTCTGCTACTAGGGTGACAACTTCTGCAATATTGAAGAAAGTATCTGGTTCAAAGGTAAGGCAAGATACTTTTACACTCTTAGCCAATGTTGCTCCAGTAACTGCAACACCTGTAAGTGCCGAACTATTGAAGTTGATTGTTACTGAAGAATCAGTCATCGACACAATTGAATTATGTATGGTATTGATTCCTGCTGTAGGAGCATTTTCAATCGTTACATAATCTGTAGGAAGGAATGGATTACCTGCATTGTTATCAAATGTGAGTGTAGTTGTTGTGCCGGTAGTTACTCCAACAATTCTTTGTCTTCTCAGAGTTTCCTTGAGAATGTCTATACTGTAAGAAGTGATATGAAAATTATCTTGAGTTGCTACTGGATTTGTTCCAATAGCGATATATCCACCAGAACTGCCGGTGGTCGAACCAATAGTAATTCTCAAATATCCAGTCTTAAGTGCAATAGGAACACTAGTCGCAGCAACACCAACAGATGGTGCTAGCCTTGGAATTTGTGTATCCTGAATAATTTTTGTTGCCATTATTCTTCGTCCTCGGTGGATTCTTCATCATCAACTTCATTTTCAATTTCATTATTAAACATTGCTGAAGCGACATAAGGACGAGCATCATCTACTCTTTGTGCCGCTTTTGTATAGAGAAGTTCTTTAATCCTGCTAGAAACATCTGCAGGGGAACTATCAGTCGCAATCAAATCGATAAGTTCTTCCATAAAATTGTTTTATTATTATAAGATTATTTATATCTTCCCACCTTTGGGCTCTGCAGGAACTTCAGGTGCTGCTGGTTCCATTGGAACTTCTCCCATCGCGGGTTGTTCCGCTCCCATAGGTGCCGCTCCTCCTTCTGGAATTGGGTTACCCATTTCGTCTACTGGAGCATTGGGGTCTGGAAGAATACCTTTTTGAATTTCATCTTCAATCTGCTCATCAATTTCAATAATTTCAGAATCAGTTTGACGAAGAACTTTTTTGCGAACATATTCGGTAGAGTAATACTTACCAATATAAGGTTCCATTTGAGTCATTAGAGTCAAACGATTGGTAATCAGTTCTGCCTCTTTGAGTTCTGCAAAATGATTATCGTATAAGAAATCATATTGAATATGATCGCTCATTTTATCCCAATCTTCTGGAGATACGATATTCTTGAGAAGAAGTTGAGTGCGAAGTAAGTCATTGAACATATTTGCAAAACGCTTTCTTAAGCGTCCTACAAATTTGGAGAACTTGAGTTCATCTCTTAAAATTTCTGATGAACGACCAAGATTGAATCCATCTCCTCCACCAGCAATTCTGGTTTCAGGAACTGCAAGTGCTCTATAAAGTTTTTTCTGGAAATATTCGATGTCGGAAAGTTCGCCAAGATTCTGACCGCCAGGAAGAGTTGTTATTTCTGTACCGCGACCACCTTCACGGCGAGGTAACCAGAAATCCTCAAGCATACTCATAAACTTGCGGTCATCACGAACCTCACCTGTGTTTGCATCATACACAAGCTTGTTACGATAACGACTCATAACATCCTTAAGATATTGCTCTGCCTTTACCTTAGGAAGATTACCTACATCAATATAGAAGATTCTTCTTTCTGGGGCTCTCGATAATCTATAAATTACTAGAGAATCCTCAATCATACGAAGTTGATTGAGTGCCTTGATTGCCTTATGGAGATATGATAGAACTGTTCCTTTATTTCTATCAATCAATCCCGATGTACAATATGTGATAGAATCCTTAGCAATCTTTACCCCACCCTTTGCTGAACCAGAAATTGTTCCTGATGGATAATTTGGAGTTGGACTATAAATGAAATACTCTTCAATTTCTGGGAAATTAGTTTGCTCATTACTAAAGTTCCCACTCATAATGGTTCTATTCGTCAGAAGAGAATTTCGGTCATTTGGATCCGCCTTCTTTTCTTGGCGAACATGCTTCATCTTCATTGGATCAATATACCTGAGTTCCTTAATTCCTTCCTCAGGTTTTTTTACATCAATAACTTTTAGATAAAAAACACGACCATCTACATACCAATTCCTAAAGATTTCATGGCACTTCTTATCGAAGTCCATAATTTCTTTGATATATCTGAACTCATCTCTAATAATTTTCTTTAACTTATCACTAGCATTTAAATTTGATAATTCAATTTCTACTGGAGAATCATAGAGGTCACTTACAATCGCTTCATTAACAATATCTTCAATCGCAGAATCACATTCTGGATGCAAAGACATCTCACGATATCTACGAATTAAATCGTACTCAGTTCTGTAGACACCTTCGATATCTACATACTGTCCATAAAAACCCGATTGAATATAATAATCAACCCCGTCCTCATTGTTAGGAGGTACGGGGGAAACTATAGATTTGGATTTTTTTTCGTTATCCTCAATCGAAAAACCAAAAAGTTTCGCCATTTTATAAATTTAAACTGTTATTTTACTATTTAGTTAATATCTTCACCACCAGCTTTTTCTGATGTGCCCTTCATGGCTTCCCACCAGAGGACTTGCATTTCTACAGTAAACTCTTGAATTGAGTCAGTTCCATAGTCAAGGGCAATGTTGCTGATGCTTGTTGGGAAGATATCATAGAAATGATATGCTCTTAGGGTAGATCCATCACGGTCTAACTGGTAGACGAATGCATCTGCTGTATATGCTGCTGGATCAGTTTCACCAGTGTTATCAGAAACTCTGTTGATTTTGTTCATCCAGTTCTCAAATGCGGAACGGATTGCAAAATCAGTATCGTTCAGAACACCGATTGTCCAGGATTCGAAAGTACGGTCTCCTGCCAACTTCAGAGTTCTTCCTCTAAAAGAAACTTCGAGAGGAGTTACATTTGATGCTGGGAGTGCAGCAGACTTGACGAGCAATCTTGATTTATCAAGAGTATTGACATCTGTAGGAGCTACATCTGGAAAAGAAAGAACAACTTCAAATAGGTTGCTTCTGGTGCCACCACCCGACAGTTTGCTCTTGAAGTCGGTAATCTTCCTTAAAGGAGGTGGATTTAGTTGTTGTCTGGTTGCCATAATTGTTTAAACCTCTAAATTAAAAGTTTCCGATTACTTCTTCAAAATCAACACCAGTCTTGGTGGCAACGAAGGTAAGACCAATGAAGTTGATTGATCTTGCGGGTTTGATGTAAATGTCAGCAACGAATTCATTATTATCTATCACAGCAGCGGTGTTATTTGTTTCGTCACAAACAACAACATAATCAAAAATACCTCTCTTTGCTTGAACATCACGCAAGAATGGTTCAATTGTATTTACGAAGTTGGTTCTTGTAAGTTCGTCGTTGAATTCGAAGAGTTGATCTTTTGCTGCCTGAGAAATTGCTCCCTCAAGATAAACAAACAGACGACGAACATTGATTCTATCAAATGCCGATGCCTTAGCATATCCAGTCTTATCACCGAACAGAATGATTCCTGCACCAGGCGAGAAGATGACTGGGTTAATTCTGCTCGAATAGAGGCGGTCTCTTTGGGTCTTAGTTGGATTGTAAGCCAGTTTTACGGCATTCAGAATAGCGCCTCTTGAGGTTCCAGCAGGTGAGTACCAGGGGAAGTTATTGATGTCGTTGCGGGCACAGAGACCAGCAATATCACCGTTTAGGGGAACATATCTGAATGTATTTGCAAATCTATCGTACATATACTTATAACCACTATCAAAGACTGCATAAGACGAAGATGTGATAGGAGCATAGAAACTGATTACATTATCAGTAATATCTGCTGCCGAATTGACTGTTACTGCAGTTTGTGATGAAGTATCAGTAAGAGCAGCACCTCTGTATGGTGAGATGAATGCAAGTGCATCTTTTCTCAGTTCAGCAACAGAAATTAGTTTATTTGCAAGTGCTTGTGCAGTTTCCTTTGCATATCCAGCAGAACCCATTAATAGGAAATCTACCTGGAAGTTCTCTGTGCTTTCGAACAGATCGTAACCTGCTGAAAGTTTTGCGAGAGATGAAGTAAGTGCTCCAGATGTTGTAATATCTGTTCCACCATCATAGTTCTTGCCACCACCTAATGCGTTGCTTGAAGAACCTGTAGCGGCAAAATTAACTCCATCTGCTGGTTGATCCCAACCTACATCAGTCGATGGAGTAAATCCAGAACTAAATCCTGTAGTTACAATACCTGCAGGTGCTCCACCAGCAAAGATATACTGTGAGTTAGTTGCAATATACTTTCTCCAGTATGAAGGGCTTCCTACTGAGAATTCTGCATCAGTCGCTTTGGAAAGACTTAAATGCTTTTCAAGAATAGTTCCAGCATTTCCGGTTACATTTCCAAGGGAGTCGATAACTACAACATGAACCTCGTCAAATCTTGCGTTTCTTGCAGCAGCGAATGCTGAAGTTCCAGGTCTTGGGGCAATATTATTCCAAGAAATTGTTGATGATGTTGTTAATCCAACTGTTTGTTGATCGAACCAATCCAAATTGGAAGATACTGCAATGGTTGCAACTCCAACTGAAGCAGAAGTTCTAATAGTCAGATTACCTGTGGTTCCGAATGCATAAACTCCACCTTGCTGATAATCAACTGCTGTTTCAGTTCCAGCGGCAGAAACTTGACTTAAAACTTTTACTCCAAGAGTTCCAGCACCAATTTCGGTAATAATTCCCTTGAGGTAACCATCTAAAACTGAAGTTGAACCTGCACCAGGAAGAACTGAACTAATTGCTTGAGTTACACCATAACCAACTACAGCACCTGTAGTTGTAACGCCAAGAATTTGATCTGCTTTACCGTCGATAATTGCTACTCTGATTCCATTTGACCAAGAACCAGGATTCTTAGCAGCGACTACTACACCAGCAATGGTATTCTCGTCATAACCAAGTTGCTCATAATGCTCCAAGCTTTTAATTTTTACGCTGGAGGCAGTTCCTACAAATCCGTTTCTTAAATCATCATCGTCTGCTCTTACAACTCTTGCAGAACCACCATAAGCAAGATAAGATGAGGTAACTAACCAATTCTCGTAATGCTTATCGGTTGCGTATGGTCCACCAAAAGTTGTTAGCAAGTCATTCTCATTCTCTACTAAAGTTGGAGAATCTACAGGTCCTTGTGCAAAAGGTGCAACAATAGCACCAACTTTGTTTGACGAAGGAGTAGCTCTTCCAATTGTTAAATCAACTTCCCTTACTACAATTCCAGGAGATGCTAAATTTAGCGGCATCTTTATTCTCCGTGCTATCCAGAATTATCTAAAAGTATTTATAAATTCCCACGACTTCACAGAACTATCCGTATTCCCACATATGAGAGCGGTCCCCATATTCGTCAACATTCCATATTTCGGTGCTTTCTAATTGACTCTGAGCATTTGCGAATACCCATCTATCACCTGTTTCTATATCTACAGTTACTTCCATATCATCTAAACCATCAACAATGAAACCAAATGGAGACATATCTTGCTCAATTTGATTCTTCTGTTCCTCATAAATTCTCTTACGAACATCGTTGTCCGTCATTTCTTTGAAATAATCCTGAGCAACTAACCAAGAGAAAATTACAAGGCACATTGCTAAGTCATCATTACAACCTTCTTCTGCTTCAAATGAATTACCTCTCTGAGCAAATGTTGTAAGTTCGCTAATAATCTCATAATCACTTGTAAGTAGTTTATCGTCTTCTAATAAAGTTTTGAGGTTGGAACATCCTAATTTTTTAACTGCGGCAGTCATTCTCACACCAAGTTGAGATTTTTTACCACTAAATCCAGAACCTACAATCTGACCTGCACGACCTCTCATCGCACACATCAAAACATTATCATACTCCAAATCAAAGTGTAAAATACTTGCTACCTGGTCACCAATATCATTGACTTCAATCAGTAACCAAGCATCGTTATAACCTTTTGCTACTTCGTGAATGATACTTGGGAATAGCATCGGTTTAATTTCATTATTTCGATATTTTGCCACAACCTTATAGGGGAAGTTTGTAATATCAAAAACTACAAATGCAGAATAGTCATTACCCAAACCACGGGCAACATCGACCGTGATTAGATAATTATTCTCTTCTTTCGGATGCTCATAGACATCCAATCCAGCATTTCTTTTAATTGGATCATCATAAACAAGATTGCGAAGTTTTGATGCATTAATAAGAGTATTGACTGACCCTAGAAACTCGCATTCAAACTCAACCTTAAACTGCTGTTCGCTGGTGTTTGCAATCGTCTGCTCCTTCCAGGCTTCGTCTCTACCAGGCACCTCAGACCAATGGACATCTGTGGGTACATATTCGTTCTTGCCCTTCTCAGCGTCATGCCACATACGGTAGAAGTGGTTCATACCGCGAGGGGTAGAAACAATAATTACCTTTGTGCTTTGACCAGAAGAAATGGTAGGATAAACTGAAGCAAAGAAGTCATCGGCAATGTGATTCGGGATGAACGCGAATTCGTCCAAAAAGATGACATTATAAGATCCACCTCGGACAGCAGATGAGGAAGTAGAGTTTGATGAAATCTTCGATCCATTTTCTAATTCTAGAGAACCTTTGTTCCAAGATATAATACCCTGTTGCATCCACTTGGGCAAATTCTCATAGGCAAGTTGCAATCTTCCGAGAAGGTCTCTGGCAGTAGATGCTTTGTTCGCTAGAATAGCTATATTCACATTGTCGTTGAATACTGCATAATGTAATAGATATGAAACGCAAGTCGTAGATTTACCTGTCTGTCGAGGCATCTTACAAATATTAAATCTATTCTTATGGAAATTTGTTACAAGTTTCTCTTGAAATGGATACATCTCAAAAGGAACAAGACCGTGGTCCAGAGAAACAATTTTAATATAATTCTTTGCGAAATATACGGGGTCTTCCTTACACTTTAAGAACTCGATGATTTGTTCTTCAGTAAATTCAATCGGCGTATTCGCTTTTTTGAGCAGAGGATTGCCCAAATAGACATCATTAGACATAAAAATTACCTCTGTTCAATCCAAGTCATTGCACCATAAGCAACTGCATTCGTCACACCAGTATCCAAAACTGCAACTGCAAGAGTGAGAGTATCACTAATTGTTCCAATGCCGCTTCTACCAATTTGGTAAACAGTATCCTTATCTAAACGAATACCTGTACCACCACCACCTTGAATAATATATCCACTATCCAAATCAATACCCGCTGTTCCGATTCCAGTAGCAGTCCTGTTATATTGGGTAAATGCATTTTCATCAGGCATATCAACCCAAGTTCCACCAGTCAAATCTGCATTTCGGACAAATTTATATGCCAAACTAATGGCAGTTGAATTTGAAGATGGGCTTGTTTGATACAAACTTGCTGCCTGGAAGAATGTTGGAAGAACAATACCAGTAAGTGTTGTTGGTTTCAAACGAATTGAAAGAAGTGGATAATAAGTTTGTGATACTGGTAAAATTCTACCAGTCACTGCGGTTCCGACATTCTGTGCAATACCCAACTTATCAGTAAATCCTTCACAAATCAAAGAATTGGAACCCTGATACAAATAATGAGGACCAGTAGAAACACCTGTCGTGTTTGTAAGTTCTAAACGAATTGGGAGAAATGGAGTTTTGCACCAAGGATAAGGAAGTCTGTTTCCTGCGTTAATTGTATGAATGGTCCTTACTTGCCCATCTATCTCAAAGTGAAATTTAATCTGCCCTGCACCATACCATTCATATTCCATAACAATCATTTGCTGTGCGGAGGGAGAAGCAGTAATACCGCTTGGTCCATTACCGTCTAACTTATCTCCATTCCATTCTGAACGAGAATATCTTTCAGTAATAATACCACTTGGACCATTACTATTAATCAAGACGCAGGCATAGTCACCACCATCATCCTCAAAATAAAAACCATCTCGCCCATCAAATAAACCAAATCTTCTGCGGACACCAGATTTTGGTGGTTCTAATCTGATGGCAAAAGAAATTTCTGCTGGTCTTCCCGAAATGTATCTCATCACATTTCTGGTTTGACGAATGACTTCTGAACCTGCAGAAGAAGTTACAGACATTCCAACACCACTTATAACGGAGTCCCAAACCGCAGTTCCGCCAACACTAACTCTTGTATCCCATACATCAGTCTCAATTCCATATTGGAATGTATTGAAAAAAACAATTTCTGGAGTGGATGTCTTAAGTCTTCCTTTACCTGTTACCTCAATATTTTGTAGATAAGTTGGAAGAGGATTAATATTGGTGACCGTTACAATACCAGTAGAACCAAATGTTCCAAATCCTATGGATGCGGGTTGGGGAAGGGGATTGTAAGACATTATACTAAGAACCAGTTAGAACCGTTGTAAAAATAAGTAAAACTTTGATGATTGATTTTCATCACAACTGAAGTATCGTTTTCAACACTCGCACCAATACCAGCACGAACCGTTACATTATATGTAGATATCTTATTGCCTTCATCTTTTACAGTAATTTTTTTACCTGTTAATGGAGACGCTGGAAGGTCTATCAAAACAGGAACATTTGCATTTATTGCGATATAATCATCAGAAGTTGTTGCTTGATAGTATGTTGTGACTCCAGAAATTGTTACACAACTTGTAAATCCAACACATGCCCATTGGACACCATTCCATTTATAATAACGACCTGCGGTATTATAAATTTGATTTAGTAGTGGAGAGTTTGGAAAATTAATCGCCATAGTTCTAAACCTGCTGAATGGTTACAATCACTGAAGGAATTCCTGGAATATTTACTGGTATATCTCCACCAGGAGAAGAAATTGATGTGATTGGTTCAGTTCTAGTGAGTTGAACTTGAGTATCATCTACCATCCACATATACTCTACATAATCTCCAGCATTCATATCAACAATAAAATTCCAAGCAGCAACTGTTTCGGCATTTGTTCCCTGAACAGCAACAACACTGGTTGTGTCTGGGATATTAATTCCATTTTTTCTCAACCAAATCCATATATGTCCAGTAGCACCTGAAGGTTTATCTAACTGAACTGAAAACTGTGTATTATAAACTCCACCATAAGTAGAAGTAATCCTACTTTGATTTGCTACACTAAATCCACTTTCATTAGCAATGCTACGCAAAAGCATCGGAGTTGATACACCAATTCCAGAGCAAGATTGTGATATTGTATCATAATAAGAACCATAGTATCTTGTAGCGGTTCCTAAACCAGTTGCATTGATTGTAACTGTTCCAATTCCATTCGTAGGAGAAATTGTAATTCCTGTTCCTGCAATAATTTGATTAACAATTGTAGGTTTATTCAGAATGGATGAGATACCAGTAGTTGCATTCCAGTCACTATTGACTTGTGCTGCAGGAATTACTGGTTTGTTTAGAATAGATGTAACTCCAGTTACTGCATCCCAATTTGCATTTAATTGGGTAAAACTACCAGTACTACCAATACCTGTTGCGTTAATAGTAATGCGTCCAGTATTTGCTGATATATCAATACCAGTTCCTGCAATCAGGTAAGTAACAATACCACTTAATGGGGCACCATTACCATAATAAGAAATCGCAGTTACAACTCCGACACTCATTCCAAGATTTGAAGTATTTCCATATCCCAGAGTAACATCTAGGTTTTGTGGAAGATTTGCTCCTCCTCCACCACCACCTTCGCCGCCGCCACACCCGGGTGCAAATTCTACCCATTGTGTGCTATCACCATCTGGATAATAAAGATATGGTTTACCTACTGTGCTATCCCACCAAAGTGGATAAATTATTGGGTCTACTGGAGGTGCATCACCAATAGTTAATCCAATTCCAGTAATAGTTACAATACCGACATGAGAAGAAACAAAAATATTTGGACCAGCATCGATGTAAGTTACAATACCACTTATGGTTGAACCATCATTTGAACCTATCCACTTATTAGTTATTTCATCATATTGTAGAAAGTAATTATCAGTCTTCGCACTATCTCTATCAACATCATCCAAAAACTCAAGACGAGTTTCACCACCTCCACCTAATGTGGAAAGTTGTTGTTGAATACGATTAAGGAAAAGTTTATA
>Ga0316616_100000145_pt1 | contig 18483 bp, 16 predicted proteins | sample OWC_Aug_M1_C1_D1_FD_207660 | JGI IMG/M metagenome (GOLD analysis project Ga0316616, IMG submission 207660) | Wetland soil microbial communities from Old Woman Creek delta, Ohio, United States - OWC_Aug_M1_C1_D1_B | ecosystem: Environmental > Terrestrial > Soil > Wetlands | place: USA: Ohio... | reverse complement strand
GCGAGTATTTGCTCATAATGATGTTGTCCAAAAACTCAAAGAAGGGAAAAGCACGTTTGCTGAAATGCTTGGCGGGGTGATGCCTTGTATCCAGGTAGATGTGGCATTGATTGAGGGGTCGCAAATCACGATTGGGGATAATACGTTTGATGTACTCCTCACCCCCGGCCATAGTATCGGAAGCCTGTGTTTTTATAGTAAAAATACGGGAGCATTGATTTCAGGAGATACGGTTTTTTCCCATGGAGGGTTTGGTCGCTTTGATTTTCCGGGAGGGGATTTTAACCTATTGGTTCGTTCGATTGAGCGACTCGCAGCATTGAATGTAAGACATCTATACCCTGGCCATGGTCCTATTGTTGAGGAGTGCGGGAAGGATCATGTGGCAAGTTCCCTCTTAAATATTCGGTCGATGATTTAGATGTATTTTGTTCGGGATATTTTAAATAAGATTAAATGGACTAAAGACCTTAATAAAGTAACCATCTGGTATGTCCATCGAGGAGCACTTGGGAACATAAAGATGATATCAGGTGATGAAATTATCAGTATTGGTCGATCATTTCTTGAGACATCGACAGCGATGATTCCGTATCATCGTATCACGAAAATTCTTTATGAGGATGAGGTGTTGTTTAATCGTTGGGGTATTTCTATGAGAGGGAAATAATTATAAAAATACGAAGTGTTTTCCTCCATACTAATTATGGAGGTAGAAAAGAGATGTCCCAAACTGAGAGAACATCGATTGTGTCAGGTTTTTATAAGCTTCCGATTGAAAAACGGAGAGAATTTGTCACACAGTTTAGTAATTTAACCCAGGAGGATTTAAAGAGTTTTTCTTCAGGTCTTGATCTTGCGACCGCAGATCGTATGATTGAAAATGTCCTAGGGACTTTTGAGTTGCCATTAGGCGTTGCTGTTAATTTTCTGATTAATAAAAAAGATTATCTTGTCCCGATGGCAACAGAGGAATCTAGTGTGGTCGCTGCTGCAAGCAATGCAGCGAAAATCGCTCGGGTTAAAGGTGGTTTTTCAACGATTTCTTCAAAGCCTCTGATGATTGGTCAATTGCAGGTGTTACATGTCAAAGATGTTGTGTCAGCGGCGCAAAATATCATGCAGCATAAAACCCAATTGCTCGCGTTGGCAAATGCTCAGGATAAAATCCTTGTGGATTTTGGTGGGGGAGCAAAAGACATCGAAGTGAGAATCCTTGATAGTCCCTTGGGGCATATGATTGTGGTTCATCTGATTGTGGATGTGCGTGATGCGATGGGGGCTAACGCGGTGAACACGATGTGCGAGGCATTAGCTCCCATACTTGAAGAGATTACCGATGGGAACGTCAGATTAAAGATATTGTCAAATCTTGCGGATAAACGGCTGGTGAAGGCAACAGCGATTTTTGATAAGGAAAAGATGGGTGGAGACTCTGTTATTGATGCATTTCTTGAGTCCTATACCCTTGCTTCGATAGATCCCTACCGAGCAGCTACTCATAATAAAGGGATTATGAATGGGATTGATGCGGTGATTATTGCGACAGGAAATGATTTTCGTGCTATCGAGGCCGGTGCTCATGCGTATGCAGCAAGAACCGGTCTTTATACCTCATTAACTACATATCATAAAAATAAAGATGGGGATCTCGTCGGTGAGATTGAATTACCAATGGCTGTAGGGGTGATTGGGGGTGCTGCCAATATGCATCCCAAAGCCAAACTCTGTAGAAAGATACTTGGGATCTCAACAGCACAAGAACTCGCTGAGGTCGTCGCAAGCGTTGGTTTAGCTCAGAACTTCGCGGCAGTATTTGCCCTGTCAACCGTTGGAATTCAGAAAGGACATATGTCGCTTCACGCGAAGAACATCGCGGTCATGGCAGGTGCACAAGGAGAAGAAATCGAAAGACTCGCTGATCAACTTGTCAGGGATGGGAAAGTAAAACTTGATTACGCAAAGATTTTATTAGAGAAAATAAGGAAAAAAGGTTAAACGATTCCTGCTGCGATATCATCAGGTTCCCGTTCGCAGAAATAGCATCTGATTCGCACCGGGTCTTTGCAGATGACCTGAAATCTGCTCTCCACGGGTTCACGGGTGTTAGTAATACACGTGGGGTTTGAGCATTTCGTAAGACCAATAACTTCCTCAGGAAGCTGAACCGTGTGTTTTTTTACGACCTCATAATCCCTGATGATGTTAATGGTTGCTTTCGGAGCAATGAGTGCGATTTTATCAACTTCTTTTGGATCAAGTTCTCTGTTCTCGATTTTTACAATGTCCTTCTTTCCCTTCTTCCCATTCACATTCATAAGAATACTTACGACCGAAACAGTCGATTCTGGTATTTTCAAAATATGTAACACCTTCAGGGCACGTCCTGGCGTGATATGGTCAATAACTGTTCCATCCTTGATTGGTGTGACTTTTAATTCTTTCATAGTTTTTTTCCTCCGAAGATAAGGGAAAGAAGCGCCATACGTATTGGGACCCCATTAAATGCTTGTGTGAAATACACCGCATGTTTTGTTGTATCGACTTCAGGATCGATTTCTACCACCCTTGGTAATGGGTGCATTACGATGATATCTTCTTTTGCCTGTTTAAGCAGAGCATTATCGACTTTATAGCTCCCGACAACACGGTTATACTCCTCCGCATCAGGGAATCGTTCCCGCTGGATCCGTGTGGCATACAGAACATCTGCATCTTTTATTGCTTTTTCCAGATTGGATGTACTGACTGGTTCCACACCGAACTCTTTACACTCATGGATGACTTCTTTGGGCATCTTGAGTGATTCTGGGGAGACAAACGTGAGATTTGCCTTGAAAAGTGACAATGCATACGCAAGGGAATGGACTGTCCGTCCGTATTTAAGATCGCCAAGCAACACCACATTATTTCCTTTGATTTTCTTTTTCTCTGTAAGGATGGTGAACAAGTCAAGGAGACATTGAGTCGGATGTTGTCCTGCACCATCACCAGCGTTTAATATTGGGACCTCAGAAAATTCTGCGGCGAGTCGCGCGGCCCCCTCCTGGGGATGTCGTATCACGATGGCATCACTATAGGAATCAGCCATCCGGATGGTATCGGCAAGACTTTCCCCTTTTTTCTGCGAGGTCCCACTTGGATCTGCGAACCCGATGACGCTACCTCCAAGCCGATGCATGGCACTTTCAAAACTCAGTCTTGTTCGGGTACTTGGTTCAAAAAAGAGGGTAGCAAGAATATTTCCTTTCAATACTGTTGTGTGTTTTTCTGCTTTCGCATAAGGAACCATGCCTTTAGCATAATCAAGGATATATTCGATTTCCTCTTTTGAAAAATCTTTGATAGAAATAATATCTCGGTCTTTGAAGTTCATTGGCATCAAAAAGAGACGAATAGGGTAGAAGCTTAATAACCTTTTTAATTTATTTATAAAGCCTAATTGATAAAAAATAGAATTCCAGAAGGAAATTTATTAATATATGAGGAAACCTATACTCTTTCGAAGACTATGTCACGAGAGAAAAAATCTCAAGTGGATGATATCACTGTACTACGGAGGATTTTGGATAACTCGTCAGACCCATCGCTTTCTCATCTCATTTCAAAAGAGGACCATGCTCTTGATTCGGTCCGGAAACGATTACATGGGTATCTTTATGAACCTCATGAACCAATACCTCGGTATCCCCTCGTTTCAGATTCTATGGAACCAAAGGTGACTATCCGAACGAAACACACCCTTCACCCTCCGAGGCTCACCCAACCACCAAAATTTCAACCATCACTTCCCCTTCCCGAGTTTAATCTCGTCACACCGGCAGCTCTTACACCAACAATTCCTCCATCAGAAATATCATTCCTCGATGAAGAACTCTTCGAGGTTGAAAAAATCGATAAACGCATCCCTGAATTTTTAGAAATCACTCCAAAAGAAAATGAACAAGAATCCCTAGTCGATGAATCAATGGTACAGCCCTTAGAAACATCTCCTTCTGAATCAAATCTCCCTGAATGGCAACCCGTTGATGAAGAGCATATACTAGAATCCTCAGAAACCTCTGAGCCAACCCCAGTTGCGAGAATCCCTGAGTTTGAAAAAATCAACCTCCCATCTGAGCCTGGAGAATATAGGGAACTACCACTGGAGACTTCTTTAACAAAACCTGATGAACCTGTGTTTCAAAAACTCACTTGGAGACAAGAACGTACTGAAAAAAAAGCGTTACGGAAAAAAGAAAAAGAAGAAAAAAAACTCAGGAAAATCGAACAAAAACGTTTAAAAAAAGAACAACAAAGAACAGAAACCACACAAATCGATGAAGAACCTACAACATTTAACCAATCTGAAGAAACACCTTCCTTTGAAATAGTAATGCAAGAGGAAGATCATATCCATCAAATCCAGGTGAATTATAACAATTTCAACGGGATAGAAAGCATTGATGAAAAAACAGCGGAGATTCTCTATAAAAATGGATATTTCTCCATTGAAAACCTCAGGGAAGCAACCGTTGATGATCTTGTTCAAATCCATGGCATCAAACGAGGATTAGCAAAACAAATTAAAAAAGAAATCGATGAACACGTCCAAGAAACAGATGTTTCTGAGTTCACCCCCGTAAAACAAAGAAAAACGAGAAAAAAAGAAAAGAAAAAATCCTTGGATTCATCAGAATGGGAATTGTCTCCCTCGAAGGAAAAGACACCCTCAATTCCAGAAATCTGCACCTACAAAGGCTTCACATTATATAAACGGGAAAAAAGGACGTCTGATGGGGAGAAAACAATAATTCATTATTTTAGTAAACGGAAATCAGAACGAGGAGAACCAACCTTGTTACCCGACGGATACCGTATCGTCGTCAATAGAGAAACAGGGGTCCCGTACTTAAAAAAGAAATGAGATTTCTCTCCTCAGAGATTTTATAAATCCCTCGCTCTATTCGCTCACTGAGAAATGACTATGAATTGGACCGGGCCATTACGCAAAATAAATGATTTTCGTTTCGAAATACCCTCAACGTATCAAGGAGCCCAACATAACCTTCAGATGAAAACATCAGGTGTTATCTATGCGAATGACAAGATGATTGAATGCATCCGCATGGATAATGCTCCCGAACAAGTCGCAAACGTCACCATGCTCCCCGGGATTGTTGGAAAATCACTCGCAATGCCAGATATTCACTGGGGGTATGGATTCCCCATCGGTGGTGTTGCAGCCATGGATGAAGAATTCGGAGTAGTATCACCAGGGGGTGTCGGATATGATATTAACTGTGGTGTTCGCCTGATACGAACAAATCTTCAATTCAACGATTTAAATCTACAGAAAATTCAAGCCCTTGTCGATGAAATGTTCATCAATGTCCCCTCCGGCCTTGGTTCAAAAGCAAAAGTCCATCTAAATAGGAAGCAGCTTGATGATGTACTAAAACTAGGGGCTAAATGGGCTATCGAGAATGGATATGGATGGAACGAGGATGCTGAATATATAGAAGAACATGGCTGTTTAGAATATGCAGATATCTCAAAAACCTCAAATGAAGCAAAACAACGGGGGGCTCCTCAGCTCGGCTCTCTTGGTGCAGGGAATCACTTTTTGGAAATACAAAAAGTCGAAGAGATATTTGACCCTATTGCTGCAAAAACATTCGGAATCAAAAACACGGGACAAATAATGGTGATGATACACACGGGGTCCCGGGGATTTGGACATCAAGTCTGCACCGATCATCTCCGTATCCTGGAACAGGCGGTAAAAAAATACAATATATGGCTCCCAGATCGCCAACTAGCCTGTGCCCCGGTCACATCACATGAAGGTCAAGATTATCTCAAAGCAATGGCATGTGCTGCAAACTTCGCCTGGTGCAACAGACAGATGATCGTCCATTGGGTCCGAGAATCTTTTGAAAAGATTTTGCATCAGCGGGCGGAAGACCTTGATATGGGAATCGTCTATGATGTCTGTCATAATATCGCAAAGCTTGAAGAGCATGAAATCGAAGGAAAGAAACGAAAAGTATACGTTCACCGAAAAGGAGCGACACGATCATTTGGGCCAGATAGACAAGAAATCCCCTTAAAATATCGAGATGTCGGTCAACCTGTGTTAATCCCTGGAGATATGGGGACTGAAAGCTACCTGCTCCGTGGAACAAAAAACTCAGAAGAGACCTTTGGCTCAACATGTCATGGTGCTGGTCGAGTCATGTCACGAACCGAGGCGGTGCATCGCTACCGTGGTGAGCAAATCATGAATGAATTACGAAAAAAAGGGATTTACGCTCACCCTGCTAGTTGGAAAGTCATGGCCGAAGAAGCACCAGATGCGTATAAAGACGTCAGCGAAGTCGTAAATGTTACTCATGGTGCAGGGATTTCTTTAAAAGTCGCAAAACTCATCCCCTTAGGGGTTGTAAAAGGTTAAGAATATTGTTCCAACCAACCAATTAGTTTTAAATGCTTGGGTGGTATTACAGTGCACCAAAGGTGGTGATGCAGTTGGAAGACATCGAAATCGTAGATTTTGAAGAGATGAATTTGACAAACGGAGCCGTTATTGCAGGATTCCCATCGATAGGTCTCGTAAGTACAATTGTTGCAAATTACATGATTGATGCCCTTGGTTTAAAACAGATTGGAGCAATGGAATCGCCTCATTTTCCCACATTATCAGTTGTCCACACAGGTGAACCACTTTCCCCTGTACGGATTTACGGTGGAACATTGGCAAATGGCCAGAAACTTGCGGTCTTTGTCTCTGAATTTAAACCAAAACCAAATTTAATTAACTCATTGTCAAATGCGATAATGCTCTGGTCAAAGAAAAAAGGATGCAAATTAATGATTTCTCCTGAAGGAATGGTTGTTGAAGGAAAAACAGCTGAGGATGAAATGATAGTGGATGCGTACGCGATTGGTTCAACTGAGAACGCTCGTGCAACCCTTGTGGCAAAAAACATACCTCAATTCAAGAATGGGATCATTGCTGGTGTATCCGGAGTCTTGTTAAATAAGGGCAAGCATGAGAAGTTCGATGTCATATCCATCCTTGCTGAAGCACATCCAAACTACCCTGATGCACGCGCCGCGGCATCCGCAATCAATGTTATTGCACTTGTTATCGGAATCGACATTAACGTCGGCCCCTTATACGACGAAGCAGAACGCATTGAAAAACAACTCCAGAGGTTCCATAAACAAGCAAAACCAATCGTGTCTGGAGCAAGCCAGATTCCACAACCGGAAATGTACGGATAATACAATTTTTCTTCTGTTTTTTTCCTTCTTTTTCGCCCTAAGTTATAAATAGGTTCTCTAGTTATTCACACCATTGCTATGTCTCAGATACCAAAAAGTCATCCCCGCTATCAGTCCCTTATGACACGAGAAACGATATCGAAAGCAATGAAACAAGGTATCGTTCATGAGACGGGGTTGATAGCTCATGGGCGAGGAGAAGCATTTGATTATCTTCTCGGTGAAACAACCATCCCTCAAGCAGATGCTGCAGAAAAGGTTGCCGCAGCTGCTTTGTTGTGTGCAAAGAATCCTGTTATTTCGATTAATGGAAATGTTGCTGCCTTGGTTTCAGATGAATGTATTTCCCTCTCCGAAAGTATCCCTGCAGCACTGGAAATAAACCTATTCCATCGAACCTCCGCACGGGTGAGGAAAATCGCGACATTCTTTCATAATAAAGATATCAAAACTCTGTATGGTATTCATCCCGATGCTCGAATCCCCGGTTTGGATTCCGACCGTGCCTTATGTGAACAAAAGGGAATTTTTACTGCTGATGTCGTTCTTGTTCCTCTAGAAGATGGTGACCGCTGTCAAGCGCTCGTGGGAATGGGAAAAACTGTCATCGCAATCGATTTAAATCCGCTATCTCGCACCGCACAATCTGCTACCATCACTATAGTCGATAATGTCATTAGGGCAATTCCTCAGATTGAACGGTGGGTTCATAAGTTAAAAAAAACAAAACAATCAGAACAAGAAAGACTTATTCGATCTTGGGAAAATTCGAAAAATCTGGAGAATATTATGTGTTTCCTTTCAAAAAGACTAAATTCATTGTGTTAATACGGGTGTTGTATGTATCGAAGTCATTACTCAAAGGAAATTTCACCAAATGAATACAATTCCACTGTCACAGTCGCAGGATGGGTTGAAGAAATCAGAAACCTAGGTTCCATTGCTTTTCTGATTTTACGCGACAAAAAAGGAACATTACAGTTAACAATTCTGAAAAAGAAAACACCTGAGCTTTTTGAACGTTTTATCTCCTTATCAAGAGAATCTGTTATCTCAGTAAAAGGTGTTTGTAAAGCAAATGACAAAGTCAGAAATGGTTATGAGATTCTCCCGGAAACCTGTGATGTGCTCTCCCTTGCTGAAACACCTCTACCTCTAGGAGTCGTTGATAAGGTTGAGGCGGATTTTGATACTCGACTTGATAATAGAATTATTGATCTACGCAAACCGGAAATACAAGCGATTTTCAAGATACGGAACACGGTCCTTGCAGCCGCACATGAATACCTCCGATCTCAGAATTTTATCGAGGTGCATACCCCAAAGATAATCGCAAGTTCCTCAGAGGGAGGTACAGATATGTTTCGTGTACGGTATTTTGAGAAAGAAGCATTTCTAGCACAATCTCCCCAGTTATACAAACAGAGTCTGATGGCGACTGGTCTGGATCGGGTCTATGAGATTGCCTGGTATTTCCGTGCTGAAGAGCATAATACAAGAAGACATTTGAACGAATCCACTGCGGTTGATATCGAGATGGCTTTTATAAACGATGAGGAGGATATAATGAACATCCTTGAGCACCTGGTTCATTCGATGTGGAAACGTGCAAGTGAATGTTCCCATGAACTTGATATCCTAAAAAAGGTAGTAACCATCCCAAAACTCCCCTTCGCAAGAATTACCTATGATGAAGTAGTCAAAACAATCCAACAGGAGAAATCACCAATCGAATGGGGAAAGGACCTCAGTACAGAAGATGAGCGACTTCTGGGAGAAATCATGAAAACAAAAGGAGAAGATTTCTACTTTATCACAAAGTACCCATTGGCATCAAAACCGTTCTATACCATGCCCGACCGGGAAAAATATTCTCGGGGTTTTGATTTGGAATGCAAAGGAGTGGAGGTATCATCAGGAAGTCAGCGTATTCACGATATTGCGTTGTTGATCGAACGATTAAAAGCATGCGGTCTTGACCCAAAGGACTTCGATGCATATCTAAAAGCATTTCGGTATGGGATGCCGCCTCATGGGGGATTCGGCTTCGGCATTGAACGATTCCTCATGGAATTACTAGAACTTAATAATATCCGAGAATGTATTTTGTTCCCCCGAGATAGAACAAGACTATCCCCCTAGTTTTTTTCTCTGGTAGTTTTTTCCAATTTTTTCTTTCATTACTATTTTATAGCACTATTGTATTTAACTTATTGTTAAGCTATGAGCCTATAGCAATGGGATGTGCCTAGTGAGTATGATGGGTGCCCTATACACATTTCATTTGAGTAGTTCGAAAGAAAGATTCCTCTTGGTTGTGACCTCTCATGAAAAAAGAGCTTGTAGATATTAAAGAAATTGAAAGAAATATTGACCGCTTGTTGAGTAAAACAACCATTAGAAGCTCTCCTATTCTTCGTTCTGAGAATCAGTTAAGAACCAATGAATGTACTGAAACTCTATATGAGATACCAATCGATCAAAACGAAGAAAAAAAGCAAAATACATTACAGATTGAACAACAGAACAACGAACAGAGACCAGATGGAATTACTGAATTAACTGAAAAATATCGATTAATTGCGTTGAATACAAGCGATTTAATCGCATTTACCACCTTTGATATCAATCCAACGTTCACCTTTGTTAGCCCTTCGCACAAAAAAATCCTTGGTTATAAAGAGGATGAATTATTAGGGAAGCCGGGTCTGGGTTTTATTCATGAAAACGATGTAGAACGACTCATGGAACTTCTCCTTCCTTATATTCAAGCAAAGATAAATAACACCTTAACAAACGATATGTTGACAACAACACAAAACATTGATTATCGTTTTCGTGATAAATCTGGTCACTGGCATTTCTTAAAAAGTACAGTAGATATCGTAAAAAATGAGCTACTCTTTATTTCTAAGGATATCACAGAGTATAAAAAAGCAGAAGACGCACTTGTTGAATCTGAGAGAAGATATCATAACTTATACAATAATTTAAGGGATGGATTTGCAGCTGTTGATATAAATGGTAAAATCACCGAATGTAACACTGCGTTCATCGACATCCTAGGGTATTCCATTGATGAACTTCACAGCTTAACCTATGATGATATCACACCTAAAAAATGGCATGATCTTGAAAGACAAATTCTTGAAAACCAAGTAAAAAAACGTGGTTATTCTGATTTGTACGAAAAAGAATATAAACGAAAAGATGGAAGGATTATTCCTATTGAATTACAAACGTATATAATCAAAGACGATCAGAACCGTCATTGCGGTTATTGGGCATTTATTCGAGATATCAGTATCCGGAAAAAAATGGATGCAGAGCAAAGAGAAAATGAAGAACGTATTAAAGCAATAGTTATGAATGCCCCTATTGGAATCGCGGTCTGTGGGAAAGATAAATATTTTGTTAGTGCAAATGAGTCTTTTTGTAAAATATTAGGATTTTCGGAGAACGAACTTCAAAAAATGACCTTTAAAGATATCACGCATAGCGATGATATTAATGAAAGTAACAGACTCATCCAGGATTTAATTAACGGAAAAGTGACGTACTTCACTCTAGAAAAACGCTATATTAAAAAGGATACGAGTATGATTTTTGGAAAAGTAATTGTAAGTGCCATCCATGATCAACAAGGTTCTCCAACTTATATCATCGTTGAGCTTGAGGATATCACTGAACATAAAAAGATGGTTGATGCTCTTAAAAAATCTGAAGAAAAATTCATGAAAGCCTTCAGATCAAGTCCCGTGGCTATCTCAATTACTCGTATTAATGATGGACGATTTCTTGAAGTAAATAAATCCTTAGAACATCTTATAGGATATTCTCGTGATGAATTACTCGCAAAAACAACGATTGAATTGAATATATGGGTGGATGGTAATGATCGAAAGCTTCTGTTCGAGACATTGAGTAGGGACGGTTCGGTTTATAATCATGAATATCGTTTTCGGTCAAAAAATGGGAATGTTATTATTACACGTTATTCCGGTGAGGTAATCGACTTTAGCGGTGAACAAGCTGTTCTATCTGTTCTCATTGACATAACCAATACTAAAAAGGCAGATGATTTATTGCGAGATAATGAAGAAAAATATAGAAGTATTGTTGAAAACACTCAGGATATCATTATGCTTACAAATCCTGATGGTCACGTAGGATATATCAGTCCCGCATGTCGAACTGTACTTGAATATCAACCTGATGACTTAATAGGAAAAACCCTGGAAATTTTTTATCCTGATGATATTGAAAAAGTACATTGTGCTTTAACAAAAGCCTTACAAGGTATATCTGGAAGTAATTTCCAATACCGTATTGTTACAAAAGATCGAAAAATAAAATGGGTTTCTCATTCATGGTCATCAATATTTAATGAAAATCATAATCTAAAATATATTGTAAGCGTCATTCGGGATATTACAGATATAAAACTAGCTGAGCAAAATCTTAAAATGAAAATAGAGGAATTGGAGAAATATAAAAGTGTCACGATTAATCGAGAGATTAAAATGGTTCAATTAAAAAAGGAAATTAATGAACTATGTAAACAACTTCATCTGGATTCGAAATACCCAGATAATTAAACACTAGTAAGTTATGAGACAATGAAACTTAAAACGAAAACTCTATTGGTCATAAGTGCCGTTTGTAGTATATTCTTTATAGTTATGACTTCTCTATTACATATTATTGTAATGGGAAGTTATTCTACTTTAGAAGAAAACATGGTTTCTGATCAAATAACCCGTATGTTAAATCAATTTCAACAGGAATTTTATACTATTACACAAATGTCATACGATTGGTCTACCTGGAATGATACATATACTTTTGTTGAGGATAAAAATGACGAATATATTCAAGCGAATCTTCAATATGAAAGTTTCAAAGATATCAATATAAATTTTATGTTTTTTTATAACCAAAGTAATGGTTTAGTCTTTAGTAAAGTATATGACTTTTCTCAAGAAAACAAAATCTATTTTCCTGATAGTCTATATTCATTAATCGATGAAAAAAATGAAATCTTTTTACATCAAGCAAATTATAGTAATAATTATCAAGGTTTCTTGCTTTATAATAAAACCGAAGAACCATTACTTATTAGTATAACACCGATAGTACATAGCGATAAAGACGAGCCAATCCATGGAAAATTGATTACCGGACGATTTCTAAATCAGGAGAGAATAGATTATTTTAAAGAAATCAATCAACTTTCAATTAATGTATATCCTCTTTCAAATGATACGCCCCTCCTCTCTCCCAATCAGATTACATCTCTCCTTGAAAATCGATTTTTTATTCAACCAATAAACACAACATATATTGTTGGTTATACTGTGATAGATGATATTTTTGGTAACCCACTTCTTCTTCAAGTCGGTTCTAATAGAGAGATTTACAACCAAGGACTTGCTGTGCTCCAAAACCTATTTATTTTTCTGTTTATTACTACTTTCTTCCTTGTAATAACAACAATTTTTATCTTAGATAAATTCGTTACATCCCGCCTTGCCGTCTTTAGCAAATCGCTAGGTGAAATCCAAGATTATCAGGATCTCTCGAAACATATTGTTATTACTGGAGATGATGAAGTATCTGCTCTGGGAAAAAATATAAACATTATGTTAACCTCGATTTAAAAATTATGGTCAATGAAAGATTCAGCTGGAACTTCATTACCGAAAAAAATCGAAGAAATGGAAAGATTCAAAACAATAACCCTCGATAGAGAAATTAAAATGATTGAATTGAAAAAACAGCTTAACGAATTAAAAATGAAATCTGGAGAGAAGAGGTAGAATGGATATCGCTGTATTGTTTTGGTATATTCTTGGCATGTTCTCCTTTGGTTTGATTGTATCATTTCTCCGTCTGTATAGGAAGGACCACGATTTAAGAAAAATTATGTTCGCTTTAGGTTTATTTCCAAGTGTTATTACATTTGTATATCTTGGAATGAAATTTCCGCCACCAATGCAACCTGAAAATACTATTTTTTATTATCTTTATCATTGGGGAACAATACCAATAATCGAGAGTTTTTTCTTTATCTTGATTGATAGGATACTCTATCGAAAAAAAGATTTTTCATTAGCTTTTATTTTGTTTTTAGTCTTTTATATATTCTCGTTTATTTCAGTCATTACAAACTTCATCCCAGATGTCATTTATTATACATCACTTCAAATTGGAACATTAATCACTATCCTGTTTTGTCTAATTATGATAATAAAAGAACGGTCTTTTTCAGGATTGTTGTTTTTACTCTCAATATGTTCTTTTACAATCGGTGGCATGTCCCTTATTTCGTATGTTACACAAATAGAGAATAGCACCACCACGATGCTAACGATGTTTAGTTTTTTTATGGCGTTTATTTTTTTAGCATTAATTTTTGGAATCTCCTCGATTGTCAAAGAGAAAAAAGGTTTAGAGATGCATTTTTCCTTAGAAAATAAAATAAAAACAATTGAAGCAGCTTTACATGATTCTGAACAAAAATATCATCATCTTGTTGAAAATATAAATGAAGGAATCTGGGTCCTTGATAGAAATTCAAAAACTACCTATGTCAATTCTTACATGGCACATATGCTTGGATATCCACCTGAAGAGATGATGGGAAAGGATTTTTTCTTTTTTATTCATGATGTCAATTCTGATTTAAAAGGAAAATTTTCAGATCCTGTCACAAATGTAAATCGATCGTATGAAATTTACATATCTCGAAAAGATAAATCCAGTCTTCAAGTGAGTTTGAGAAAATCCCCTTTACAGAATGAAAAAGGCGAATATATAGGGGAGATTGTCGTAATACAAGATATCTCTGATAGGAAAAAAATAGAACATGAACTAGAAATAAAACTTGATAAATTACAAAAAAGCGAACTTGCCACTCTTAACATCATGGAGGATTTACAAAATACAATTAGTGCATTATCTTTGGCAGAAACACAAATCCGCGATAAAAACCAGGAACTACAAAACATTAATCAAGAATTAATTTCAGCACGTGAAAACCTCACTATCTTGAATAGAGACCTTGAAAAAAAAGTCAAAGAACGAACTGCAGATGTAGAAAAACTCCTTAGGCAAAAAGACGAATTTATTAACCAACTTGGTCATGACTTAAAGACACCTCTAACTCCATTAAATATTCTAATACCAATTGTAAAAGAAAAAGAACAGGACCCAAAATTAAAAGAATTACTCAGCGTAATTTCAAATAATATCGAATATATGAAGAATCTCGTAATTAAGACCCTCTCATTCGCTCAGTTAAATTCTCAAAATTACCATTTCAGTCTTGATGATATTTTTCTTTCCGAGCATGTGAATCATATTCTTGATATGGAAAAAATGTTCTTCGAAGGGAAGAATGTAAATTTACATAATAACATTCCTCAGGACATTATTGTTCAAGTTGATCAATTACAATTGAAAGAATTATTTGATAACCTCATCTCCAATGCTGTGAAGTATTCACAACCAGGTAATATACAAATCACTCTTGATGCTCAGAAAAAAGATGATTTCATTATCGTCTCTGTAAAGGATACGGGTATTGGGCTAGAATCAAACCAAATAAACCATGTTTTCGATGAATTTTACAAAGCTGATTCCTCAAGACATGATTTACAATCGACAGGTCTTGGTTTGTCTATCTGTAAACGAATTATCGAGAAGCATGGTGGAAAAATCTGGGTGGAAAGTCAAGGAAAAGGAAAAGGATCAACGTTTTACTTTACTTTGAAAACCCCCCAAAACAAATGAGATTAAAATATAATAATACAAACACTAATGAAGAGAAAGATTATAACATATTTTGAAGGATACATATGAAAACCATATTGGTGGTGGATGACAACCCTGACGTCATCAATTCGATAAAGATAGGTTTGGAGGATGCAACTCGAGAATATCGAATTCTTGGAGCTGAAAACGGCATCAAATGTCTGGAATTATTACAAGAAAATGTCATACCTGATATAATACTCCTAGATATCATGATGCCTCATATGACGGGATGGGAGGTTTTTGATCGAATAAAAAAAGACCCATCATACCATAGTATCCCAATTATTTTCCTGACTGCCAGAACCGATAGAACTGCAATAAATGCAGGAAGCTTTTTAGGTGATGACTACATCGAAAAACCCTTCGATATTACCGATCTTAAAAAAAGAATTGAAATTGTGTTCCAAAAAAAATCAAATCCGACTATTAAATAAGAGGTAACATCAACTTTCAATGTATCTTTTCATGAAAAAAATTATTGTAGACTCTGATAAATACATATAGGTTCAATCTTTGTGAAATATCCTTTTATATATAATATTATTATGAAGATTGCAAATGATGTATAGAATATTTATCCAAGGCATTGTTCAAGGAGTTGGATTTCGCCCATATATCTTTCGCAAAGCAAAACAGAATAAACTTTGTGGATCGGTAAAAAATGTAGGTAATGGAGTTGAAATCATTATCAATGACAAAGACTTCATCAAAAAACTTACCGATCTACCACCATTAGCAAAAATTTCAAAATATTCTGTAATAAAACATACGTCAAAAAAAATTTACTCAGATTTTTCAATATTAAAAAGTACTACCTCAAAAGGAGAAACAACACTTCCCGCTGATATCTTTCTCTGCGACGATTGTATAAAAGAACTCAGAGATAAAAAAAACAGGAGACACAATTATTATTTTATTACATGTACTAATTGTGGACCACGTTTTACAATGATTAAAGACTACCCCTATGACCGCCCCTTCACATCAATGCAAGAATTCAAAATGTGTCCAGAATGCACAAAAGAATATATCAATCCTTATGATAGGAGATATCATGCACAGACTATCGCTTGTAAAAACTGTGGCCCAAAATTACATCTTCTAAGAGATACAAAGGATATCAGTGGATCATCTGACATTGAAACAATACAACAAACAGTTGATCTGCTAAAATCAGGAGAAATTATATCCATAAAGGGAGTTGGAGGGTTCCATACAACATCATTATGTGATGATAAGAACGTTATTAAAATTAGAAGATTGTTTCATCGCCCACATAAACCATATGCCATAATGGTAAAAGATATAAAAATGGCAAAAAAAATCACTATTATTTCACAAAAAGAAAAGGTATTATTAGAAAGTCCTCAACGTCCAATTGTTGTCCTAAGAAAAAAAAATCCAGAGTCTTTTTTCATCGCATCAGAATTAGATACCATCGGTGTGATGCTACCGTATACGGCATTACATTACCTCTTATTTGACTTTTTAAAAGAGCCGCTTGTAATGACCTCTAGTAACTTACCCGGAGAACCTATCTCAACGACAGAAGATATTGGAAGATACTTCTTAACTCACGAACGAAAAATTATTAATCGTTGCGATGACTCAGTTTTAAAAGTTATCGATAATACGCCATTTCTCCTAAGACGTTCAAGAGGTTTTACACCTTTACCTCTTCAGCTCCCTATCGAATGCAAAGATACCATTGCAGTTGGTGCCGAGATGAACAATGTTATCTGTACTGTAAAGAAAAATAAGTGTTATCTCTCGCAATATATAGGTGATACATCGCATTATGAGACATATAATTATCTGAAGGAAACAACATTGAAATTTATTCATCTTACACGTTCGATACCAAAGATTATCGCTTGTGATCTACATCCAGGATATAATTCGACGATATTTGCGCATGAATTAGCTAAAAAATATCATACGAAATTGGTACAAATCCAGCATCATATGGCGCATGTTGCAAGCGTTGCTGCAGAACATAATCTTACTTCATACATAGGTATCGCGATGGATGGACTTGGATATGGTGATGATGGGAAATTATGGGGTGGAGAAGTATTTTCTGTATATAATGGAAATAGATTCACTCGCATTGGTCATTTGGAGGAGCAACCTCAAATCGGTGGGGATTCTGCAACAATATATCCGAAGAAAATGCTCTTCGGTATTCTTGCTAAAATTCTTACTGAAGAAGAACTAATAAAATTACAGTTGTTTAATGACAAAAAAACTCGACTCTATTTTAAATTATTACAAAATAAGTCTAATATACAATATACGACTAGTACAGGACGAATTCTTGATGCTACATCAGCATTATTGGGATTTTGCGATATGAGAACCTATGATGGAAGACCTGCGATGATTTTAGAAAGTAAAGCAACGAGTTATTTGAAATTTGAACCAATTTTTTCAAAAAAAGATGGAGTTACGATCCTTATGACAACCCCCTTGTTTGATTTTTTGTATTCTTCGAATGCAAAAAAGGGAAGTTTGGCTGCTACTGCTCAGATGTATCTTGCAGAAGGATTGTATATGATAGCTGAAAAAACTGCACGAAAGAATAATGTTCCTATCGTATTCTCTGGTGGTGTCGCGTATAACCGGATGATTTCAGAATTTTTACTTCAACATGGTGTATTGGTCAATAAAAATCTGCCTTCGGGTGATGGTGGTATCTGTTATGGGCAATCGTATTTAGCAAATCTATCTTCAAAGGAAAAGACAATTGAAAATTAACAGTAAATTCAATAAATCTTCTTTAGAAGTATATTCTTAGGGGTGTGTTTTTATTATTGCGAGTTGTCCATGTTTTACTCCTTTTATTGCTGTAATGTGTTCTGAAAAATTCTTCACACGGCTTAAAAGGCCCCGTATAACGACGATTTCAAGGCAGGTTTGCTCATCGATGTGGATGTGGGTGGTGAATGTGATCTCTTCGTGATGGTGATGTTGCAGGTGTAATAACGCATTTGTGATATTCCCGATTTCATGATCGTAAATAATGGTAAGTGTACCGATTACTTCTCCTTCTTCCTCTTTTATTTCAGAATCAAGGATTTCTTTTCGTATAAGATCTCTGATTGCTTCCGAACGATTCGAGTATCCTTTTTTCTTAATTAATGTATCAAATTTGCTCAAAAGTTTTGGTTCAAATGAAACGCCTACACGTTCAACGGACATCTCAACACTTCCAATTCATGATGATAACACTATTATTTTAAACACTATGTAACCGATTATGATTCACTTGTAATTTTAATGAAATACATTTTTTGTTTTATATTTTCTTTAAAATAATTAGATGATGGTAGCACGATTTTTTTATTTTTGTTACCATAATGATTATATATCATTGATTGTTTCTGAGTAGTGTAT
>Ga0316616_100000144_pt1 | contig 18558 bp, 16 predicted proteins | sample OWC_Aug_M1_C1_D1_FD_207660 | JGI IMG/M metagenome (GOLD analysis project Ga0316616, IMG submission 207660) | Wetland soil microbial communities from Old Woman Creek delta, Ohio, United States - OWC_Aug_M1_C1_D1_B | ecosystem: Environmental > Terrestrial > Soil > Wetlands | place: USA: Ohio... | reverse complement strand
GAGATCTGGTGGATGTTCATGGCTCGATGAATTGGGGTCTGGGTGTTTTGATATTTTGGTCTATGGAAGGCTGGGTGTTTTTTTTATGAAAAGTGACATTTGAAATGAGAATGGCGGCCTTGATTTCATTAGGTTTTATTTTGCGTGTGTCAGACCATTCTCATCTCATGTGTCAAACACTTGAGAATATTTGCATAAATTGCCAAAAATATGAGAATATTTTATGTTCTAATTTTTTAAAACAATATTAACTTGTTATGTCAGCTTCAAAATTCGTGAATTTGGAAGATTGCAAATGAGGATCTTGGCGATTTTTTAACAAGCAGGATCTCTGGCTTAGTTTCTATAAAGGGTTAGATCCCTGAACATGGATTTGCCAAACCTTCGTTTCCAAGAAATGGTCATGGCACAGGACAAATTCAAGTGTAAATGAGGTTAAGCAGGTTTCGTTTCGTCCTTTTGAAAGCAACATAGCAGGTAGGTAGGGTCATTTAAAAACAGTTTAAGCCTTAAGCTTCCGCAACTCGTCCAGTATCTTCTCGTATAGCCCTCTTCTCTCCTTAAGTTTGATTTCGTCCCTCAAATTTTCAAAAAACTCCTCTGCGTATGTGTTGATGATAATTCCGGTGCCGTCAGTAATAAAACTTATCCGAGTCATTTTGATGTACTGGTCGATCAATCCTGTCAGTTTCTTGCTGAGGAAGATTATGGCTTTCCTATTCAATTCCTGGAGTTCGTTTATTTTTCTGGGAAGCTGGACCATTTGTTCTTTCATGTCGTGGTATAATCCATGGTATTTATGGAAGGCCTCTATTGCGTCTTCCTTTGTCATGTGTCCTAAGTTCTTGTTGTAATTCTCTAATAGCAGTTCCCTTATATGATGGTCTTCCTGAATCAGTTCTGCAATTTTTTCAGCCATCTCGTAGGCCTTTTTCAGTCTGATCTCATCAATTTTGGTTTTCCTGCCAAAACGGTAGGTAACAAACATACCGATTAATGCACCGATACCTGTCAGTAGCCATTTTAAATATTCAATGTGCTCTTTTTCCATATCGGGGAAGCCTTTTTGTCGGCCTTTTTGTCGATCATTTTATTTCTTGATTTCGATGTCCAAGGCATTACCCAAGTCAGACCAACTCTTGCTCAATGATCCCAGTAAGCAATTGATGCTCTGAAAGGACGGGTTGCGTTCACCCCGCTCGACGCTACCGACGTATGTCCTGTGCAATCCGGTCATAGCAGCCAGCTTCTCCTGCGAAATCCCTAACTCCTCGCGGAATTTTCGCAGCACCTTTCCCAAGATCTGCAAGTCGCTTTTCCTGGTTTTCATGCCTTGACAACTTAAAAAAATGATGCCAATAAGTCTACAGACTATAAGTAGCCATCTTATAAGTATCATTTCGCCAGACACAAAAAACCTGTGTCTTGAAATCTCAGGGAGCCTTTCCACCAACTGCGAACTGACGATCATGTATAGAATATGCCGATCCTGCAGCAAGCGATTCGAAGTTGATCCGAGAGTTCCAGGCCAGCAGTTCTGTTCGAATCCCTACTGCCAAAAGGAGAGAAAGCGACTTTGGATAAATCATAAGCGATCTACCGATCCGGACTATAGGGAAAATCAAAGGGAAGCACAAAAATCTTGGGTTCAGAAGAATTCTGCCTACTGGCAACGCTACCGACAGAAAAACCCTGAATATGTCAGAAGGAACAGAGCCGCTCAGAAGGCGCGCAATGCAAACCGCAAAGCCAGGCAAATAAAAACTGGGGTTGCAAAGATTGACGAGTCGACAAACTACAATGTTATCAGCTCGGCCTTTCTCAGCATTCCGATTCAGATCGAAGATATTGCAAAGATTGATGCGATTCTTGTCAGAATCGACATCGTTTCAGATACTAAGCATAAGAAGGGGGATGGGGATCGAAATTGCAAAGAGAGTACCTTATAGGAGATTTTTCCGGGCAGTGGTAGCATTTTTCAGAATCACGATGCCTTGTTTCGGTATTGCTTCAATGGAAACGATATCCATACTGCATGCCCCTGGTGTTAAGCAGTCCAAGATCAAATACCTCGAACGGAAACTTAGGGATTTCGTTGAGGGAATTGATATTGGAAAATCAGATATCCAGATAAATCCTTCCGACCTTCTAAAAAAAATTGATTCTACCAGTCATGAAGGCGGGCTTACTCTAATAATCGGATGGGGCCTCCCATCATCACCGGCATGGGATCGTTGGCTTTGCGAAAATAAAATCACCAAAGAGGTAAGGCAGCTCCTTGCTATCGATCTTTTCGAAAGACGGGGGTGGGATGGCCGGTTGCTGGAAATCCCATACGTAAACGCAGGAAAGTACTGGAGCAGAAGGACGCGTCAGATCAACCTGACTTTGTTCCAGAACGGCTGTTACATAAAGCCCTCTGCTCCTTTTGGGATGAAAAGGGTACTGAACAAAAGGAAAAGGGAAAGAGCGCCAAAGACCAAGCTGTATTACCATCTCGCCCCAGCAGAACCCGAGAAAGTCGAGATCGTAAGGCTTATTTTCGATCTTTTCGTAAACAGCGATTATTCACTTACCAGCATTACAAATCTGCTAAATGCCCAGGGGATAGACCCTCCCCAAAAATCCAGCACCGTTTGGAATACTCGAATTGTTAAGGGCGTACTGGAATCCTGGGCATATATTGGTTCGAATGAGTACTCAGGCTGCTACAAGCACAACGTTTTTCCTCGGGTGGTAGACAAAGATATATTTTATGAGGCCCAGGCGAAAATGGCGCGAAAGCAATTTGATCGTAAATAACCTGTAATTTTCGTCTCAAAGCCATCTGAAAAAAACCATGACAGATATCGGGGCCAAGAAAGATTTTGAGGCGGAAGTACCAAAAAGTACCCCAGTAAGGGCGGCGCAATACGTCCGCATGAGCACCGAGCATCAGCAGTATTCAACTGAGAACCAAAGAGACGTGATAAGAGAGTATGCGGATCGTCACGGTATGGTGATAGTCAACACCTATGCGGATGACGGCAAGAGCGGACTTAGCATCGATGGACGAAATGCCCTCAAGCAGCTCATCAATGATGTTGAAAGCGGAATTGCGGATTTCAGTTCAATACTTGTCTATGACGTAAGCCGCTGGGGCAGATTCCAAGATGCGGATGAAAGCGCCTACTACGAATACATCTGCAAGCGTTCCGGCATCAATGTAACTTATTGTGCAGAACAGTTCGAAAACGACGGCAGTCCGGTGAGCACGATTGTAAAAGGCGTAAAACGGGCAATGGCGGGGGAATACAGCAGGGAGCTGTCCGTCAAGGTTTTCAAAGGTCAATGCAAACTGATCGAGCAGGGTTTCCGGCAGGGCGGCTTGGCGGGATTCGGATTAAGACGGATGCTTATTGACCAGAACAGCAACCCAAAGGGCATCCTGAAAATTGGCGAATGCAAAAGTATCCAGACAGATAGGGTAATTCTTGTACCTGGCCCGCAGCATGAAGTTGAAAATGTAAGTCGGATTTACAGATTGTTCGTTGATGAGGGCAAATCCGAGACAGAAATCGCCAAGATCCTGAACGATGAACAAATTGTTACGGATTTGGCGAGACCGTGGTCGAAAGGCACCGTGCATCAGGTGCTGACGAACGACAAATACATCGGAAGCAACGTTTACAACCGCAAATCTTTCAAATTGAAAATCAAGCGCGTTAAAAATCCCCAGGAGATGTGGATTCGTAATGACGGAGCTTTTGACCCAATTGTCGACCCGCAGCTGTTTTATAAAGCACAAGGGATAATCCTGGAGAGGAATCGGCGCTTCAGCAACGAAGAGATGCTCGATCGCCTTAAGCACCTCTTCCAGAGACATGGGCAGCTCTCGGGTCTTCTGATTGATGAAACAGACGGCATGCCTTCGAGTGCGGTCTACAGGTTCCGTTTTAATGGCCTGATCCGAGCTTACAAACTGATCGGATACACGCCGGATCGCGACTATTCGTACATACGAATCAATCAATTCCTGCGAAAAATGCATAAAACATCGGTCGATGAAGCCATTAACCAAATTCAACAATTGGGAGGGAAAATTCAACGAGATGAAAAGACCGACCTTCTGAGGATTAATAGCGAATTTACCGTATCAATTGTCGTGGGAAGGTGCTGGCAAACCAGAGCAGGATCGATGCGTTGGCTTATCCGCATCGAAACGGGATTGAATCCGGACATCACGGTTGCATTGAGAATGGATTCAGTTAATCAGACCCCGTTGGACTATTATCTGCTGCCGAGCATAGATCTTGAATCCGAGAAGCTGCGTTTGGCTGAGGATAACGCAGTTTCTCTCGATACCTACAGGTTTTTTGATTTGAGTTTCTTTTTCGGCATGGCCGAACGCGTAAAAATGCGGTGGCAATATGAACGATAGCAATGAGTCCATAGTCAGGATGATACCGCTTGACAGAATAAAAGTTCTTAATCCTCGCCAACGAAACAGGCACAAGTTTCAGCAGATTGTTAATAACATTTCAAATTTAGGTTTAAAAAGGCCAATAACGGTTAATGCATCCAAATCTAAGGATGGCACAGAGCAATACGACCTGGTGTGCGGGCAAGGTCGCCTTGAGGCTTTTGCTGCGCTTGGACAAACGAGCATCCCAGCTGTAGTAATTAGAGTCACCAAGGAAGAATGCTATCTGATGAGTCTGGTAGAAAACCTTGCACGCAGGCAGCACGTAAATCTGGAATTAGTTAGGGAAATAGGAAATCTGAAGAACAGAGGATATAAAGTGGGTGAAATCGCGCAGAAAACAGATCTCACGCCGGACTATGTCAGAGGAATCATAAGGCTCCTTGAACGCGGGGAAGAGCGGCTGATAAATGCAGTTGAAACAGGCTATATCCCAATCAGTTTGGCCGTGGAAATCAGTGCCGCTAAAGATGAAGACGCACAGCTGGCTTTGCTGAGCGCCTATGAAAGCAAAAAACTGAGGGGACGTGAACTAATAAAAGTCAGACGCTTGATCGAACAAAGAAGAATTCGAGGAAAATCGATTCGCAGCGGACTTCGAATCAGCAGCAACAGCAAGCTAACAGCTCATGTTCTCGTTCGTACTTACCGACAAGAGGTTGAGCGTCAAACGTCGCTGATTAAAAAGGCTAAACTCTGTGAGGTCAGGCTTGTATTCATAGTTTCAGCGCTAAAACAATTGTTTGAGGATGAAAATTTTGTAAACTTGCTGAGGGCTGAATCCATAGATTCGCTTCCAAAATACATAGCGGATCAAATCAAAATCAGAGGTAAGGATTTGAATCATGAACAAACAAGTCGAGCAGGCATTTAGCCCTGAGGTCATAAAATTGCAGATCGACCAAATTCTGCCCCTGAGGAAAATCGAACCCTCCTTGAAAAAGACAAAGAAATATCGCCAGATTTCCACCTCCATTGCAGAAGTGGGGGTTATCGAACATATAGGTGTCCACGCCCAACCGAACATGCCTGGCAAATTTATGCTGTTGGATGGCCATCTTCGCCTTGAGGTTCTAAAAGACATGGGTACAAAAGAGTTATTCTGTCTGGTCTCCAAGGATGACGAGGCCTTTACCTACAACCACAAGGTAAATCGCCTAAGCCCTATCCAAGAGCACTTTATGATACTTAAGGCGATCGAAAAGGGTGTATCAGATGGCCGAATAGCTAAGGCGCTCAACGTCGACGTTGCCAAAATCAGGCGGCAGCGAAATTTGCTGAAATACATTGACCAAGAAGTAGTGGAGCTCTTGAAGGATAAACAGATAAGCCCAGCCGCGATACGCATTTTAAAAAAGATGAAACCCCTGCGCCAAATCGAGGTGACAGAGCTAATGATTGCGGCGCACAATTTCACAGTACCCTATGCAAAAGCCCTTCTCGCGGCCACCCCTCATGATCAACTGTTGGAAAAGGAGAAGGAGAAAAAAATGGATGGCCTTACTCCCGATGAAAGAGCCAAAATGGAAATCGAATCGGCAGCCCTGGCAAGGGACATCAAGATGGTTAAAGACAATTATGGGAAGGACACCCTTAATCTTGTGTTGGCATGCGGGTTTATTTCTCGGATTCTCGAAAACGCAAGAGTTGTCAGGTATTTGTCGAAAATTTACCCTGACATTCTGTCTGAATTTCAAAAAATAATCGAGGCAACTTCCCTGGCAAAGCAGTCAGGATAACCGGTTACTATTTGAACCGATAGTTTCCAAAAATAAAGGGGTAATACCCAACTGCTTAACCTAAAGGATGGTTCTCCATCGAAGAACAGCAGTCAAGCAACTTTCCCCCATTTAGACATCCTGCCCGTTTCAAGCAAGAAGATGGTCCCAATTGGAGTGTTTCCTATGTCAAACTATGCATGGTCCAAAACCGATGATTTTGACATAGTTCTGACCCGCCAATAACACTTAAGCATTCTACATTCCTGGATAATGCGAAACAAGCCAGAATTTGGTTCAACTCTAACTTAAAAAATGATACAAAAACTTGAGGCAGGTCAGCCTCAAGGCCGGTTTAACCTGTGCAACTATAGTTGGCATCCATGGATCTGAATAGGTCATTCCCTGATTAAATCGACAAAGAACAAAAAAAGAACGAGGGCCTATGAGCAACCTTAATCTTCAATTCATTGAAGCCCGGGACCTTCCTGATGCATGGTTTCTAACTCTTTTCAAGATGTTGGAGGAGGGTCGAGTCCACAGGATAGACCGTGGTTCCTATGCGGGGCAACGGCGACTCGAATTCGATTGGGTTACAATTCATGTCCGGCATCCCGACACAAGGCCATTGCTTCCTCAAATAGAGGCCCACCATAACATTCCGAACCCCGTGGCCGACAACTACTTAGACGATTACATTTCATACCTCATGACTGGGGAGCTCAAGCCGGGCGAGTCCTACACCTATGGGCAGCGCATGTGTCGTTACCCTTTGCCACCGGATTTTCCTGACCCAACGTCTTCAATGCTTAAACAGACTCCCTGGTCGGAAATCATCATCCCGGAAGTCGAGGAGTTGATTGAAAGAAAGATCATCTTTTTCGATGAGGTTTTTCAAAAATGGTGCATGAACCAAATCGAGCTTCTGATCTGGACCTACAAGAACAAGGGTTATCGAAATAACCAGATGATAATTCAGGTCGGGCATCCCTCGGACATGCTTCTCCAAGACCCGCCCTGTTTGCGCCACATCGACACCAGAATTCAAGACGGCAAACTGGCAGTCATACCTTATTTCCGATCATGGGACCTGTGGGGAGGCTTTCCTGCAAATCTCGGAGGTATTCAACTATTGAAAGAATATATATCTGCAGAAATCGGAGTCGAAGACGGCGAGATTGTGGCTTCCTCCAAAGGACTACATCTTTACGACTACTCCTTTGATATAGCCAAATGCCTGCGAATGCGCGACGATATGAAACTCAAAGGCGAGTGATAACCGAAAAAGGGGAACTACAAAGACTATCAACTTCAAGGTCAAGGCGAAGACAGCAGAAATTCCAGATGTGGTAGATGTTCGCTGTAGCAGCTGTCATGGTGGGATAGAATCGGATCGACCCACGCGATTATTCCCATCCACCCTATTTTTAGCAACTCTTCAGCTCACCATTTTGGCCGCACTGTATTTACCGAATTTCTTTTTAATTTGTACCACATCCTTTCTTAAGTAAAGGTGACATCCAAAACCATCAACTTTAGGCCCAGACACGGGGATTATTTCCCCTTTCTTGTTCCATTTAAAAATGGTGTTTCGGGTCACTCCAATAATCTTTGCTGCCTCGGGCCCAGTAACAGTTTTCCTTTTTAGGGCTACCAAATTGAGGACATCTGATTTTTTGAAAAAATAATTTCCGAGTGCATCATCAAAACGGACAGGACTTAGCCGTCTACTCTTTACCCATTTCTTGTAAAACCAAGACAAATCTTCATTTAAAGCATTTGCAGCCTCCCTTGCAGTTAAAATACCGCTTTCCTCAATGCAACGCCTTTTATAGCGGTCTAATTCGAACTTAGAAAATTTCAGGTGACCATACTTCGTACGAGAATCGTTGGGTGATCCTTGGACGCCTATCTTATGACATTTCACAGCCCTTTGTAGCGCTTGCATGCTAATACCCAAGTATTTAGCAGCTTGGTAGCAACCAAGCCTCCGAGGATTCTTTTGTTTCTTATGTACTTTGTCCCATAGCTTTATTCCGGTTAGATCTTGTTTTAAATAAATATATTGCCTCCCACCGTCAAGGCTCGGTCCAGATACGGGGAGTATCCCAATCTTACGCAGGATTCGCAGAAGATTTTTGGGGGATGTTTTTAACTCTTTAGAGAGCTCACTTAGAAATACATGTCTCATTTTAAAATTATCGATGCATGAGTGACTAATATTAGGGAAATCACGAATGCCTAAAGGCTCGGCGTTTAAAAATCCGTGCTTCACAAAATGGGATATGACGGATAGCTTAGTACCCAACAACATACCTGCTTCTTTAAAAGAATAACCGCCCTCTCTATGCTCTTTTAAAATTTTTTTATTAAGTGATTTTATTTCTTCGAGGTCGAATTTTATGCCATGCAACGAACTTAGCCTTCGGGAATAGTAGCCCGTAATCTCCCCTGAGTATATACGCCTAATGACCTCTCCAATTCGATTCTTCTTGTTGAAACTTAATATTCTAAGACTTCTGAAACCTATGGTCTTTCTTTCAAAAGCATTGGCATCAATCCTGACAACTTTTGCCCATACTTCCGCAAGAAAGTTCTCTATGGCAGCATTTTTAAATAACCAACGCGGATATCCGTCAATTATAGGACCTCTTACTGGCGTGATTAACCGCGCATTAATCAACATTCGAAAATTCCCACGACTCAATCCTAGCACTTCTGCTACTTCATAAAAATTAAAATAAGACTCCAGTTCAACCTTAAGCGCCTTTACACTTTCTTTTTTAATTGTGACAAAGTTAGCTCTTGCCCTTCCGATAACTTTTGCCTCCAATAAACCTTTGTCAATTAAATTCTGCAACCACTTATCGCTTACTTTTAAATATGAGCAAGTCTCAGCAAAACTCATATACGCCTGTTCGGCTTCATTAAATTCCAATTTCCTTATGTTCCTAATATACCCTCCCTCCCAATCATATCCTAAATACCTTTTGAGTTCCTGTCTTACGAAATCGATACTTTTATCTCGCATTTTTAAATTTATCGAATCGAAAAAGTGCCCACAATCTCGTCTAAATCCTGTGATCGCCTTCACAGGGTTCAAGGACTCATGCTTTTTTATAATTTCAAAGAATTCCTTGAAGCTTTCCGGCCAGTTTAGAAAAATATTTGTCACTTTATTAAAATAATCGTGCAACTGACTATTTGATTCATTTCTGAAAAAGAAGTCCCCATCCGCTCTGACATAATCGGAGCTATACTGACTCCCAAAAATAAAATAAAGCCTCAGAAGTTCTCTTACGTCTAATTTTCCAAAGGGTGTATGGTCTATTGAATTCGGTGCGTTTTCTATGCCCAATTTTTTTAGAATGTAAGAAGTGAGTACACACTCTATTTCTTCAACTTCCACTGATTGTACCATTCTGAGATCATGCCCACATTTGCATCTCCAGACACAAAGTCTGTTCCAGGCAATTCTTTTCATGCAACTTGGACATATGTCCAACAGAAGCAGTTTATGATCTACACAACAGCTTACTGGCTTAAGTAGCCAGTAGGATCTGATAAAAGGTTTTTCTATTAGGCACTTCGGGCATATTTTGTCATATCCGGTGTTAAAGCAGCGTTTCGAAATGATATATTCTCCAAAATAATTGAGTCCCCTTTTCCGTGGAACTGGAGGATGAAGCATCTGGTTTAGAGTCCGTACATGGCATCCAGCCATCGTGGACAATTTTTCCAACTCTATCTGGGCGTTAAAAATCATCGATGGTCGATATTGTTTTCCTCCTGTAATAAACCCAGCATTCTTCATAATGAGATTTATCGAAGGATAATAGCAGCTATTCGTTAGCCGCAGAATATAACCGTAGAAACTTTCGTGAACTTCAGGGGCATGTATTATCGGAAGCCGCATGGTCTCAGATGCCATTGGCCTGTTGCCTCCAGCTATTTTCAAGTCGAGAAACTAAACAGACCTTATGCTATACCGGTGCTACGCCGTCTTCTTTTCCCTCTCCTGCCTCTAATTAAGACTTCGTCATCTTGTTTGTTTTCTTTGGGAACATTTGGAATTTCGCTATTAAAGGCTAAATCAATATCGAATTTGATCGGTATAAATGGATTTTCCTTGATCCTTGGTTGAAAACCCCATAGCTTCTCGGCAAATGCCTGTGATAGTATGTCTTTAGTGATTCTGTCGTTACCCTTTTTCAATGATAGAATTCCAGCGTAAGTTATCAGTTTCATAACATAATAAATTACGCCTGAAGTTGCATAAAAGATCCTGCTGCCCATATCGTCACTATCTATTTTAGATGTTGTTGCAAAAGGTAAGCACTCATCTATATTGGTTAGCAAAGTTTTAAATTCTATTTGATCAATTTCTGTATCACCCCATCGAAAAGGTGCTATTACCTGCATATTGCTAAACCGCCTCCTAAGCTGCTCATCTTTAAACACCTTCAGACACTCTGATGTGCCTATCATTACTATAGGAACCTTTGTCGCTGTGATTAAATTTTTGAACCACTGTGCCACTGCTGCGGGTTGCTCGTATCTCGAATCTATGAAGTGCTGTGCCTCATCAAAAAACATGAGCTCTACTTTTTGATCCTTGATTAACTTCACACAGCGTATTGTAAGATCAGTTTTATTCCCATACGATGCATTTCCGTCGCCGAGTTCCGCCAGCAACTGCAAAGCCAATGATTTTTTAGTCGCCTCCTCTGGGACAAGTATTTTAACCACCCTCTTTACCAGTCCATGGTTGCTTATTACATCTGGAAATTGTTCCATGTAAGTATCGATTATTTCGGATTTTCCAACGCCCGTATTGCCGTGAATACATAAGCACTCTGAGGTTCCCTGAATTTTTGATATGTCATGGCAATATTTTATCATGTTTAATACGGATTTCAGCCTTGGGTAAATGATCCGAATATGGGTGAGCCTGAAAACTTTGTCTGGATCTAAACCTAATATATCAAGAGATTCATCAAATACGGATTCCATTCGCCCCACCTGTGGTTACGCTGCATATTACATTGATTAAACTCTGTATCTCCTTCGATATCCCTTGTGCCACCCTTGAGCGTCTTTGTTGCTATTAGGCGGTTCGAAAGAATTGATTATATCAGGATTTTCTGCTACCTTTTTTTCGCCTTTATTTTCTAAAGAGTGTTTTTGTTTATTATAGATTTGCTTCTTGCTGCTTTTTGGTTCACCCAATTGTGCCGGTATTTCCTGAGCAGCTTCCATCCCGTTATTCACAATTATACTCACCACGTTCTCAGAATTGCCTTCTTCATCCTTTTGTTGAATTCCTTCCCATCTTTGCATAGCCCGAGTATAACTTTTAAATTCCTCAGCATCTTGGCGTACTGCGTGATCAATCTCTTTATTCGCAAGGATTAAATTATCAATCGTGTTCTTGCGCCGTTTTGCGTTATTCAACGCCATAGTCTTTTCATGCTGATATAAGCTGCGGTTTTTCGAATACTCTTGATCTAAGCAGGGTACACAAAAATACCGGGGTTCTTCAGGATGAATAGGAAAAATTCTACTAATATCATCTTCGTCTACCTTGAATTCTATATCTCTCTTTCCAAACTGTTTGTATAGTTCTCTCAACTCATTATTGTTGTATTGTAAGCCTTTAAAAAGCAATCCGTTCTTCCGCAATTGCTTGCATTTAGTTTTTCCGATAAAGACTGCTAACTTTTCTGGATTCTCTAAAGGCACTGGTGGAAATTCTCTCGCATTTTCATCCCACAAATCCGCAGGAACATCCTTTATTCCCTCATTGAATTTATGGTTGTATTTGTCTATCCATACGTGCATTATTTTAACAAGGGTGCTCACCCTTATTATCGCATTCGCCTCAGAATCATAGCTTCCTTTATCTTCAACATTAGAACGCGTCGTTCCCGGTAATCTGTGAAGTAGGTCCATATTCATAGTTCTGAAAAATCTCTCCACCTTTCCCCGCTCCCAAGGATATCCTGGAGGGGAAAACATTATGGTTCTAATCCCAACGGCTTTACAAGCGGCTTTAACATCTTTGGAGGGAAATCCATCACCGTTGTCGGCAACAACCATGTCTGGAATTCCGAATTGCGTCCAAGGATTTTTTATTTGAGGGTATAATTTTTGCACATAAGCTTTCGTTTTAATCGATCTTCTTAGACATCTGAGAATACTATTAATACCTGGTGGGGATGAGGTAATGTAGAAACCACATATTGCCCTACTGAAGCAGTCTATTGAGAAAATGGCATATAGTCGCCTTAGTATTTTGAAATTCACGTCATGTCTAACTACCAGATCGAGTGTGACATAATCAATTTCAAGCCGCTCCAATATTTTCTTCGGTTTGGCATAGGGATTTCCGACTGCATACTCCGCAATTGCCGCCTTCTCACCATATCTTTTTAACTCTTTTGTAAATTCATCTGCGTGTTTAATATATCGGTAAATTGTTCTTTTAGATGGCAGCTTAAGCTTACTTGTTTTAGGATAATTTGGATCTTTGTTCTGTTGATCAATTAGTTCATTTTCGTCACGAATCGCCTCACCAATCTTTTCGTATAGATAATTACCCTTTGGCCTTTCAGGTTTTAAATATTCTGTATTATAGGTACAATCGATTATTTGTTTTTCTCGTTTTCCAAACCTGAAGGTTTGCTTTAACGAAAAATCCTTTCTTAGCAGAGAACTATGCTCTCTGTTATATGACACATACCTATCTATCCATCGGTACACAGTTGCTAAGCTGGGAGTTTTAAAATCGCCTATATCTTTTCCTGTGTCCTCTATAGATTTCCTGAATGCTTCCACATTCTTATTTTGGTACGTGTCCTTCAATACATTCTCAACGTACTTATGCCTTCTATCGAGCTCATTTTTCTGTTTCGGTGGCAACAAATTTATGTCATCAATTTGTACATCCAAAAAATTTTTTACGGACGGTAAAAGCTTCATATTGTTATCATCGATATGAATGGCTATCTGAAGCGCTGAAAAGTCTATAAACTTTTTAGTAACCTGATTCTGCAGCTGATAGTTACCCGTGGGCAGTCTGGACACAATAGTATGGGGCATCCCCCTATAAACTAAATTCAGGCCCACCTGTAGTTCTGTTGCCATACCGCAATCCTAATTTTCTATTTTTTTCTCTCTTCTGGTGGCAACCTTACCATTGAGTTCAATGATAGCGGCTCCATGAGGTCGATCTGCAAAAAGCCATGATAAATCATCGAATATAGGTGGATTAGCTCTATACCATGCTCACTAGCAACCACTTCAAGGTGCCCCAGTGGCAGCTTCTTATTTGATGATAAAAGCTCTCTAGCTATTGTAAGATTATCCTGTCCTATCATTACGCCTGCGAATCTATTGAGTGTCTTGATATTTGACAATCTCGGTTCAATTCGAATTTCATTTTCCGTTAAGACCTCAAACTTGAATCCCTTCGCTTTACATATTTCCGACTGAAGTCTAAACCTGTTTTCGAACAGATACACCTTATCACTCGCCTTAATCTCAACGATCGCATCCCAAAAATCATATTTTACAAACAAGTCTGGATAACAAATATTCTCTACTCCGTTTTCATGATATTTCATGATCACACATTGTGAATTAAAGTCTTTAACATAGTCGAAATAGTCAAGGAGAATCAAAGCATCTTCCTCTAAACGAAACTCAAACGGCATGTCTCTTCCCGTTTTTTTGCTGTTGAAATTTCCTATGATTTTTCGAAATCCACGGTTTGTTATTTTTCTAACTGGAGCGTTGCTAATGATTATGCGGTCCACCGTAGAATCCTTTTATTATTTGATTTCGAATTGGACTTCTTTATTATACAGGTCAACATGTATGGTCATTACTGGATACCCATTCGTTACCAAGCGTGAACACCTTCGTGCCTTCCGTGCCCCACATAAGATTCGGAGCCTCATTGATGATCGTACCGTTGTGGGCTCTGGGTTCTCCCTGTTGCCCACGGTAAGGCGACAGCAGTTGATTTTCCCGCATGAGCCGAAGCACCCGCTTGCGAGACACTCGTAGTCCTTGCCCGAAGTGCAGCAGCCCCCACACCTTGCGGTGCCCTTCGCCCTTAAAGGGGGATGCCGCCAGGTCACGCTAAATCAGATCCAGAAGTTCTGCATCCGACACCGGCGGCCTGGGACCGCGCTTGCCCGGTTTGATCCCTTGGACCAGCTTCAGCTGACGATCGTAGAATGTGGAGCGAGCCTGCTCCCACACGTCGCACACCCGCTCCACCCCATATGGCTTGGCGGCAGCTTCGGAGACCGTCTGGCTCATTTCGACGACCTCCTCTTGGCCAGAGGGCCGGGCTTCCTCACTCGCTGCCACAAAAGCTCATTTTGCATCGTGAGTTCCCCAATTGGCTTCATCGCCGAGTCCAGCCCAGACTGGACCGGGTCGCCCTCACGTTCTTTGAGCCCAGAATCGATGACGGAAAGCCCCTTGTCGCGCCACTTCTCTTGCCGGTATATCTCCACTCCCAACTCGCGCGACAGCGCCTCCACGGACTCGCCTCGCAACATCCGCAGCACGACTTCCCGTTTGCAGGCTGCACTCCAGCGATGTCCCGGAGCCAGGCCTGCTGTCATCGCACCCTCTGCCGGGGCCACTCCGGTTGGCCTACGGCCTACCTGCGTTGCCCCGGCCTCTGACTCTACATTCTTCTCATCGCATCGTTCTCCTTGGTCACGGTCGTTTACAGCAAATCCGTGCCATAGAAAACCGGGGCCGCCGCATGCTTTGATCAAGGCAGTTGTTTCGAAGGATCACAGGTTATGCGCGGCCGCTATCATTATATTAGGTTACCCAAGGTCCCTTGATCATTTCCTGCCCCTGTTCAGGATCGGTAGCGCCCCGAGCCAATTCGCTAAAAATTGCCAAGCCCATAGAAACCCTGTGCTTTAAGGTCATCTCTTTTTTAGGGCATAGATCGGGATTTTGCTCTCGGATCTCATCACCAGCATTTATGATAGAACTTTTGCTGACTCCAAAATTGACTGCGAGCTCATCGTAAGTATGCTGATTCCAAATTTTTACCAGTTCGGCTATTTGCCTGGGGGTCAGGCCTTTTGAGCGACTCCGTTTCATTTCTTTGTACGTCTTATCTTGTTTCATTTGCCGTTCTCCTTTCCAGTTACGTTGTGTTAGGCTAATGGGGCGATCACCTCGACTCTGAAAACCACTTTCAATTAGGTGCTTACCCGCCAGTTATATATTTACGTTGTTTTTAACAACGTTTAACAATTTTTATACAACAACATGTAGCCCCTGTCAAGTGGTGCGGTGGGCATAAGTTTTTTGGCTTTATTTAATCACCGCCAATGGGATGGGGGGAGGCTAAACTTCTTTGGCTTGATTTAATAAACTTAATATGTTATTTATTATTATTAACAATTATTATAGTTAGTTATAAAATTCAAAGAGGTGATTGTGTCAAAGAAAAAAGTTGTTGACGATTTGTTTGATGAGCATTTCCAGGCCTTCAAGCGAGAACTCGGAGTTAGGACAGACAAGGAGTTGGCCGATTTGCTCGGGATTCGACAACAAGCGGTCGCTGGGGCAAAGAGACGGAGAAAAATCCCTGGTAAATGGTACCAGAGGATTCCTGCTGGAGAAGGGCTACCTTCAAATCTTAACCCCTCCCTCCTCCAGAAGAGTGGCTCGTCTACTTATTTTGGTGCAGTCGGTAAAGTTAAGGGATCAGAAGTTACAGTCTACATCGATCCCGCTTCTGAATTAGAGAACCATTCGAAAGACAACTTGCCTTACGAAATTGGTGATATCGGCAGCTTTATCCGGATACCGGTAGGCAATGTTGATATTTATGCAGTCGTAACGGAAGCTGGTGCTGGGGGTATTGACGTTCGTGAAAAAAGATTATTTGCAAACAGGTTTGTATTGGCTGAGATAAGAGGTCAAATTGAAGATGGTCGCGATTTTTCGAAGGGCCATTCGATCTCCCCAAAAGTTGGTCATGAAGCGCACCTGGTTACAGATTCCGATTTGCAGAGAATACTGAAAAAGGACAGTAATCAAAGCCTATGTTTTGGCAAATTGTGCAACAAAACCGGAACACCATTCAGCTTTAATTGCGAAAGTTTTTTGAATTCCAATGCCATCATTATCGAACAAAACGTGGCTATTGGAAAAACATGTCTTGCAGGTGCTTTGATAGAATCAATATTGAAATCTGAAAAATTTAAACTAAATAGATTTTATGTTTTCGATTGCGATGGAAACATATCTGCAAAATATGCTGGCCATCGAAGTGTTTTAAGTGTCAATTCAAAAACGGAGGTGCCAAGGCCCTTATTCCTACCGTATTGGGCATTAAATTTGGACGAATTGCTTAATGCAATGGGTCTTAATGATATAGATGATAGTTATAAAGCCCTCATTGCTGAAAATATACAAAGATTAAGGCTGCAAAGTAGGAAATCCGATGATTTTTCGGCCATTGGATTCGACTCTAATGCTCCTTTCAGCATTAAAAAACTGTGGGAAGAAATTCTAAACTCAATGCATGCATGTAAGGAAGAGAAAAACCGAAATGAGGTGACATCTGAAATACACCACAATCTGACTACCTTAAAAATTCAATCCTTAGATTCTGTGTTGCAGAATAGGGAATATCAGTTCATTTTCAACCCTGGACCATGGTCAGTAGGGGATGAACCCAACGAGTCTGAAAAGCTACATGTGGATGCACTTACCCGATCCTGGATAAACGATGATGGGCAATTAATTATATTTAACCTCGCGGCTGCACCACCTGAAATTACCATTGATGTATTAGGAGCCTGCCTCAGGATTTTATTAGAACATATAAGAGAAGAAAAGACGGATAAATTTTCCTCGATCATCATCATGAGCAGCGATTCTTACTTATCAAAGGCGCATAACAGCAGTGCCCTTTCAGTTGTAAGGAAAATCGCAAAACAAGGCAGATCAATGAAGGTCGGTTTGATACTGGAATGTCAACGTCCTTCCAATGTAGACCCTGATATCCTGTCTCAAAGTGGTAACATGATGGTGATGCAATTGGTAAACTCTGCAGATGCAAATGCTTTGCGAAATTATGCCCCGCACAATATTGATCACCTGATAGACATATGTCTCTCAATAAGATATGGGGAGGCACTAGTTTTTGGAGAAGCTTTCGAGCTGCCTTTCAGAATTAACATTGAAGACGAGCCTGGGCATCAAACAAAGGCTGATGATGAAAAAAAGCTCCAAGACCCTCCTATAGTTAGAGACAAGCCTAGGCATAAAAAAAAGGCTGTTTATAAATACCAATATCCTAGTAGAAAGCTCCAAATAGATTAGTGTCAATAAATAAAATTTACAACTATAGTTGAAGTAAGATACGATTAAGGGTTAATAGAACCACCTCATTCGCCAAAGTAAATCCATCGAGATGTAAATTTTATTTATTTTCTATGCCTAACCGATTTCAAGCGCGGGAAAAAGGAGAACCCATATTAGTATCGGGAAAAAGTGTTTTGTAATCATGCGCATCGGGCCGACCGTAGAACTCCGTGCCTCGGTGGGTCAACACCAGCAGCAACGGGATTTAATGCTTGTCGAAGAAGGGCAGAACCTGGTCGTTGAGCCAATCCGCCGATTTGATGGGATGCTTTGTGGTGTAAAGCTTGTATCAGGATACCAGCCATAGGCAAACTATTTTTCAAAAACTTTTGCAGAAACAATCAGCTGTCTAATCTCTTTTTTGTCTGATTTTTAATCCTTGATGTTCAAACAATATATTGATATTTACCCTCACCATTATTTATTTTAAAATTTACCAAAAGGGAGAACATCAATGCCAAAAAAGAAAGCAGTTGATACAAAAGCCCTCATCAAAATGGTCGAAGCTGAAGAAACCAAAAATGAAATCATGAAAAATTTTGGATTTAAGACTTCGACTCAACTCAAAACCGCTTATATGAATGCATTGATCGAGGCTGGAAAAATTACCCCGATTAAGGGTGGACGTGGCGCTGGTAAAGCTGAAAAAAGCAAGCAGCTTGGTGTCGGAAAACGGGGCAGCATTATCATTCCGGTGGATGTCGTTCAGGAACTTGGAATCAACGCCGAGGATAAGTTTTCAGTGCGAAAAACGAAGGCGGGCATTGCGTTAAAGAAGGTTTGAACCGACGCTGTTATCGTAAATTTTACGTTTCAAATGGCAGGTGGATTTTCGCCTGCCATTTGTTTTTTAGCCAACCAAAGATCCTCTTTAAATTTTGCGCAAAACCGGATACGCAACTTGCGTAAAATTCCTTCCGCCACTTGAAACAAAAACAAATCGTGTTCAACTGTTTATGC
>Ga0316616_100000143_pt1 | contig 18561 bp, 19 predicted proteins | sample OWC_Aug_M1_C1_D1_FD_207660 | JGI IMG/M metagenome (GOLD analysis project Ga0316616, IMG submission 207660) | Wetland soil microbial communities from Old Woman Creek delta, Ohio, United States - OWC_Aug_M1_C1_D1_B | ecosystem: Environmental > Terrestrial > Soil > Wetlands | place: USA: Ohio... | reverse complement strand
CAGCTACAAGCAGAAGGAGGATTTCGCCACGCCGACCTTTATCAGAAAGGAAAAGACGCCGGCAACGGCCAGCTCCGTCATCAAAATGGGCTTGATCGAAGACGGAGTGGATCATGACCTTGAGGTGCCGACTTTTTTGAGAAAACAGGCCGATTAGGATGTCCCGGAGGCTGAAAGAGAAATATCGTGAACTTCTATCCGTCGAAAAAGGATATCATAAGAAGCTCTGGGGGGACAGGATACCCGTCTGCCTCGCGTATCCCCACACGTATCGGACGGCCATGTCCAACCTGGGCTTTCAGACCGTTTATGATCTTTTAAATCGTCATCCCTCTTTCCTCTGTGAAAGAGCCTTCCTTCCCGATCCCGGGGATGAAAGGGCATTTTCCCCGGGATCGACCCTCCTGTTCAGTCTGGAGTCGGGAAGACCTCTCCCCGATTTCAATATCGTCGCCTTTTCCATCTCCTTCGAAAACGACTACCTCCACATCCTGCGCATGCTGGCCATGGGACGGATCCCCCTGGCAAGTCAGGAAAGAAAAACAGGCGAGCCCCTGATCCTCGGCGGCGGCATTGCGGCGACCCTGAATCCCGAGCCGTTGGCGCCCTTCTTCGATCTCTTCCTGCTGGGTGAAGGGGAGGAGATGGTCGGGGAGTTCCTTGATCTGTACGCCGGGCTCCTCAGGTCGGGTGCACCCCGCGAAGAGATCCTGTCGCAAATCCAGCGTGAGATCGAGGGGGCCTATGTACCGCACTTCTATGCCGTCCGGTACGGCCGTGAGAACCGGATCGAGTCCTTCACGCCCGTAGACCCCGTCTTTCCTGAAAAAATCAGGTCGCGGCACATCCGGGATATCAACGCCTTCGAGACCTGTGAGACGATCCTGACACCGCGGACGGAATTTTCCGACATGTTTCTCACCGAGGTCAGCCGCGGCTGCGCCCGGGGCTGTCTCTTCTGCGCTGCCGGATACGTCTATCGCCCGGCCCGATTCCGGGGACTCGACCGGCTTGCTCCATCCGTCGAGAAGGGTCTTCAAGCAAAAGGGCGAGTGGGGCTTCTTGGAACGGCCGTGTCGGACCACCCGGAACTGAAAACGCTCTGCCGCTCGATCCTGGAGCGGGGAGGGGTTTTTTCCATCGGCTCCCTGAGGGCGGACCGCATCACCGATGAAATGGCCGAACTCCTGAAGGCGTCGCGTGTGGAGATGGTCTCCCTGGCCCCCGAAGCGGGCACGCAGAGGCTGCGGGACCTCATTCGAAAAGGAATCACTGAAGACCACGTCCTCCGGGCGGCCGAAGCTCTGATCAACGGCGGTATCCTGAACCTGAGGCTCTATTTCATGGTGGGACTCCCCACGGAGACGGATGAAGACATCGAGGGGATTATTGATCTAGCCCGGCGAGTCAAGCATCACGTCATCAAGGCCTCCGCAGGCCGGAAACGCTTCCGCCGGATTACCCTGAGCATCAACCAGTTCATCCCGAAACCGGCGACCCCATTTCAGTGGGAAAACCTGGCCGACATCCATCTCGTCCGAAAAAGAATCCGCAAAATATCCCAGGCCCTGGGAAAGGAAGCGTCGATCTCCGTGATCCATGATCTTCCGAAATGGAATTACATCCAGGCCCTTCTTTCACTGGGAGACCGCCGGGTGAGTCAAATTCTTGTCACCGTTCACCAAAAAAATGGCAACTGGCCCCAGACATTCAAGGAAGTCCACGTCAACCCCGACTTCTATGTATACCGAAAAAAGGGGTTGGATGAGATCCTGCCCTGGGATTTCATTGACCATGGCATCGGCCGCGAGAGGCTGGAAGAAGAGTACCTGAAGGCCCTGGGTCAATCCCGGAAATCCTTGTCCCCCTAGGTTCTTCACGGATCCGAAGCCGGAACGATCCCGCACCCCCCCTCCCCCGCCGCGCACAGGGCTTCATCAAAAACGTCCCACAGGGCCGGAGGGCGGGTTTCCTGCCCGCACTACCCCGGAATTTTCATGAAAATTGCATGTTTTTCATGCTTGATTTCTTCTCTTCAAAGGGGTAGGCACAGGGTGAAGATCGGCCGGTACATAATCATCATACTTCTCATCCTCGGATACCTGATCCTCTTCGGAAAAAGCGGAATCTGGGACAACTACCGACTCGGGAAAAAGCTTACAGCCCTGAGCGCCGCGAACGAAGAGCTTGCCCGGGAGATCGAAAGCCTCAGGGCGGAAGTTATGCTCCTCAGAAAAGATGCGAAATACATCGAGGGGCTGGCAAGACAGGAACTCGGCATGGTGAAAAAAGGAGACCTGGTCTACCGTTATTCAGACGAAGCAGCCGTCGCACCGAAAGATTCAAACCGGGAGGCGGGCACACTCAATATGGAAACTCAAGCGGGACTCTGAAATCCACCGATGAGCCCCTTCCAGGAGGAATTTCCAAAATGTCAGACCAGTCAACATTAAAACAGCGGATTGAAAATCACGGACTCATCGCCATCGCCCTGGGGTTGATACTCATTTACTGGGTCTTCGACTCCATGGTGACGGATCAATTTCTTCTCCGGCTTCTGGTGGTCGCCCTGATCGCGACTTACAGCGTCCTCACCCAGCACCTGATCAACACGCGGAAAGATGCGGAGATCGATTTGAAGAAGTCTCAGGAAGGTTTTGTACATGAAATGGATGCGCTGAAGAGCGAAATCGCCGAAATCAAGAAAGGCCCCTCTTCCTGATCCAAAGCAGGGTTCAGGGCAACGGGGATCGGGTTCAGGATTAGGGTTTAGGGGCCAGGGTAAAGGGTCCCGGGGTTTATCTGGTTGGTCTGGTCTATCTAAGGTCCTTTCTTCTCGCAACTCACAACTGACTACACACAACTCGAGCCTGTGGCCCTTGCTCACCTCTGACCACTGTTTTTAAAACAGCCCGTCAGCCACGAAAGATTCTTCCCGGGCTGTTCAAAAATGCCCGGATGCAAGGCCCCCAAGATGAGTGATGAGTGAAAAGTGATGAGTGGTTAGTATTTCCCGATTATATTTCTTTCAACTCACCACTCTCCACTCGACACTAACCACTGCTTTTAAAAGCAGCCCGTCAGCCGGTGCGCAGTGCTTCGACAATATTCATCCCCGCCGCCCGCCGCGCCGGGAGGACCCCCCCCACGAAACCCATGACGAAGGCAAAAGCCATCGATTCAGCGACAATGGCCGGTGAGAGGGTGAATTTGAAGGCAAGTTCCGCAAAGGTCTGGAAATTCATGGTGGACACGGTGATGAGCTGCATGAAGGAGGCAAAGAAAACCCCCAACACACCGCCGAAGAAACCCAGAAGCAGCGCCTCCACGAGAAAGGCTGCCAGGATACTCCCTCGCCGGTAACCCAGGGCCCGGAGTGTCCCGATTTCATTCGTGCGGTTGGCTACGGCCGAGTACATGGTAATCATCGCCCCGACAACGGCACCGATGGAGAAGATGCTCGTGAGGGAAAGACCCAGGATACGGAGAAATTTAGCCATCGCCTTCGATTGCTCGGCATAGTAGACATTTTCCCTTTTCGCCTCCAGCGACAACCGAGGATCTCCGTCGAGTCTTGACCTCACGGCCTCGAACTCAGAGGAGTCCCGCAACTTGAAAATGACCAGAGAATAAACGGGCCTGCGGAAGGCCTGCATGAGCTGCTCGGCATCGCCCCAGATCTCGGAGTTAAAACCGGTGTTCCCTGCGTCGAATATCCCCACGATGATCCATTCCTGCATGCCGCAACAAAGCCTCTCGTTGATGCCCGTCCCCTGGAAACGCTTGGCGATGCTCAAGCCTACCATGATCTCCCGTGACCCCAGCCGGGGTGTTCTCCCCTCCACGATTCGCACCTGCGGCCGAAGGGCCAGGGAATTCTCACCAATACCCCGGATGGTCACATTCGAAGGCTGACCGGTCCCGCGCTTCGGCAGGGCGATGAGGACCACGAGTTCCCGGGCGGCAAATTTCTGTCCCTGGGGGCCATTGGCGATCTCCGGCTGTGTCTCCACAACGGCTGCCTTTTCACGTTCCACGCCACTGACCACCTCCGATGTCGAACCTTTCCGGACGACGATGACATTTTCGTAGGAGCCTGTCTCCACCAGGGTCTGCTGGAGACCCTCGGCGAGCATCAGGACAGAAGCGAAGACAAAGACGACAAGCGCCATGCCCGTCGCCGTCAGGATCGTGGTGGCCCGTCTTCTCAGGAGGTTGCGAAAGCTGTAGGAGAAAGGGACCGCCATCAGCCGATCCTCCTCAGGCCTTCGGCAATGCGAATCCCGATGGCCCGCCTGGTCGGAATGACGGCTGCAGAGACGGCCACGACCAGGGCTGCTGCAAAGTCGAGATAAAGGGTTTCACTTCCCACCTTGAAGATGGGGAAATAGGTACCCAGTTCGTGATGGACGATCGTCACGGCCGGGAAGGTGAGCGCGATACCGGCGAGGCAACCCAGGATCGTGATCACAAGGGACTCCCCGAAGATGAGAGAGGTGATCTGCAGCCGGCCGAATCCCAGGGTTTTCAGGATGGCATACTCACCAATCCGTTCCCGTGTGGTCATGGCCATGGTGTTGGCCACGACGGCCATGATGATCACGATCACGAGAAGCGACACGATCTGGATGGCCGTCACGATGGCCTCCGTCATGGCGACGAAGCCCAGGTTGAAGGCCTTTTCCGTCTCCGTCAGAGTCTCGGCGAGGGAGTTCTTGAACAGCCGGTCGATGGACACGGCCACCGTGGTAGCCAGATCGGGGCTTTGCACACCGATGAGGTAAAAACCCACCTGGTCGGCCCGTCGCGGGACCGTTTTCTTCATGGTCTCGTTGAGGTAGTCCCAGTGAAAAAAGAATTGTGTCTCATCGACGGTATCATCCTTGCCCCGGTAGATGCCTCGAAGGACGAACTCCCATTCCCCTGGGTAGATGGTCCCCTTCAGGGTAACCGTGTCCCCGATCTTCCAGCCGAACTTCTCCGCAATTTTTCTCCCGGCTACAAACCCCTTGCGATCGCGATAAAAGGCAACCCGCTGATCCTCGGAGAGGGTATACTCCGGATAAAGCTCCAGGTAGCTTCGGGGCTCCACGGCGAAATTGGGAAAGAAGTTCTTCTCTTCAATGTAGATGCCGCCGAACCAACTTCCCCAGGATACGAGCTTGACACCCGGCACCTGCCGGATCTTGTCCTTGTAGGCGACGGGCAGCGGAAAGACGAGAGAGATGGAATTGCGTGTTACCAAACGAACGGCCGACGACGCCTCCACACCGGCGTACCAGGCATCGACGAGGGTGCGAAGAAGTCCGAAGGCGAGGATGGCAACGGTGATACCGAGAACCGTGAGCCCCGTGCGGAGCTTGTTGCGGAAGGCGTTTCTATAGAGGATCTTGAGGATGAGCACTGTTCAGAACACCTTTGTCGAGGTGCCTCAAAACGCGGGCATGCTGGGCGGCCCGGGGGTCATGGGTCACCATGATGATTGTCCTCCCCAGTTCCCGGTTAAGCCTTTCCATCAGATCGAGAACTTCCCCGGCGGAGACCCGGTCCAGGTCACCCGTGGGTTCATCGGCCACCAGGATTTCAGGGTCAGCGACAATAGCCCGGGCAATGGCCACACGCTGCTGTTCACCGCCGGAGAGCTCCTTGGGATAATGGCTCATGCGATGAGACAGGTTCACGAGCCGGAGGGTCATTTCCACATGTTCACGTTGCTCCGCCCTGGAAAGTCCCGTCAGATGCAGAGGGAGGGCCACGTTCTCGAAGGCCGTCAGCACCGGGATGAGGTTATAGAACTGGAAGATAAAGCCCACATGGGTGGCACGCCAGGCGGCGAGCTCCGTCTCGTCGAGGGTGGTGATATCGACGCCGCCCACCCTGATCGTGCCGCTGTCGGCTACGTCGATGCCGGCGATGAGGTTCAGAAGAGTGCTTTTCCCCGAACCGGAAGGGCCCATGAGGGCAAGAAATTCACCGTCCTCAATATCAAAGGAAATATTCTCCAGCACCGGGACAATGTAATTGCCTCGCCGGTAGGATTTGTGGAGATTCCTGACCTCAACAATCGGTTCTTTCCCGGCCATGATCAACCCTCCGGAAGCTTTACCTTCGATCCGTCCCGAAGCCTCTTCGAAGGGTTGAGGACGACACGATCTCCCTGCTTGACGCCCTCCAGGACCTCTACCATTTCCCCGAATTCCCGCCCCAATCGAAGGGGAGTTTCCTCCACACGGTTGCTCTTGACAATAAAGACGCTCGTTTGCCCGTCCCGGCTGACGAGCGACGAGCGGTTGACGGCAAGGCGGGGTTTCTGCTCGTCGTCGCTCACGGCCTTCGAAAGGAATGCCACCTTGGCGCTCATCTCGGGGAGGATGTTCGGATTCTTGTCGAGAAAACGGACCTTCACCATGACAGTCGCTTTGGTCCGGTCCACGGTGGGCACGATGGCATGAACAACGCCGCGGAAACGGTTGTCGGGTATGGCATCAAGGTGAATCTCGCAGGGTTGCCCCTGCTTGACGAGACCGAGGTTCGATTCAGAGACATCGGCCTCCACCAGAAGCGACGCCATGTCCGCGATGGTCACGACGGCTGCCTTGGCATTTGCCGCGGCACCCAGGGGGGTGATGATATCGCCCACATCGGCGTCTTTGGTGAGGACAACGGCATCGAAGGGAGCCCGGATGAGGGTATATTCGAGGTTGACGTACGCAGCCTGGAGGGCTGCCTGTCCGGCCTTCACGGCGGCCTCCGCCCCGGCCGCGGCAGCCTGGGCTTTTTTGTAACGGGCTTCGGCTGCGTCATACTGCGCCTTCGAGGTAAACTCCTTTGCGAGGAGGTCCTTTTCACGCTGGAAGGACGCGGCGGCATCCTCGAGCTCCGCCTTCGCCTGTTCGAGATTGTACCGGGCCACCATCAGGTTGGCCCGCGACTGGTCCCTTGCGGCAATGGCGTCATCCCCTTCGAGTCTCGCGATGACATCGCCTTTCCTGACACGGCTCCCTTCCTCGACGGTGATTTCCAGCAGACGGCTTGTGATCTTGGACGCCACGGCGGCCTTTCGCTGCGCCACGACATAGCCGCTCGCGTTGAGTTGCGTGAAGGCCTGTGAGGGATAATAGCGGGAGACCGTGGCAACCTCAACCTTCACCGTCGGCGAAAAGACGCCCCGATAGAGAAAAAGACCGGCCAAAACGGCCAGAACACCCGCGATGACCCACCGGTACCGTCTCCACTGCGCGGGCAGCTTGGAAGTCTTCGGGGTCCTGTCAATCTTCAATTTTGAGAGGTCTTCATCAGCCACGATCGGCAACCTTTCGCCCCCGGACTTTTAGAAACGGACAAAGTCTTCTTTATTATGAGGGTTTTCTTCCCGAATCAAGGTCTAATTTGAGGCCTTACCTTTTTCCTTGAACCCCCTCAACCATTTGCATATGATAATAGAAATTTTGCTGGCCGTCTATCGGAGTTCCCAGAAAAGAATCAGACGATCCGGGAAAGGAGCATGAAAATGGCCGTTAAAGTCCTGATCAAGAGAAAGGTGCCCAGAGAAAAGGAAAAAGAACTGTTGGGCCTCATTACCCAGCTGCGTGTCCTCGCCTCGAAAGAAAGCGGTTACATCTCAGGGGAGACGATGCGTAACGCCAAGAACCCCTTGGAATACCTTGTCATCAGCAGCTGGCAGGACCTCAAGGGCTGGAAGGCCTGGCTGGCCAACAAGGAAAGAAAAAAAATCCAGAAGGAAATTGACAGCCTGCTGGGCGCAAAGACGACCTACGATGTCTATCACTACCCCGGAAAACGACCTGTGACACTCACGGGATACAGGCGATGGGAGGGCGGCTGAGAGGAGCCGACAACAGGCCTGAGGGAAGACCGTTTCAGGGAGGGTGCCATTAAAAACCCCCTGAGGGGATGAGGCTCAGGGGGAGGCGAAGAAGGAAGAAAGGAGAAGATTGAATCGCCGCAGGTTTATCTCAAGGTTAGAAAGGGAACCAGGTCTAACCACTACCGAAAGGTCACGGCCAGTCAGGCATAGTGTCAGCCCGGTACCCGTCTAACCCTTGTTTGCAATTCTATTATCGGCTCCCCGGAAAGAAACTTAAACCTTTTTTACAAAGACCCCTGCCCCCGGCGGAAGTGAGTGAGAAATGAAGAAATCCGAGCCTGAAGACTTTCAGATCTACCTGAAATCGACGCCCTTCATCGACAGCGATTCCCCAGCGATTGTCTTCTTTACCAGAACCCACACGGCCGGCGCGAGGGGGGATATAGAGAAAGGCGTGAGGCTTTTCTATGCCGTTCGCGACGGTATCCGATACGACCCCTACAACATCGCCCTCAGACCCGAAGCCTTCAGGGCAAGCAACATCCTGAAAAAGGGCTCCGGCTATTGCGTGGCCAAGGCCGTCGTCCTGGCCGCCGCGGCCCGGGCCGCGGGCATTCCCAGCCGTCTCGGTTTGGCGGACGTGCGAAACCACCTGAGTACCGAGCGCCTCAGGAGTATCATGAAGACGGATGTCTTCACCTATCACGGCTTCACGGAACTCTTCCTCGATGACCGATGGGTAAAGGTGACACCGACCTTCAATCTTTCGTTGTGCGAACGTTTCGGCGTGAAACCCCTTGAATTCGACGGGCGGAAGGACGCCCTTTTTCACCCTTACGACGCGAAGGGAAACCGGCACATGGAGTATGTCCGTGATCACGGCGCCTTCGCTGATGTCCCCTTCGAACTGATCGTCAGGGAGTTCCGGAAAAGTTACCCGGAATTCTTCAGCGAGGAGGGGGAGATGACCGTGGGAAGCTTCGAGGAGGAAGCCCTGCGGGAAAGGAAACGTTAACAGATCAAGCCGCAAGTGTGACCGATGCCTCTGGTGACTTTCTATTTTCAGTTTCATCAACCCTTCGGGCTGCATCCGGCAAGGGAAAAATTCCTGTGGGATGAAGTCAACCGGGAAACCTTTCTCCGCTTCTCCGAGCTGTGTTACCTGCCGGCCCTGGGCCTGTTCACGGAGATCATCAAAAAATCGCCCCTGTTCAAGATCACCCTGGGCCTCACGGGGACTTTCCTGGAACAGGCAGAGCTCTACAGACCCGAGGTGGTCACTGCCCTGAGCGAACTTCTGGACGCGGGTGCGGTGAATAGCCAGATCGAGTGCCTCGATGAGACCTATTACCATTCCCTGGTAAGCCTCTACGCGGATCCGAAAAAAAAGGAATTCCGGGACCAGGTGTCCCTTCACAGGGACAAGCTGAGGATTCTCTTCGGGGTGGTCCCTTCCTCCTTCAGAAACACCGAACTCATCTACAACAACGACATCGCCGATGTGGTTGCCGACATGGGTTATCTCAGCGTCCTCGCCGAAAGGCGGGATGAGATGATCACGGCGGAAGGAAGCCCCGCTGAAGCCGGCCGCGTCTTCCGAGGCGCCGGAGACCGCTTGATCGTCTTCCTGCGCAACAGGCCTTTGAGCGAGGCCGTGACGAGGCTGTTCCCGGACCATCCCCCGACGCCCGAGACATACGCGAATCGCATCGCCGGCTCCGGGGGAGAGGTCCTGCTTCTCGGTTTCGATTTCGAGCATCTCGGGGCGCACATCCCGGCCGATAAGGGCATCTTTGAATTCTGGAGAGAGCTCCCCGAGGTCCTGGCCCGGCACCCCGGTGTGGAGATCGCGAATCCCTCGGAGATCGCCGACCGCTTCAGGATCCGGGAGTGCCCGTCCCTGGATGTCAGGAGGCCTACAGCCACGGCCTGGACGGATCTGGAGAGAAACACCTGCGGCTGGCTCGGCTATCTCACGCAGTACGAATTATTCAGGGACATCGAAAAACTGGAGGGGGACGCACGGGCCGCAGGCGGTGATCTGGTCAGGCACTGGAGGTACCTCACCACCTGCGATCACCTCTACTACCTCTATGACCGCCGGGATGACCTCCCCGCCCTGCACGCCTATTCAAACCCCTACGAGGAACGCACTGAACAGGCCACCCATATCCTTACGCGCAAGGTGGACTACCTCGAAATGGTCCTTCGGAGGTTCATGACCCTCAAGAAGAGCGAGAGGACGGCCGTCCTCATCATCAGCCCCGAGACGGGCCGCCTGCCCGAGGAAATGGGCGTCCTGGCGAGGTACATTTCCGGAAAGAGCGGGGGCCAGGGGGAAGTGGTGACCGCCCTGTGCGAGGGGCTCATCGAGAGGGGTATCGATGTTCACTTGGCGACGCTCAACCTGAAAAAAAGGTTCCAGAGGGAATCCAGCATCGACGAAGATGCCTGGCGCGAAATTCGCTACCGCGTCGACCCGGACAGGATTCATCTCGTCAGTTCCGCCATTTTCGCCGGATTGCCGAGCGCCTATGCCGGCGACGCCGTTCTCAACGCCGCGGAGTTTCAGCGGGAGCTCGTCAACAACATCATCAAAACAGTCCGAGCCAAGAGCAAGGGGAATCTCATTCTTCACACGCACGACTGGATGGCGGGGGGCGTCATCAACGCTTACGCAAGGTCCCGCGGTATCCCCGTGCTGCACACCGTCCACAACATCTTCACCGGACATATCCCTCTGGAAGCCCTTTTCGGCGTCGAACTGGACCAGTTGTCGCCCTATCTGTTCTTCTCGGAGGATAAGGGTAAACGGTGTATCGACAGCCAGGCCACGGCCATCAAGAATGCGTCGATCATCAACTTTGTCGGAAAACGCTTCCTCCAGGAAGTGGTCGAGGGTTATTTCATGGACCGGCACATTATTCTGCCGAGTGTGCGGGGGGAGGTGCGGGCGAAATACTACCACGGGACTGCCGCGGCCATCATCAACGCTCCTTCACTCGTCATGTACCCGGAGCGATGTCCCCACCTGATCCGGAATTACGGTCCGGACGACGACGTGATCGACGCCAAAAGGCAGAACCTCGTTGAGTTCCAGAAAAGGACGGGACTGAACGTGGAACCGGAGGCGATCCTCTTCTTCTGGCCGTCACGGCTGGATCCGAGCCAGAAAGGCGTGGAACTCCTCGAGCACATCGCCCAGCGATTCATCGGCGAACACGGCGATGTCCAGATCGCCGTCGTGGGCGACGGGGTGGGCAATGAGCGGATCCACGAAGAGGTCCTTGGCCGGATCGCATGGTCCTCGGGCGGCCGGATCTGCTATCAGCATTTCGACGAGCCCCTGGCCATGCTCGGCTTTGCCGCAGCAAGCGATGTCTTCGGGGCTTCGCTCTACGAACCCTGCGGTCAGATCGATCAGGTCGGGAATCTCTTCGGTGCCACGGCTACGAACCGCGACACGGGAGGGTATCATGACAAAATCAGGGAGCTGCGGATGAAAATCGACGGTTCGCCCCAGGACGTGGGTAACGGTTTTCTCTTTCGCGATTATGACCCGGACGGTCTGTGGTTCGGTCTTGAAAAGAGTGTGCGCTTCCATCGGATCCCCCGGGAGATCCGGGAAGCCCAGGTCAAGCGGATTATGAGAGAGGTCCGGGAGCGATACGACCTTCGGAACATGATCGCGGAGTACATCGGTCTCTACGAAAGATTAAATGAGGGTAAACCCCTGATCTGAAGATATGAAAAAACCCCCGACCGCTCGAGTCGGGGGTTTTTTATTTTCTGGAGGACTTTTTCGTCTATTTTGTCTTTTTCATCCCTCTACCCTGACCCCTATACCCGATACCCGGTTCTAGTCTTTTCTGAGCCAGGCTTCCTGGTACAGCCTCCCCACGCAGAGGAAGATTCCCAGAAAGAAGAGCCCCAGCATGAAGTTCGGAGACGTGTTGAACTTCTCGTCGAGCCACCATCCCGCATAGAGGAAGAGGAAAGAGGCGATGGCAATCACAAAACCCCAAGCGCTTAGCGCGAAGACATTTCGAAGATCCAGAGCCCCTCTTGTCGCTGTCTTTGCCACCATCATGACCGTTAACCTCCTTCCGAATGCTTCTCTGTTCCTTTAGGGTTACCCAACCAGGTTCCTGAGCCCGTCAACAACCGGCGCCGTGAAAAGGGCCACCAGCACCGCGTAGAGTGCGAAACTCCCCATGGCCTCCGCCAGGTAAATTTTCGAGTACTTCTGCTTCAGAGAGATGATGATGAGCCCACCCACCACCAGGGCCCCGAAGTGGAAATAGGGGAAGTTGTCGACACCGGCAGCCGCGTATTCGGCAAAGCCGAAGGTTGCCGTGGTGAGTACGATGAATCCGATGAGTCCGATGAGGGATAAGGTCTTTTTCATTGTTTTGTCCTCCTGAGTGTCTTTGTTTTGTCTTTATCTATTGAAATGACCGTGCCAGGTCGGGAAGGCCGGATAAAAATATTTTTAACTACTTGATATAAAACAGTAATTTACGATCTTTACTGCAGCGGGGCATCCTCGAAATGAAGGCCGAAAAGCCCCACTTTTAAAAGAAACGTTCAACGGCTTGAAAGAAACGATGAAAAAATTCTTCTGAAAGGTTTTATTCGAGTGAATTCAGTCCGGAAGTTAGTAGACGGGTTGTGGAAGCTGAAAAAAGGGGGGTTAGCAGCACCTCAAGGCTGCACGGCCGCCTTGCCGGGCAGGAGATCACCTTTGGCAGGCTCTTCGACAGATGCCTTTTGCTCGGGAGGTGGAGTGGATATGACGAGGTTTCTGACAATATTCTTGTCCCCGGACTCGATATAACGGATCGCGGCTCTTTTGCCCGTTGTCACATCGGCAAGCCTCTTGGGCTGCCCGTCTATTTTGATGGAGGTCCTGCTGTCGGTTTGAAATAAAAGCTCCCCGTCCTTTCCCCTGACAAGGATCGTTTTTTTGGCCTTGTTGACGGCAACGACCTCCCCCGCCAGGTACTGCATTTTAACAGGAGGTTTTTTCGCTGCCGCTTTTTTGGGAGGTGATCCCTTCGAGGGCCCCTGCTCCTGCTGGGGGGCGCAGGTCATGATTGTCAGCAGGGCCAGGGCGATCAGGAAGATTAAGAGGACGGTTTTCTCTTTCAAGGCATGCTCCCGATATATCTGCCCGCCTGCCTATCGGAGGTACGAGCACAGGGATCGTTCGTCTGAACGCATCAAACGTGAACTTAACTTAAAAATACCAAGAGGGGCACTGCGTAAACAGTGCCCCTCTTAGGTTGATGCTTCTGAAAAGCCGAAATCTGTCACCTTAGGGCTTCACCTGCTTCTCAGGGGCTTTCTGTCCTTCCTTGTACTTCTCTACGGTCTTCTCTGATTTCTTAGCTCTGTCGGCTTTCTTCTTCGCCTTCTTATCAGCCGCCGCCTTGTCAGCCTTCGCCTTGTCGGCCTTCGCTTTGTCGACATCCGCAGGAGCAGCCGCTTTCTCTGTCGCCGGCTTTGCCGCCGGGGCAGCCTGGGCGAAGCACAGACCCGTCACGGAAAGAACGAAAATCACGGACACGATAACTGCCAATACCTTCTTCATCTCTTGTCACCTCCTTCCATCAGGTTTTGCCTCTCTTGTACATGATCTGTGCCAATCGTTTCAGTAAGAAAATAAACATCAAAAACAAGCACTTACAAAAACCAATACGGGTTGTTTTCCATTTAAATTTCCCTCTTGGAGACTTTTGCATCTTTTTGGGGAATATTAATGCCATTTTGGGTAATTAAAACTCCTTATTGAGGATATTAAGTCCATTTTGAGGAAACTAATCGGTAAATAATTGAATTAATTGATATTTATCCTGATGGACTGCGAGATAAAATGGGTGCTGAGAGGGTCTTTCCCAGTTATCACTCAAAAAACTGCTGGAGGGCTCCGACGACGGGCTTTGAGTACAGGGTAACCAGAAGGGTGTAGAGGGCAAAGGCGATGACCGCCCCGGCAAAGCCAATCTTCCGGTATCGGTGCTCCAGCGATACGAGGAGAAGACCACCGAAAGCGAGAGCTGCCACCTGAGCCATAAGGTACAAATCTCCTCCGGCGACTCTAAAACCGAAGTAACTGAACTGGAGGGTCGTGAGAAATACGATAACCAGCAGGGCGAGGCTCTGCCACCTCAGCTTTCCCATGGTGAACTCCTTTATTTTGAATATACCACAGGCAGAGAAGCCGGGCCAGCGCTCTACAGGCGTGACCGAGAGAGAACAAAAAAACGTTTTTCTTTTAAGCCCCCTGTGGTAACGTCAACAAATCATTTCTATCAAGGGAGGATAACATGATTAAAAAGCTCATCTCAAGCCTGGCGGTGGTCGCAGTCATCATTCTCTTTGTCTCCGGTGCGGCATCCGCGGCCGACCCCGAAATCCTGGCCAGGGTGGGAAATAAAAACATTACCAAGGCCGACATCGAAGCACTCATCAGTTTCTATCCGGCGAACCAGCAGGCCATCATCCGTATGGACCCCAAGAATGAAGAGGCCCTGCTGAATAATTACGTCACCATCCTGGCGGTCGCCGAAACGGCCAGACGTCAGGGCTTCGACAAAGAAAAAAACATGAGGAAGCAGATCCAGATCCTCTCCGACGAACATCTGGCCAAAGGCTACGTCCAGAAAAATGTACTTTCCAAGGTGAAGGTCACGGACAAGGACGTGGAGGAATATTACAAGAATCATCCCAAGGAGTTCGAAAAACCGGAAACCGTCAAGGCCAGACACATCCTCATCGGATTCAAAGGCGATATGACCGAAGACCAGAAAAAGGAACTTCGCAAGAAGGCCGATGACGTTCTCAAGAAGGCGAAGGGCGGTGACGATTTCGCCCAGCTGGCGTCCGAATACTCCGATGATCCCGGCTCGAAAACGAAGGGAGGGGAGCTGGGCTACTTCCCCAAGGGCAACATGGTGCCGGAATTCGAGAATGCGGCTTTTAACCTGAAGCCGGGTGAAATCAGTAATGTCATCGAGACACCCTACGGATACCACATCATCAAGGTGGAGGACAAAAAGGCGGCGGAGATGCCGGCTTTTGACAGCATAAAGGAGCAGGTGAGGGTTAAAGCCACTCAAGACGCGGAGCAGAAGAAGATCAACGAATTCATCGAAAAGGCCAAAAAAGATACGAAGGCAACGATCTATTCCCAATCGAAAGAAAAAAAGAAGTAACGCCAAACCAGAATTCATCTCGGGAGAGATGTCGTAAGGCGGTCCCTGGAATAAGATCATCGGGGGGAGGTCCTATGACATCTTTTCTTTTTCTACGGTCGCTCGGGACACGAGGAGCCGGGGAGCGTTTTCTTGGATTTTGTCATTGAAGCGCAAGGTTTGAAAAAAACGTTTGGCCCCTTCGTCGCCGTTGACGGGATCTCCTTCGGGGTATCCCGCGGCGAATGTTTCGGGATCCTGGGACCGAACGGGGCGGGCAAGACATCGACGATCAGAATGATTTACGGTTTCTCGCCCCTGACGGCGGGAAGCCTGAGGGTCTTCGGGTTCGAGATCGACAAGGAGCTTCGGCAGATCAAGACCCGTATCGGTGTCTGCCAGCAGGAAAACAGCCTCGACACCGAGCTGACGGTGCTTCAGAACCTGGAGGTTTTTGCGAGCTATTTCGACATCGAAGCGCCTTCGGCCCGCCGGCGTGCGGAGGACCTGCTCAAGTTCATTTCCCTGGATCAACGCCGGGATGCCCCCGTGCTGGAACTATCCGGGGGTCTCATGCGACGTCTGATGCTCGCCCGCGCGCTCATCAATAATCCCCAGCTTCTTATCCTCGACGAACCCACGACAGGCCTCGACCCGCAGTCCCGTCACCAGATCTGGAACCGCCTGGAGGAATTGCGTTCAGGAGGCCTCACGATCCTGCTGACGACCCACTACATGGAAGAGGCCTCCCGGCTCTGCGACCGTCTCATCATCATGGATCACGGTCGTATCCTCGTCGAAGGGAAACCGGCGGACCTCATCCGGCAGCATGCCGGACGCGACGTGGTCGAGGTTTCCGAGCCGACGGATGACCTGAGATCCTTCATCGCATCGCAGGGGCTGCCCCACGATGACCTGGGCCATCGGCTGATCATTTACTGCGATGACCGGGACCGGCTCTACGGGGAAATCAGCAGCCGCTATTGCCGGGAAGGCTGTATCATGCGCATGGCCACACTGGAGGATGTCTTCCTGAAACTTACGGGAAGGGAACTGCGGGAATGACAGATAAAGGGCTCTTCAAAATCTCGAGGCGCTTCCTTCACGTCTGGAGAAGAAACTTCACGGTTTACAGAAAGAACTGGAAGATCAGCTTTCTCCCGCCGCTTCTGGAGCCCCTCTTCTACCTTCTGGCCTTCGGGGTGGGGTTGAGCGCTCTCATCGGAAGCATCCACTACCGCGGCACGGAAATATCCTACATTGCCTATATCGCCCCGGCCCTCATCTCCATCAACATCATGTACAACGCCTTCTTCGAGACGACCTACTCGTCCTTCGTCCGCATGTACTACCAGAAAACCTTTGACGCCATGATGGCCACCCCCCTCTTCATCGGCGAGGTCATCACGGGCGAGATCTTCTGGGGTGCGACAAAATCCCTGATTGCCACGCTGATCATGCTGGGGGTCATCAGCCTCTTCGGGCTCATCGATTACCCCGCGGGCCTCCTCATCATCCCCCTGAGCTTTCTCGGCGGCATGGCCTTCGGGGCCATCGGCATGTACTTCACATCCATCGTGGCCCACATCGACATCTTCAACCTGCCCATATTCCTCTTCATCACCCCGATGTTTCTCTTCAGCGGGACCTTCTTCCCCCTGGAGAACCTCCCCGCCTGGGCGCAGCAACTCTCTTACGTTTTCCCCCTGACGCACCTCGTGAGCCTGGTCCGGGCCCTTGCCTTCGGCGTCATCGAGCCGTCTCTCGCTTTAAATGTCCTCTACCTCGTCATTTTCACCCTCGTTTTTTTCCCCTGGAGCCTTGTCAAGATGCAAAAGCGCCTCATCAAGTAATCCCGGCCCCGAATCATTGAGCTTCTTCGTCCTGTCCAGTTTAGACCCGGCGGACCGCCTTGGCATGAAAATTGTTTAAATACAGGGAGGATGAGTGTATCGAAAGATTTCTGACAGCATTTTGCAGACCATGAACGGCGAAGAAAATTCTATCACCAATATCTGGCCCATCGGGGGCGGCAAGGGCGGATCGGGGAAAACCTTTCTGACGGGAAGTCTGGGGCTGCTCCTGGCCCGTCAGGGATTAAGGACCCTTGTGATCGACGCGGACCTCGGTGCCGCCAACCTCCACACGGTCATCGGTGTTGCCTATCCGGGACGGACTCTTTCGGATTTTGTCAACAGGAAGATCGAAAACCTGGAGGATGCGGTGATGAAAACACCCGTTCCCAACCTCTTCTTCATCAGCGGAGCGGGGGACAACCTCGACGTGGCCAACCTGATCCATTCCCAGAAGAGGAGACTTCTTCGGGCCATCTCAAAGCTGCCCTATGAGCATATCCTCCTGGACCTCGGGGCCGGCACCTCCTTCAACACCATCGACTTTTTTCTGATCTCCAACACGGGAATTTTCGTCACGACACCCGAACCAACGTCTATCGAGAATGTTTATCGTCTCATTCGCTCGGTCTATTTGAGAAAGATCCGGCAGGTGCTCCGGGAGGAGGCTTTCCGGGAACTCCTGAAGAAAGCAGTCATGCGATCCAATGGAACATCGGCCAAGAACCCCGAAGACATGCTCCGTATTCTCAAGGCCTGCGACCCCATCCAGGGGGAACTCCTCGAGGAATCTCTGCGGTCTTTCCGTTTCAAGCTCGTCCTCAACCAGTTGCGCAAACAGGACAATCACCAGCTCGGTACGCTCATCTGCCGGATTTGCGAGAAACACCTGGGGCTCCGGGTCCAATTTCTGGGCAATATCCTGCACGACGATCGTGTTCACGATGCCGTATGCCGGAAGGTCAACTTTCTGGACAAGTACCCCTATACCCAGACCGCTACGGACCTCCGGGAGTTCTGCCACCGTTTCCTGGCCGAACGGGAAGACAATCCCCCTGCGGGTCCCCCCATCGAAAGGGCGGGGGAAACCATCCAGATAACGGCAAACGGCTGAACCCATGAAACCCTTCGAAGAACAAAACTATTACGAAATGCTGGACCTGCCGACTTCGGCCTCCCCCTTCGATGTCCGGCATGCCTATAAAACGGCCCTCCAGATCTACGGCGACGATTCGCCTGTCAGCTACTCCTTTTTCTCACGGGACACTCGGACCGGGATCCTCGCAAACCTCGAAAAGGCTTTCCTGACCCTGATTAACGACCAGAGTCGGATGGAGTATGATCGATCGCTCATCACGGCAGGCTTTATGGACGAAAGCGAGCAGTATCGAACTATGCCGAAAAAACCGATCCCCATCTTTGACCTCGAGGAAACCGGTAATATCACCCGCATGGTCTTCCCACACACCGAAAAAACGCTCTGTCCTCCGGTAGGACATCCCGTCGTCCGGGAAATCATGTCGAAGGATTCCCTCACCGGCCGGGACCTGAAGCGAATCCGACTCGAGCTCGGCATCACCCTGGAGCAGATCGTCGAGATCACCAAGATCCGAAAGGGACTGCTGAGCGCCATCGAAGAGGACCGCCGTGAAGAGCTTCCCTCGATGTTTCATCTGAAGAGTTT
>Ga0316616_100000139_pt1 | contig 18846 bp, 22 predicted proteins | sample OWC_Aug_M1_C1_D1_FD_207660 | JGI IMG/M metagenome (GOLD analysis project Ga0316616, IMG submission 207660) | Wetland soil microbial communities from Old Woman Creek delta, Ohio, United States - OWC_Aug_M1_C1_D1_B | ecosystem: Environmental > Terrestrial > Soil > Wetlands | place: USA: Ohio... | reverse complement strand
CGGCGCCGGGCGGCGCCGCGCCGCGCCTCAGTCATAGCCCAGGCTCTTCAGCGCCCTCTCGTCGTCGCTCCATCCGCGGCGCACGCGAACGTGGGTCTGCAGGTGCACCGGCTTGCCGAGCAGCCGCTCGATGTCGAGCCGCGCCAGCCGCCCGATCTCGCGCAGCTTGGCCCCCCCGGAACCGATGACGATCCCCTTGTGCGCATCGCGTGCGACGAGCAGCGTGGCGACGATCTCCGCCCGGTGCCCGTCCTCCTGCCATCGGTCGATCGTCACGGCGATGCCGTAGGGCAGCTCGTCGCCGAGCAGGCGGAAGGCCTTCTCCCGGACCGCTTCGGCCGCGAGGAATCGCACCGGCCGGTCGGTGAACTGCTCCGCCTCGAACAGGGGTTCGCCTTCCGGCAGCCGGCGCTCGATCTCGCCGAGCAGATCGTCCAACTGCCGCCGCCTCTCGGCGCTGACCGGCACCACGGCCGCGAACGGGAACTGCGCCGCCGCCGCTGCCATCCGTGGCAGGAGCTGGTCGCGATCGGCGAGCAGATCGGTCTTGTTCAGCACCAGGACGACGTTGTCGCGTGACCGGGGCAGCAGGTCGATCAGGGCCCGGTCGGCGGCCGTGAATCCGCTCGCCTCGATGAGCAGCACGATCACGTCGGCCTCGGCCAGGGCGGCCGAAACGGCTTCGTTCATCTTCCGGTTGAGCACCGAACGATGCCGCTGCTGGAACCCTGGCGTGTCGACAAAGATGAACTGCCTCACCGCTGGCGGTGCCCCGCGCGTGAGCACCCCGAGGACGCGAACCCGCGTCGTCTGCGCCTTGCGCGAAGTGATCGACACGTGTTCGCCCACCAGGGCGTTGAGCAAGGTGGACTTGCCCACGTTCGGCCGACCGACGATCGCCACGAACCCCGTTCGCGGACGGGCCGCGCCGGCATCGTTCCCGAGCGGCATCGTCAGTGCGTCGGCGATGGCGGCGTGTCGCCGGCGGCAGCGGCGACGGCACCCTCATCGGAGCCGATCGCCGGCGCGGCATCGACGGGCGCGGCAGCGGTGGCCGGCGCCACCGTGACCGCCGGAGCCGGAGCCGGCGCTGCCGCGCCGGCCGCTGCAGGATCGCTTGCCGCTCGCCGCCGCGCGCGCCGCACCGCCTGAGCCGCCTCCAGCGCGAGCTTTGCCGCGGACTGCTCCGCCGCCCGGCGACTGCGGCCGCTGCCGCGAACGCTGATGTCGAGCTTGGCCACGGTGCACTCGACCTCGAACTCCTGGTTGTGCGCCGCCCCCCGCGTCTCGACGACGCTGTACTGCGGCAGCGGCAGCCGCTTGCCCTGCAGGAACTCCTGCAGCAGCGTCTTGCTGTCCTTGCCGAGCGTCTTCGGATCGACCGACTTCAACACCGGCTCGAACAGGCGCGTGATGACCTCCCGCGCTGCCTCGAAACCTCGATCGACGAACACCGCACCCATCGCCGCTTCCAGCGTATCGGCCAGGATCGACGGACGACGGAAGCCACCGCTCTTGCGCTCGCCTTCGCCCAGGCGCAGGAACTGGCTGAGTTCGAGGCGCTCGGCGATCTCGGCGAGCGACTGCTGCTTGACCAGGTTCGCGCGGAGGCGTGACAGGTCGCCTTCGTTCAGCCGGCCGAACTTGTGGAACAGCAGCTGCGCGATCGTGCAGTTCAGGACGGCGTCGCCGAGAAACTCGAGCCGCTCGTTGTGGACTGCGCCGTGGCTGCGATGCGTCACCGCCTGCGCCAGCAGTTCGCGGTTGGCGAACTGATAGCCGAGCCGCTGCTCGAGTGCGCTGATTTCGATCACGCGACGCTGCCCTGACCCCGCTACTGGCCGGCGCGAGGCCGCGAACTGGTCGACCCCGAGAAGTCGATCACCAGCCGCACGTTGTCGGTGATCGGGATGGGATAGGAGTACGCGTAGGAGATCACCACCGTCTCGGCCTCCTTGGTGATGTCGAGGTCCTTGCCGGTGATCGACTTGATGTCGTCGATCTGGGCATAGCGATCGAATGCCGAGCGGATCTTCGGCACGGTCTCGGCTTCCGTGCGGATGTTCTTGATCGCCTTCTCGATCGCCATGTACTCGGTGATCGCCGGCACCAGCTTGGCGCCGATGATCAGCAGCGCGACGATGATCAGGCCGACGAACAGGAGCGAGAGCAGGCCGAGCCCCGCCTGCCGCCTGCCGCCAACGAACGTTCTTTTCATGTCTTCCTCCCCGCGCAACCCGTGGTCGGGGCGCCTCAGTGAAAGCTGCCGATCCGGCCGATATTGCCGAAGTTCATCCAGATGAAGAAGGCGCGACCGACGATGTTCTCGTCGGGCACGAAGCCCCAGAAGCGACTGTCCTCGCTGTTGTCGCGGTTGTCCCCCATCACGAAGTAGTGTCCCGGCGGGACCGTGCAGCTGACACCCGAGGCGTCATAGCGGCAGGATTGTGGATGGGTATGCGCGAAGGCCCGCATCGCCGGCACGCCCGGGCCTTCGCTGACGATGATCCGGTGCTCCAGGTTGCCGAGCGCTTCCTCGAACTGCGAGTAGTACTGGACCCGATCCTCCTCGAAGTAGCGCGGCAGCGACCGCACCGGTACGGGCTGGCCGTTGATCGACAGCCGCCGCTCCGTGTACTCGACGCGGTCGCCCGGCAAACCGACGACTCGCTTGATGTAGTCCTGCGACGGATTGTGCGGAAAGCGGAAGACGATGACGTCACCGCGCTGCGGCGACCCGAGGTCGACGATCTTCCTGTGGATCACCGGCAGGCGGATGCCGTACTGGTATTTGTTCACCAAGATCAGGTCGCCGATCTGCAGCGTCGGGATCATCGAACCCGAGGGAATCCTGAACGGCTCGAACAGGAACGAGCGCAGCACGAAGACGATGAGGATGACTGGGAAGAAGCTCGCCGTGTATTCGAGGTACCACGGCCGCTGCGTCAGCTTCGTCGCCAGCGCGGTGCGCTCCGCGGCCAGCACCTGGGCGTTGACGCCCACCTTGGCCGCGTTGCGCGCATCGAAGTCGGCCAGCGCCGCGTCGGCGGCGGCCCGGCGCTGCCTGCCGAGCCAGAGGACGTCGAGCAGCCACATGACGAAGCTGATGACCAGCAGCACGAAGAGGATGAGGGCGAAGTTCATCGGTGTCCGCCCGGCCGCCCGATCGCCATCGACCGCCCGGCCGAGGCGAGCAGTAGGCAGCCCGCACCGGCGCCCGCCGCCGCGCCGCCGCGCCGTCCGCGCGGGGTCGCCGCCTCTCGCGGGCCGTCTGTCGACAACGTGAGCATGACGATCTTCATTTGTCCTCGACCTGCAGGATGGCGAGAAACGCCTCCTGCGGAATTTCCACCGTGCCGACCTGCTTCATCCGCTTCTTGCCGGCCTTCTGCTTCTCCAGCAGTTTCTTCTTGCGCGTGATGTCACCGCCGTAGCACTTGGCGAGCACGTTCTTGCGCAGCGCCTTGACGTTCTCGCGGGCGATGATGTTGGCGCCGATCGCCGCCTGGATCGCGACGTCGTACATCTGCCGCGGGATGATCGAGCGCATCCTGGCGGCGATCTCGCGTCCGCGGTACTGCGAGTTGCTGCGGTGGACGATCACGCTCAGGGCGTCGACGCGGTCGCCGTTGATCAGCATGTCGACCTTGACCACGTCGGCGGCCCGGTACTCCTTGAAGTCGTAGTCCATCGACGCGTAGCCGCGCGACACCGACTTCAGCTTGTCGAAGAAATCGAGCACGATCTCGGCCAGCGGCAGGTCGTAGTGCAGGTGCACCTGGCGGCCGTGGTAGGCGAGGTTGGTCTGCACGCCGCGCTTGCCGGTGGCCAGCGTGATCACGCTGCCCACGTACTCCTGCGGTACGAAGATGGTCACGTGCACGATCGGCTCGCGGATCTCCTCGATCTTCGCCGGATCGGGCAGCTTCGACGGGTTCTCGACCTGCACCACCGTGCCGTCGCGCAGCAGGACCTCGTAGACCACCGACGGCGCGGTGGTGATGAGATCCATGTCGTACTCGCGCTCTAGCCGCTCCTGCACGATGTCCATGTGCAGCAGGCCGAGGAAGCCGCAGCGGAAGCCGAAGCCGAGCGCCTGCGACACCTCCGGCTCGAAGTGCAGCGCCGCGTCGTTCAGCTGCAGCTTGGTCAGCGCATCGCGCAGCGCCTCGTACTGGTTCGACTCGACCGGGTACAGGCCGGCAAAGACCTGCGGCTTGACCTCGCGGAAGCCGGGCAGCGGCGCGACCGCCGGCCGCGCCGACTGGCTCGGCGCGTGCGTGACGGTGTCGCCGACCCGCGCATCGCGCAGTTCCTTGATGCCACTGATGATGAAGCCGACCTCGCCGGCCGACAGCTGCTCGCGGCCGCGCGACTTCGGCGTGAACACGCCGACCTGCTCGACCAGATGCTGGGCGCCGGTGGCCATCAGCAGGATGCGTTCCTTCGGCCCGACCGTACCGTTGACCACCCGCACCAGCATCACCACGCCGACGTAGTTGTCGAACCACGAGTCGATGATCAGCGCCTGCAGCGGTGCCGCCGGGTCGCCCTTCGGCGGCGGCACCCGCTCGATGATCCGCTCGAGGATCTCGTCCACCCCCTGCCCGGTCTTGGCGCTGGCCAGCACCGCGTCGTGCGCGTCGATGCCGATGACGTCTTCGATCTCGTCGCGCGCCTGCTCCGGATTGGCCGACGGCAGGTCCATCTTGTTCAGGATCGGCAGCACCTCGACCCCGAGTTCGATCGCCGTGTAGCAGTTGGCCACCGTCTGCGCCTCGACACCCTGCGACGCATCGACCACCAGCAACGCGCCTTCGCAGGCCGACAGCGAGCGGCTGACCTCGTAGGAGAAGTCGACGTGTCCCGGGGTGTCGATCAGGTTCAGGTTGTAGCGCCGTCCGTCCGGGGCGGTGTAATCGAGCGCCGCGGTCTGCGCCTTGATCGTGATGCCGCGCTCGCGTTCGAGCGCCATCGTGTCGAGCACCTGCGCCTCCATCTCCCGCTCGGCCAGGCCGCCGCAGCGCTGGATCAGCCGGTCGGCCAGGGTCGACTTGCCGTGGTCGATGTGGGCAATGATGGAGAAGTTGCGTATGTGCTGCATCGAGTTCCCGGACGGGGCCGCGCCGCGGCAAACGGCGTGTGCCGCCGGCCGCGCCGACCTGATCTGTACCCAGGCAGGCAAAGCAAAGGGGGTGCGCCGTCGGCGCGACCCCCTTTTCGACTTGCCGCGGGCCGCATTTTATCGCGAGCCCGCGGCCACTCCGTGGACTAGCGTTCCGCCGGACGGACGATGACGAACTGGGTCGAATCGCCGCGGCGCACGAGCAGGGCCACATTGCGCTTGCGATCGAGCTTCGCCACCTGCTCGTTGAACTGCTTGGCGCTGGTCACGTCGATGTTGTTGACCGACAGGATCAGGTCCCCCTGGCGCAGCCCGGCGCTCGCCGCAGGCCCGTCGACCGCGTCCACCTGCACCGCGCCGCGCACGCCGATTTCCTTGAGCTTCTCGGCCGGCAGGTCCGACACCGTCAGGCCCAGCGCGTTGGTCGGGGCCGGAGTCCGTGGCGGCGTCTCGCCGCGCCGCGCGGCCTGCGGCTCCTGGGCCATCTCGGCGACCGTCACCTGCACGTCGCGCGCCGCACCCTTGCGCCAGACATTCATCGACACCTTGCTGCCCGGCTTGGTGCCGCCGACGATGCGCGGCAGGTCGGACTGGCTGTCGATCGACCGCCCGTCGAACCGCAGCACGACGTCACCGGCCTCGATGCCGGCCTTGGCGGCGGGTCCTTCCGGGTCGACGGCCGTCACCAGTGCCCCCTGCGGCTTGCCGAGCCCGATCGCTTCGGCCACCTCGCGCGACACCGTGCCGATCGTGACGCCGATGCGCCCCCGGACGACCCTCCCCGAGGCGCGAAGCTGTTCCTGGACCCGCATCGCCTCGTCAATCGGGATGGCGAACGAAATGCCGGCAAATGCGCCCGACGTCGTGAAGATCTGCGAGTTGATGCCGACCACCTCGCCGCGCAGGTTGATTAGCGGTCCGCCCGAATTGCCCGGGTTGACCGCGACGTCGGTCTGGATGAAAGGAAGGAACTCGCCGGTGTCGCGTGCCTTGGCACTGACGATGCCGGCCGTGACGGTACTCTCCAGCCCAAAGGGCGAGCCAATCGCAATCACCCACTCACCGACCCGCAGCCGGTTCGGATCCCCAATCCGCACGGACGGCAGACCCGACGCGTCGATCTTCAGCAGGGCCACGTCGGTCCGCTGATCGGAGCCGATCAGCTTGGCGCTGAACTCCCTCTTGTCTGCCAGCGTGACCGTGATCTGTTCCGAGCCTTCCACCACATGGTGATTGGTCATCAGGTAGCCATCGGCGGAGATGATGAAGCCGGAACCCAAGCCGCGGGGAATCTGCCGGTCGCCGCGGGGGCCGGGCCGCGGCTGCGGTTGTCCCGGCTGCGGTTGCGGGAAGAATCGGCGAAAGAACTCGTAGAAGGGATCGTTCTCGTCCAGCCCCGGAATCTGCGGCGCGCCGCCGCGACCATGCACGGAACTCAGTCGCGCCGTCGTCCGAATGTTGACCACGGCCGGGCCGGAGCGCTCGACGAGATCGGCGAAGTCCGGCAGCTGCTGCGCCGCCGACTGTGCCTGAACCGCGCCGGCGCCGAAACCGACGGCAAGCAGCAGAGGCAGGAAAATGCGTTGGATCAGTCTGGTCATTGTGGGGAGAAGTCGCTGAAGAAGCACTCGAACAACGTCATTGGCCGATTCGTTCGGCAGCATTGGCCACCGCGCGCGCCGTCGCCGCAGGAATCTCGCCGACCACGGTGACCGAGGAATCGCCGACGCGTCGCACGTAGGCGTTGATCGGCCCGCCCTGCGGCATCGGCTCGTTCGCCGCCGCCGATGCGGCCGGCTCGATGAACACCGACAGCGAGGCGAGGCCGTCGGAATATACGGCCTGCAGCGCGAACCCTCCCGCCATGGGCCGTCGCACGGCGAACAGCGGCTTGAAGCCCGCGGGCGGGACCAGACGCCAGCCCTGCTCGCGCAGATCGACCGGACGGTGCGTCGACTCGTCCACCTTCCAGCCGACGGTCGACCAGGACGGCTTCAGCTCTTCGCGATCGACGCCACCAATCCGCACCTCGGCAAAGGCCATCTGCTCGAGCACTTCGCCACGCTCGCCGAGCGTCTGCGAACGGAGCAGCAATCCGCTGGTGCGATCGACCCAGATGCGGTAGCCGTAGCGGTCACCCTGCCGTGGCTGGATCTCGAGCACCTGGCACTCGAAGCCGCCGACGCGCTCCCGGCCGATGCTCTTGACCGAGTACAACTGCAGCAGGTCCGCCGTGGCCGTGGCGGCCAGACCGGGAAAGGTCTCCGCGCGTGCCTTTCGTTCGACCACGATGCGCTTCGCCTCGGGGATCAGGCACTTCACCTCGTCGGCGCGACGGATGAACTCACGCGGCCGCCCATCCATCGGCTGCACGCGCTCCTGCGAAACCTGTCCGTCGTAGATGTGAACGATTCTCGACATCCGGACTTCCGAGCCCTGCTGGTAGACCATCGTGCCGGCGTAGTCCAGGCGTCGCGCCGCCTGCTGCACGATCTGCAGCCACTGCTCCGGGCTGCGGCCATCGATGGGATCCGTTGCGGCTGCGGCCCCGCTGCGGTCCTGCGCCCGCAGGGCCGAGGCGCAGGCAAGAAGGGCGACGGCCGCCAGCAACCAGCCCCGAGCCGACCGCCCGAGCCGCACCATCAGCGCGCCTCGGGCGCCGGCATGACCGCCGACGTCCGCACGTAAGGTGTCGAGGATGGCATCAGCGTCGGCTCCGCCAGCTCGCGGTGGGCGGCAAGGTAGCGTTCGAGGGCCGGCGAGCGCTCGATCTGCCCCGGCGCGACGACCGCCGCGACGTTCGTCGACGGCAGGGGCGCACGTGCCGTGGTGGTATCGGGTGCGGCCGTCCTTTGCGTCGGCAGGCCGATCGCCAGGAGCAAGGCGGCGGCCGCCGCCGCCCCGGCGCCAGGCACCAGCCAGCGCCGCACTGCGCCGCCTCGCTTCGTCGCCGACGGTGCCAGCACCGTCGGCTCGCGCTCGAGTGCCGAGGCCACCCGCGAGGCAAAACCGTCGGAATGCCACGATGCCACCTCGGCCGAACGCATCGCATCGCCGACGCAGCCGAGCAGCGCCCACCGGCGCCGCGCCTCCTCGTCGTGGCGCAGGCGCTCCAGCAGCGCACGGCATTCGCCGGGCTCCAGTTCCCCGTCGAGCAGGCACGAAAGCCGCTGCCCGAAGTCGCCGGCGGCCGGCCGCGACGGCATTCCCGCGCCCACGTCGGGTTCGATTCTGTCCGGATTCATCTGCTCACCTCACCAACGGCGATCCTTGTTCGTTTCGAGAATCGGCCGCAATTCCTCTGCCACCGCTTCGCGGGCGCGGAAGATTCGCGAGCGCACGGTTCCGATCGGGCAGTTCATCGATTCCGCGATCTCGTCGTAGCTCAAGCCTTCGAGTTCGCGCAGGACGATGGCGGTGCGAAGGTCCTCGGGCAGGCGTTCGATCGCCCGGTTCACGGCCTCCGCCACCTGTTTCGACAGCAGAATGCGGTCCGGCGTGTCCTCGGTGCGGAGCGAATCGCCATCTTCGAAGTTTTCCGCGTCCTCGATATCGGCCTCGGTCTGGGTCGGCGCCCGCCGACCCTGAGCCACGAGGTAGTTCTTTGCCGTGTTGATCGCGATCCGGTACAGCCATGTGTAGAACGCGCTCTCGCCGCGGAAATTCGGCAATGCCCGATAGGCCTTGATGAATGCTTCCTGTGCCACGTCCTCGATCTCGGCCTGGTCACGAATCAGCCGCGACAGCAGGCGAAAGATCTTCCGCTGGTACTTCGCTACCAGCAGGTCGAACGCCCGCTTGTCGCCACGCTGCACTCGCTCGACCAGCTGCCAGTCGACGTCGCGTTCGCTCATCGACGAGCCCCATCGCCGCCGGACGGGCAACCCGCCTGCTCAGACCAGCACCGCTTCATTTAGTTCGCACCGCGAACGGCACCGGGCCTCGGGTCAACGCGAACCGTGCGGCCAGCGACACCAGACCAGCAGCCGGCGCCAGCTCGGTGCCGACAGGCCGTCCGGCCAGACCGCGATCGATCCGTTCGGGGTGCGAAGGCACAGGAAGCCGGGGCTGCAGTAGCGGACGGCGGCCGGGCCATCAACATCGTCGACGACTGCCCGCAAGTTCCCGTTCCCGAGCAGGCCGATCTGCCGCACCTCCGGACCGCGTCGGTCCACCAGCGCGAACAGCGACGCCAGCAACGCCACCAGCGTGGCGACACCCCGCGTCAGCGTCGGCTCCAGCACAACGGCCACCAGGCATGCCAGCGCCGCCAGTCCCGTGACCACCCGCGCGATCGACGCGACGTGCCGCGCCCGCCGCGAAGGCAGCAGGTCGCACCGAAGCGCTGCCACCTCAGGCACGCCTGAAGACCAATGTGCCGTTCGTACCGCCGAAGCCGAAGGAATTCTTCAGCGCAACGTCGATCTTCATGTCCCGCGCCCTGTTGGCACAGTAGTCGAGGTCGCACTCCGGATCCGGGCTGAAAATGTTGGTGGTCGGCGGCGACACCTGGTGATGAACCGCCAGCACCGTGAACACCGACTCGACGCCGCCGGCGCCGCCCAGCAGGTGCCCGGTCATCGACTTGGTCGAGTTCACGACCGTGCGCCGTGCCGCGTCGCCCAGCGCCAGCTTGATGGCATTGGTCTCGTTGACGTCGCCCAGGGGAGTCGAGGTCCCATGGGCATTGAGGTAGTCGACCTGGTCCGCGTTCAGGCGCGCGCTGCGCAGCGCATTGAGCATGGACCGGCGCGGACCGTCCACGTCCGGCGCCGTCATGTGAAAGGCATCCGCGCTCATGCCGAAGCCGCACAGTTCCGCGTAGATCCTCGCGCCGCGGCGTCGTGCATGCTCATATTCCTCCAGCACCAGCACTCCCGCACCTTCGCCGAGGACGAACCCGTCCCGGTCGCGATCGAAGGGCCGGCTCGCGGTGGCGGGATCGTCGTTGCGAACGGACAGCGCCTGCATGGACGCGAAGCCGCCGATGCCCAGGGGGCAGACGGTCGACTCGGTGCCGCCGGCAATCATCACATCGGCATCGCCGTGCTCGATCAGCCGGCCCGCGGCGCCGATGCAATGCAGGCCGGTGGTGCAGGCGGTGACCATCGCCAGATTCGGCCCTTTCAGGCCGAAGATGATCGACAGGTTCCCCGAGACCATGTTGATGATCGCGCCGGGGATCAGGAACGGCGAGATCCGCCGCGGACCACGGTTCATGAACTCGCCGTGGTTGTCCTCGATCATCGGCAGGCCGCCGATGCCGGCGCCGACCATGCAGCCGATTGCCTCGCGATTGGCGTCGGTGATCTCGAGCCCCGAGTCGCGGATCGCCTCGACGGACGCGGCGATGCCGTAATGGATGAACGTGTCCATCCGGCGCGCTTCCTTTGCCGGCACGTAGGACTCGACGTCGAATCCCTTGACCTCCCCGGCGATCTGCACCCGGAAGTCCTTGGCGTCGAAGCGCGTGATGCGGGCGATCCCGGATTCGCCGGCGACGATGTTGCGCCAGGCGGTCGGCACGTCGTTGCCGACCGGGCAGACGATGCCGAGGCCAGTGACGACGACGCGGCGTTCGCTCATCTTCGGGAAACGGTCGTCCGCGGCCGCAGCCGCGGCACGTCAGGCTTTCTTGAGGTGGGTCGTCACGTAGTCGATGGCCTGCTGGACCGTGCGGATCTTCTCGGCTTCCTCGTCGGGAATCTCGCACTCAAACTCGTCTTCCAGCGCCATCACCAGTTCGACCGTATCCAGCGAGTCGGCACCGAGATCTTCGACGAAGGCGGACTCGTTCTTGATGTCCGCCTCGTTCACGCCAAGCTGTTCGGCAACGATCTTCTTGACCCGCTGTTCGATGTTTTCCATTTGCCTCTCCTCGAAATCAGTTGGGCTCCCGCCGGCGCCATTTCTGACCCGGCGGCGAGCCCAAAAAACGCAAAAAGTCTAGCAGAGCCACCGTCTCGGGACGGGAATCAGGCCATGTACATGCCGCCGTTGACATGCAGTGTGCAGCCGTTCACGTACGAACCTGCCGCCGAGGCCAGGAAGACGACGGCCGCCGCCACTTCGTCCGCTGAACCGAGTCGCCCAGCGGGAATCTGCTGCAACAGCGACCGCGTCTGCGCTTCATCGAGAGACCGGGTCATGTCGGTGTCGATGAATCCCGGCGCGACACAGTTGACGGTGATGCCGCGGCTGCCGATTTCCCGCGCCAGCGCACGCGTCATGCCGGCCACGCCGGACTTGGCCGCCGCATAGTTGACCTGACCCGCGTTGCCGCTCTCGCCCACGACCGACGTGATGTTGATGATTCGCCCATGCCGGGCCTTCATCATCGGCCGCAGCACGCCCCGGGACAGGCGGAACACGGCCGAGAGGTTCGTCGCGAGCACGGCCTCCCAGTCCTCGTCCCGCATCCGCAGGGTCAGGCCGTCCCGCGTGATGCCGGCGTTGTTCACCAGGATCGACAGCTTGCCGTGCGCCCGCGTCACCTCGTCGACGACCGCCTCGCATCGCGCCGCGTCGGTCACGTCGAGCACCATGCCTTGGCCCGCGGCGCCCGCCTCCTGCAGCCGCTTCGCCACGTCGGCCGCGCCGCTGTCGGAAGTCGCCGTGCCGACGACCACGGCTCCAGCCCGCGCCAGTGCGTCGGCGATCGCGGCGCCGATGCCGCGGGATGCACCCGTCACGAGGGCGACTTCGCCCGCGAGCGCATCGGCCGAGAACACGCGGCGGCTGCTCACCGGGTCCCCTTCAGCACGGCCAACGCCTCGCCGATGCTCTCCGGATCGGTCAGCGACAGGCTCTCGAGCGGATGCACGATGCGGCGAGTGAGGCGGGCCAGCACCTTGCCCGGCCCGCATTCGACGACATGGGTGACGCCGTCGTCTGCCATCTTGCGCACGATGTCGGTCCAGCGCACCGGTCCAGCCGCCTGCCGCGCAAGTGCATCGCGTATCCGCGGCGGATCGGACTCGATCGCGACATCGACGTTGTTGATCACCGGGATGGCCGGCGCCGCGAGCGGTTCGTCGGCGAGCCGCTGGCGCAGGCGCGCCGCCGCCGGCGCCATCAGCGAGCAGTGGAACGGCGCCGACACCGGCAGGGCCAGCGCCCGCTTTGCTCCGAGCCGCCTGGCGGCTTCGCAGGCGCGGGCCACTGCGGCCGCATGACCGGCGATGACAATCTGTGCCGGGTCGTTGAAGTTGACCGCCTCGACCACCTCGCCCTGTGCAGCCTCGGCGCAGGCCTGACCGACCTGCTCGTCGCTCAGACCAAGGATCGCCGCCATGGCGCCGCTTCCCGCCGGCACGGCGTCCTGCATCGCTTGCGCCCGGAAGCGCACCAGCCGCAGGGCGTGCTCCAGTTGCAGGGCCCCGGCGGCGGTCAGCGCGCTGTACTCGCCGAGGCTGTGCCCCGCCATCACCGCGGGCGGTTCGCCGCCCGCCGCCAGCCACGCGCGATAGATGGCAACGCTCGCGGCCAGCATGACCGGCTGCGTATTGACGGTCAGGTTCAACTGTTCTGCCGGACCCTCGGCCACCAGTCGGCGCAGATCCTCGCCAAGGGCGCCACCGGCGGCATCGAGCACCGCCTGCACCGCCGCATCGTCGGCGAATGCATCGAGCATGCCGACCGACTGCGAGCCCTGTCCCGGGAAGACAAAAGCGACTTTCATGGCCGATCGTTCCCTCGTGTCAGTAGCGGACCAGAACCGAACCCCAGGTGAAGCCGCCACCGACGCCTTGCAGCAGGACGTGCTGGCCGCGCCGGACCCTGCCGTCGCGCACCGCAAGATCCAGCGCCATCGGCACCGATGCCGCCGACGTGTTGCCGTGCTGGTCCACGGTCACGATCACCTTGTTCTCGGGCAGTCCCAGCTTGCGCGCGGTGGCACTGAGTATGCGCACGTTGGCCTGATGCGGAATCAGCCAGTCGAGCGACTCGATCGCCACTTTCGCCTCGGCGAGCACTTCGCGCGCCGACGCGTCGAGGACGTTGACGGCCAGCTTGAACACCGCCTGACCGTCCATGCGCAGGAACGGATCTCCCTGCACGGTCCCCTGCGTGACCCGGCCGGCGGTGCACAGGATGCGCGCCTGCGAACCGTCGGCGCGCAGCCGCGACGCCAGAATGCCCGGCGCGTCAGCGGCCTCGATCACGACCGCCCCGGCGCCATCGCCGAACAGGACGCAGGTGGTACGGTCGTTCCAGTCGAGGATGCGCGAGAAAAGCTCAGCCCCGATGACCAGGGCACGACGGTACACGCCGGTGCGGATCATCGCGTCGGCCAGCGCCAGCCCATAGACGAATCCGCTGCACACGGCCTGCACGTCGAACGCGGCCGCGCCGCCGGCGCCGATTTCGGCCTGGATGAGGCACGCGGTACTAGGGAAGATCTGGTCCGGCGTCGACGTCGCCAGCACGATCAGGTCGACCGACGCCGGCGTGGCGCCGGCCGACTGCAGCGCCGTCCTAGCCGCGAGGGCGCCGAGCGCCGTGGTCGTGGTCGCGGCGTCCGCCAGGTAGCGCTGCCGAATGCCCGTGCGGGCGACGATCCATTCGTCCGACGTCTCGACCCCACTTTCGGCCAGCCGCGCGGCCAGGACCGAATTGGTCACCGCCTCGCCGGGCAGGGCCGCGCCAGTGCCTGCGATGCGGGTCCAGATCCGGCTCATGAGTGCATGGGACGCCGCGTCGCGAAGCGCCTGTCGGGATCACGGGCGAGGCCGGCCGGAGTTCTCATGCTGCCGCGGCCGGCTGATGCTGTGCACGCTCGAACTGCGCCACGAACGGCTGCATCGCGGTCACCGTTCGCTCCAGCAGCCGGTGCCGCACGGCTTCGTAGGCGACGCCGATCGCATGGCCGAATGCCACGGCGTCGGCCGAGCCATGGCTCTTGATCACGACGCCGCGCAGGCCCAGCAGGCTCGCGCCGTTGTACTGGCGGTGATCGACCCTGCGGCGGAAGCGCTTCAACACCGGATAGGCCACGACGGCGGCCGCCTTGGCCAGGGCGCTGCGGGTGAATTCCTCGCGAACCATCGTCGCCAGCATCTGCGCCAGGCCCTCGGAAGTCTTCAAGGCCACGTTGCCGACGAAGCCGTCGCAGACGACCACGTCGGTCGTCCCCTTGTAGATGTCGTCGCCCTCGACGTTGCCATGGAAGTTCAAGGCGCTGGCGCGAAGCAGTTCACCGGCCCGCTTGACCACGTCATTGCCCTTGATGGCCTCCTCGCCGACATTGAGCAGACCGATGCTCGGCCGCTCCTTCTCCTGCAGTGCCGCGACCAGCGCCGCGCCGAGGATGGCGAATTCCAGCAGGTGCTCGGCGGAGCAGTCGACATTGGCGCCGAGATCGAGCATCGTCGTGACGCCGCCCCTGATGTTGGGCAGGACCGTGGCGATGGCCGGTCGATCGATCCCGTCGAGCGTCTTCAGAACGAACCGCGAGATCGCCATCAGGGCGCCCGTGTTGCCGGCGCTGACGCAGGCGTCGGCCCGGCCGTCCTTGACCAGGTTGACGGCGATCCGCATCGACGAACTGCGCTTGCCCCGAAGCGCCATCGCCGGCGGATCGTCCATCGCCACGACCTCGTCGGTGTGGACGATCTCGGTCCGGTCGCGCACCGCGCCCGCCGCGGCAAGCAAGGGGTCGATCTCGGCGCGCTGCCCGACCAGCAGCAGCCGCACATCGGCGTGGGCGCGAAGGAAGGAAACCGCTGCGGCGACAGTCACCGACGCACCATGGTCTCCGCCCATGGCGTCGATGGCGATGCGAACAGTCAAGGTGAGCCGCCAGCGATGAAGGTGACGTCGGCCGCGGCCTACGTCGCGACCGGGCGGACTACTCGTCGTTCTTGGTCGCGACGACCTTCTTGCCGCGATAGAAGCCGTTGGGGCTGACGTGATGGCGACGATGAACTTCGCCGGTGCCGGGTTCGACCGCCAGCGTCGGGTTGGTCGCGAAATCGTGGGCCCGGCGCATGTTCCGCTTCGACGCCGAGCGCTTGTTCTGTTGCACTGCCATGGCCACCTCGCCTGTCAAAAAATGCAACCTGCGATTGTAGCGGAGTCGCCGACCGTCGGCGCGATCAGCGCCCTGGCTTCTTCAGCGCGGCGAGCACCGCGAACGGCCGCCGCGTCTCGGCAGGACATCGGGGGTCGTCCGCGCCGGCGCCCGGGCTGCTGCAGTGGTCATGGCGCGGAGAGATCGGCAGCGCCAGGATGACCTGGTCCTCGACCAGCGCCGCAAGATCGAAACGGTCCGATCCCAGCAGCGGTTCCTCCGGCGACTCGTCGATCGGCAATCCGGCCAACTCAGCTTCGTCGGCGACGAAAAAGAACTGGGCACCTTCATGGATCGGCAACGGCACCGACTCGCCGCACCGGTCGCAGCGGACGTTGACGACCCCGTCGACCTCGAACCGCGCCGCCGCCCTTCCCCGATCGTCGATCAAGCCGTCGAGCCGATACTGCAAGCTCCCCTCGGTGTCGACCAGTTCCGCTGCCAGCCGCGGCAGTTGCCGCAGCGCCAGTTCGCCCTGGGCGCGGCCTCCTTTCTGCGCCAGCGCCCACACGTCGCAGAACCGGACGGCATCAGCGATCATCGCCGCTCCATCGCGCCGCTACACTGCGCCGCGCCGGCAACCCTTGCGCCCGAACATGACGCCGATCGTACTCGCATCGACCTCGCCGTACCGACGGGAACTGCTGCAGCGGCTGCGCTTGGCATTCTCGGTGGAGGGCCCAGGGATCGATGAAACGGGCCATGCCCACGAGGCGCCGCGGCAGACCGCGCTTCGGCTGGCACTGGCCAAAGCGGAGTCCGTGGCGAGGCGACATCCCCGCTCGATCGTCATCGGTTCCGATCAGGTGGCCGACATCGATGGCGAAGCCCTGTCGAAGCCCGGCCACCACGCCGCGGCGCTGGAGCAGTTGGCGCGAATGCAGGGGCGCGAGGTGGTGTTCCATACCGCCGTGGCCGTTGTCGGCCCCGGCGGCGGATACGATCTCGCCGAGGTGCCGACGTCGGTCCGTTTCCGGAACCTGCCGACCTCGCGACTGGACGCCTACCTTCGCGTCGAGCGCCCGTACGACTGCGCCGGCGCTGCCAAGATCGAGGCGCTGGGGATCACGCTCGTGGAGTCGGTGCGTTCCGAGGACCCGACCGCGCTCGTGGGCTTGCCGCTGATTCGCCTGACGACCATGCTCGCCGCCGTCGGGGTTGCGCTGCCGCCGCCATGAACGCTCGGGACGGCGCGCTGCTGCTCCTGCCGACGCTGCTCGGCGAAGCGGCGCCGCAGCAGGTCCTGCCCGAGGGCACGCTGGCGCTGGCGCGCGAAACGACGTTGTTCCTGGCGGAAAACGCGCGCAGCGCGCGCGCCTTCCTGAAGACGATCGCGCATCCAAGGCCGATTGCCGAGCTCGGCATCAAAGAGATCGGCCATGCGCCGGACCCGAGTCGCTTCGACGAGTGGCTCGCACCGGTGCGCGCCGGACGCAGCGTCGCGCTGCTATCGGAGGCGGGCTGCCCTGCCGTCGCCGACCCCGGCGCCGGTCTGGTGGCACACGCACACCGGCTGGGACTGAGGGTGCGGCCGCTGGTCGGACCCAGCAGTCCATTGCTGTGCCTGATGGCCTCGGGCATGAACGGCCAGCGGTTCCGCTTCGTCGGCTATCTGCCGCAGGACCGGCATGCGCTGGCGGCGGCCATCGGCGAACTCGAACGCGCCAGCGGTGGCGAAGAGACGCAACTCTTCATCGAGACGCCCTATCGCAACGAACGACTGCTGCAAGCCTTGCTCGATCACGCGCGTCCCGAGACTCGGCTCGCCGTCGCCGCGGATCTGACGACCGTGACCGAGCAGATCATCTCGCTGCCGATCTCCGCGTGGAAGGCATTGACCCCACCGTCGCGACCGGTGCTGGCGAAACGGCCGGCCGTTTTCGCACTGCTGTCGTCGCCGCCAGCTCAGGCCGGCGGTGCCTCCTCGCGACGCGGCCGCACCAACAGGTCGGGACGCCAGTAGACCACCCCGTCCCGTTCGCAGATTTCGATCGGCCGCAGCCCGCCACGTCCGCTGCACGGTCCGCCGAGGCAGTGCCCTCCAGCGGGATCGTAGGCTGCGCCGTGAGTCGCACAGACGATCACGGTGCCTTCGGCATCGAGGAAGCGACCTTCGATCCAGTCCAGTTCCATCGCCACATGCGAGCAACGGTTCAGATACGCCACGACCTGCCCGCGATGACGCAGGGCGAACGCCGTTGCCCGTTGCCCGTCGACTTCGACGTCGAACCGCAGCCCGTCGCCACGCTCCTCGAGCCGCGCCGACGCGCAAAGCGGCCTCAAACCCCCGGCAGCAACCATCGATGCAGGTCGGTCAGCGAGTCGAACAGCGCAAGCGGACGGCAGGCCGCGAGCTGCTCCTGCGGATGCGCGCCCGTCGTCAGGCCGACGGCGGACGCGTTCGCCGCTTCCGCCATCTGCAGGTCATGCGACGTGTCGCCGACCATGAGTGTGCGCTGCGGCGCGACCAGGAGTTCGTCCGCCAGCTCGAGCAGCATCGCCGGATGAGGTTTGGGATGCGTCTGGTCGGCGCAGCGCGTGGCGGCGAACTCGCTGCCCAGCCCGGCCTGCTCCAGGGCCCGCTGCAAACCGCGCTGTGACTTCCCGGTGGCGATCCCAAGCAGCACGCCGGCGCCGCGCAGGTCGGCGATCAGTTCGCGGGCGCCAGGAAACAGCGCCAGTTCGGCCTCGCGAGCGAAAAAGTGGACCCGGTATCGCGCCGAGTACTCCGGGATCCGCTCCGGCGGCAACGTGGGAACGGCGCGGGCCAGCGCCTCGTGCAGGCCGAGGCCGATCACATGACTGGCCGTGGCGTCGTCGGGCACCGGCAGTCCAAGGTCGGCCGCCGCATCCTGGATCGCACGCGCGATCGCAGCGGTCGAGTCGCTGAGGGTGCCGTCCCAGTCGAAGACGACGAGATCGAAGCGGTCAAGCACCGGCCAGTCCGCGCAGGAAGTCGCTGCACTCCCGGTCGAGCGCACATTCAAGCGTCACCGGCGCGCCGCTCGCCGGGTGGACGAACCGCGTCGAGCAGGCATGAAGGAACATTCGCCGCAGCGGCGACCCGAACTCGCCACGCGCGACGCGGCGGTTCAGCTCGAAGTCGCCGTACTTGCCGTCGCCGACGATCGCAAAGCCGACGTGCGCCAGATGGACGCGAATCTGGTGCGTCCGCCCGGTCTTCAGTTCGGCTTCGAGCAGCGAAAACCGCCCATAACGGTGGCGCAGGTTGAACACGGTGTGCGCGGCCGCCCCTTCCGTCTCGTCCACCGAGACCCTTCGTTCGCCGCCCCGCGTCGTCCGTTTCGCGAGCGGCAGCCGGACATGCTGGCGATCGTTGACCCAGTCGCCGCTCACCAGCGCGAGATAACGCTTGTCGATCAGCCCTTCGCGCAGTTGCTGGTGCAGCCCGAGTAGGGCGCGCCGCGTCTTCGCCAGCAACAGGATGCCCGACGTCTCGCGGTCGAGCCGGTGCGCCAGTTCCAGGAAGGGTTGCTGTGGGCGCGCCGCCCGCACACTTTCGATGAGCCCGAACGCCACGCCGCTGCCGCCGTGCGCCGCCACTCCGGCAGGCTTGTCGACCGCGATGAGGTGCTCGTCCTCGAAAAGCACCGGCGGCATCTGCGCTTGGACCGGACGCGTCGCCGCC
>Ga0316616_100000138_pt1 | contig 18927 bp, 23 predicted proteins | sample OWC_Aug_M1_C1_D1_FD_207660 | JGI IMG/M metagenome (GOLD analysis project Ga0316616, IMG submission 207660) | Wetland soil microbial communities from Old Woman Creek delta, Ohio, United States - OWC_Aug_M1_C1_D1_B | ecosystem: Environmental > Terrestrial > Soil > Wetlands | place: USA: Ohio... | reverse complement strand
CCTCGCAGTGCCCGCGTACGTGCTGTGGGACCGGTGGTGGATGGCGCCATGAGCGATCGTGTGGACCTCGATCCGTCCGACCGTCAGGTCTGCGAGATCTACTCGCGCGTCATGGGCTATCACCGCCCGGTCCAATACTGGAACACCGGCAAGCAGAGCGAGTTTCGGGAGCGGCAACCGTTTCGGGAGCCTTCCGGCCTGGGCTCGAGCGATGCACGGGCCTGACTTCACGATGGGCACTGAGCGCCTGGGCGCCGCGCCGTGCCCGCATTGCGGCTCGACCCAGACCTGGAAGGTCTGGCTTCGTTGGCGAACAGACGGGCGCGTCATCACGTTCAACTGTTGCGACCGCTGCCGAGATACGTTCGATCGCCTCGAGTCTCCAGGAGAAGAGGCGGCATGATGGATATCAGCAAATGCCCGGGCGACAGGCCGGACGGAGGACCCTGTCAATACCGCGCGCAATGCCGACGGTTCGTCGCGCCCGCTTCCGGCACACAGTCTGAGTTTGCCCCCTCGTGGTCGCGCGACGTATGCCACGACTTCTGGCGCGAGCCGCTCGCGCCCTCCGTTGCCGCCCGTTCGTGCCTGGGCGATCACCCTGGAGGTTACCGTGGTTGATGCTTCGATGCAGGGCGTTAGTCGCAGGCCGCCCCTGCCCCTGTGGGCCATACTCAACGGCCCCATCATCGCAGCGGTGCTGACGGTCATGCTGGGGTTTTTCTTGGGCCTTGGCTGGACCCTCGGGTCTTACGTAGCCCAGATCGCGGTCTCGCCCTGATGGAGCCGATTCTCACCAGCGCAATCCTCGGCATCGGCGCCAAGCTGATCGAGAAGCTCTTTCCCGACCCAGAGGTTCGCGCCCGTGCCCAGCTCGATCTGGCGAAGCTCGAGCATGATGGCGACCTCGAGGAGATGAAGGCCGAGGTCGGCCTGCTCTTGAAGCAAATTGAGGTCAACCTGGCCGATGCCGAGAGCGGGAAGTGGTGGCAGGCCGGCTGGCGGCCGTTCATCGGCTGGGTCTGCGGGACGGCGCTGGCCTACAACTTCATCGCCCGGGACATCTGGGTCTGGTGGGCCTCCGTCATCGATCCATCGCTGGTGCAACCGCCGCCGCTGCAGCTTGACCAACTCGTCTATGTGTTGATGAGCCTCCTCGGCATCGGCGCCATGCGCAGCTTTGACAAGTGGACGGCGCGCCGTGAACCGTGAGACCGAAGAGGCCGCCCTGACCCGGCTCGAGCGTGCGGTGCTCGAGTGCCGGACCCATCGGCTCGCGTGGCTGGTGGCCGGGGCGCTGGTAGGCGCCTGTTCTCTGCTTACGATCATCGAACTGACCGGGAGGTGTGGCTAGCGTGCGCGAGGAAGACCTATCGGATACGAGCTTCAGTAAGCCAGCTCGCGCCGAGCTTTCGGACATTCAGCACCGGCTGGATAAGCTCGATGACCGCATGAGCAACGTTGAGGTCGCCCTCGCGCGCGGTGCGCGGTTCCCAACCTGGGCTGGCGGGCTGCTCGCGCTCGCGGTGGGGCAACTGGGTGGGCAGATCTACCTGAACGGCCAGGTGACGAACAAGGTCGAGGCATTGCCGGCCCTCAAAGCCCAGTGCGATGAGTGTGATCGGAGAATCACGCAGGTCCGTGAGAAACAGGTCGAGGTCCTCTCGCGGCTGGGGGAGCTCGAAGTCAAAGCGCGCGAAGGGACCGACGATCGTTGGCGTAAGGCCGACGACGTCCGCGCGATGACAGACCTGAACCGATATCTCGATGAACGGTTCAAAGAGTCCGATCGGCGCCTCAAGACACAGGAGGACCGCGCTACCGAGCGCGATCGCTGGTGGCAACAACTCTGGGGCAGCGGCGCGATGAAGGGACATCGGCCGTGAAAGGCGGCCGTCCCAGCCGGCGGATGACCGTCCGCGACATCGAGATGCTGGCACTCTATGAGGAGCGCCGCGGCCAGGGGTCCCCAGCCTCCCAAGCCACCGAGAGTCTCGCCGAGCAATTCGGCCTGTCCCCGGCCCGCATCCAAACGGCGCTATCCGCCGAGCGGCGCCGGACCGCGCTGCGGCGCGAAGCGCTGGAATGCGCCGATCGCGTGGCTGCGCGCCTGGCCGCTCTGCGAGCACTCCGCGCATGAACCTTCCCCGCCTGATGGCGAGCCTGAAGAGCCACGAGGGCTTCCGTCCCACGGTGTACGACGATGCGACGGGCCGGAATCTGCGGCGCGGGGACACCCTGCGCGGCGTCGCCACCATCGGCTACGGCACGACAGTCCTCTCCGAGCCACAGGCCGAGTGGCTGCTGGCGTCGCGGATCGCGGCCGATCACGAGACTCTGGGGCGCACCCTGAGCTACTTCGAGGACTTGCCCGACGAGGCACAGGAGGTGCTCGTCGAGATGGCCTATCAGCTCGGCATTCACGGGCTGCTCCAATTTGATAACACCCTAGCCGCGCTCGAACGCCATGACTGGACCGCGGCGGCCGCCGGCATGCGCGCGAGCCGCTGGGCCGAGCAAACGCCTCTGCGAGCCGAGGCGCTCGCCAAACGGATCGAGACACTGACGGGCACGCCCGCCGCGACCGATCACGAGACGGCCTGACATGCCCTTCGTCGACGACGAGACCTGGAAGAAGCGCATCGAGGCGGCCCGGCGCCGGCGCGATGCGCTCTTGACCGTCTGGTCCCAGTACGCGCGCCTGCACACGGGCGCCTATCGCGTGCTCCAGGACGTCAACGAGGACGCGCTCATCGCGCTGCCCTCGGGGCGCCAGGTAAAGGTCAACGCCGTCTACCGCCAGCTCGAGCAGACCTTCGCGCTGCTGGATGTGCCCGAGGTCGTCGTCTCCGCCCAGGCGCTCGACTTCGCCCGCGAGCTAGGGCCCGTGGACACGCACCGCGAGGCGGTGGTCGGCACCGCGCTTACCAACAGTATCCACACCTCGGGGCTTATCGCCCACAGCGAGGAGGCGGACGCGGTCAAGCGCGACGGCGTGATGATCGGCCACGGGGTCTGCTACACCTGGTGGCGCGTGGTCGAGGAAGAGCGCCCGGGCGAGCCCGTTCCGCTGCTGGTGGAGGGCGCCGACGGCACGCTCGCGCCCATCCTGGACGAGCAGACCGGCGAGCCCCAGTTCGAGGCCGAGGCGACCGAGGAGGTCGTGTGGGAGGGCGTGCAGGACTCGCATGTTCCGGTCACCGAGTTCCTGTTCGACGCCGCCGCGAGGTCCATGCGCAGCTCTCCCTGGCACGGCTGGGAGCGCATCGTGCCCCTGGCGGAGCTGCGCGCCGACCCGCGCTACGCCGGGCGCATCCCGGACGACGTGGTCGGCACCGCCTACCGTCGTCAGGATCTCTACGGCGTCGAGCAGCCGCCCGAGGATGTGGTCGAGCAGGACTCGGTCAAAGTCATCCACATCTACGACAAGATCAACCGGGAGTGCGTGGAGTTCCTCGAGGCTGCGCGAGGGCCCGGCACGGGCGAGCGCATCGAGGCGCAGGTCACCGACGAGCGCTCGGACCTCTATCGGCTGGCCGCGGCTCCCTACGCGGTGCGCTTCAGCCACCCCGACGACAGTCCGTTCTCGATCTACGTGCCGATCCCGGCCAACGATTCGCCGTGGGGCATTAGCCAGGTCGAGCACATCAAGGACGTCGCGGTCGAGCTCGACAAGCTGCGCACCCGGGCGCTCAACCTGACCCGCCAGCTCAAGATCATCCTGCTGTTCCAGAAGGGTCGGCTCGACGAGGACCAGCTGCGCGCGGCCCTGCGGGCCGACGATGCGGAGCCGGTCGGCGTCGACAAGCAGCCCGAAGACAAGTGGGAGAGCCTGATCAAGCAGATCGAGCCCGCCCGCATCCCGCCCGACATCTACACCCAGATCCAGCAGGCCGAGGCGGACGTCCGGCGCATCGAGGGGATCTCCGAGGAGGCGCTCGGCGGCTCGACCGAGACGGCTACCGAGAGCGAGAACAACATGGCCATCGGCGGGGCCCGCATCCGCCGCAAGCGGCGCCTCTACATGGACTTTCTGGTCGAGGCGGCCAACCGGCACCTGGACTTTCTGCGGACCTTCGCGCCGCCGGCGACCCCGGCCGTGGTGACCACGCCCGACGGCCAGCAGCTGTTCCTGGAGTACGGCCGCGAAGCGTTCCGGGGCCGCTTTCGCCTGCTGGTGCTGGCCGGGGGCGACGCCCAGGTCGTCAGCCCCGTCGAGCAGAAGATGCTGGTCGAGCTCTCCAACCTGATCCTTGGCCGCTTCTCCCCGGTCGCCGACCGGATCTGGATGCGACAGCTTCTGACGCGACTGCGCATCCGTGACGTGAACGCACTCCTCGGGGCCCTGCCTCAGGGGTGGGCGGTCCCCGGAGTGGGCGGGCCAGGGGCCGCGCCCGGCGTTGACGGCCGCGCCCGGGCGGATGCCTTTCTTCCCAACGACCAGAGCAACCCGCAGGCCATCCGCGCCGCGGTCAACGCATTGAGCGAGGGCTAGACGATGGAAGTCAATATCCGCGGCGCAACCAACGACGGGGGCACGGGCCGAGTTCGTTGTGTGGACGACGGATTGGAAGTCCGGAGCGCGGTCGCTATCGGGGCTACGTTCTGCGCCACCATGATCGCCCCAACCGATGCGCCCAATGCGTCGCCCAGCGAGATCTGGGATAACGCGGCCGGGGCGAAGGCCATCGAAATCTATCCGCTGACCGCGATTGACCCCGGCGAGTCCGTGATCGTCGGCTGGTCGACTTCGTCTGGGGACACCGCCGTTGAAGAGAATCTGGCGCTGGCCATCGCTGCTCACGGGGCATCACCGCCGGCCGCGGTGCAATATCCGAATCAGCGGGTAGCGACAACCGCCATACCGCACGCGACAATCCCGTGGGATGGAGTGACGACCATCAAGCGCATGGCCTGTATCAGCACGGACGACAAGGCCATCGTGTACCACGCGCTGATTACGTACTGACGGGAATTCCGATGATACGTAACTTAACGAAAGATTAGGGAATACAATGTCAACAATATACGTCAGTAACTCAGCAACAAACGGGTATTCGGTCGGATCGGACAGTAATGACGGATCGGCCAAAGGTCTGTCTGTTCTGACCATCACGCGCGGGCTGGCGTTAGCCTCGGCCGGGGACACGGTAAAGATCAATGACGGAGTATATTCTGAGGCGTCGTTCATCGCCCCTGGAGTTGCCAATTTAGGCATTACCCCTGAAACAGCATATGGGGTCACCGTAAGGGCCGCCAGCGGGACGACTCGGGTCTTACACATCGCCGCAGCAGCGACCGGAATACGGGTCGGAAAGATCATTTTGGATGCTCAGGCGGCGCAGGGTTATTGTGTTACGCTTGACTCCGGAGCGGCCGTTAATGTCGTTACCATATCCGGCGCGGCTATGATGAACTTTGTGGTGTCTGGCCTTGGGTCAACTACCAAAGCCAGGACAATATCCCTCGTCGATGGCTGGTCGGCGACCGGGAGCGGGCTAACGGCTGCCAATGTGGCAGGTATCGACCTAAAGCCCGACGCAGCTAGCACAATAACGATCAATGACGGCAACGTGAGTTTGTCTGGAAACTGCTCGACAACGCTGGTAGGCGTTAACGTTCAGGCCGGAGCGGGCGGCGGTACTGCGTCTGTGACAGATGTGGCCGTATCGCTAACGCAGACAGCACCCGCAGCAGGAAACTCGATTTTAGGCGTGAACCTAGAGAACCTTTCGACAGCGACAGCCGATGACAACACGATCACGATGAGCGCAGCCGGGGTTATTTCGTTGTATAGCGGAATCCGCGTGCCCGATGACGCATCGATCGCCTGCGCAGCGACGGTTAACCGCAACACCATCACCGGACCATCCGGCCCCCAGACCGGGTACTCCGGGTATGGGGTGCTTATTGGGGTTGATGCGGCGGGCAACAACACCGTTACGGCAGTCGCCGATGAAAACGTCATTGTAGGCTGCAATCACGCAATTCTTCTAGGGGGGGTAACGTCTTGTAAGGCGCGCTATAACACCTTAAGAGATTGCGCGTACGGTGTTGTTATGAAACACTCAACATCCTGCGAGTATGACGGAAATCTCATACTCAATCCCACAATTAACGCGATCTTGTTTAAGGCCGATACCGGCAGTTTGGCTCGACATAACACGGCTGTGTGTACCGCCGATATGGCTGCACAGGCTGTGCGCGTGACGCATGACGGAGCAAGCATGTCGTCAGGTTGTAGTGTGAAAAATAATCTCGTCGTTTGCACCGGATCGGAACCGGCCGATGTGGTGCTCGTCGATACGGGGAATGCGGCGGCATTCGACGGAAACAACTGGGATGCGGTGGGAGGGCCAACATGGACTTATGGCGCCTCTACATACACCTCCGTTGTGACTTGGAACGCGCTATCTGTCGTCGGGACAGATAGCGCTGTAAGCGCCAATCTCACTGCGGATTACGCTATCGGCAACGACGCGGCCAAGGGGCTCGGTGTATCGCTCCCCGGTGTCTATGGTCGCGACAAAATACCTCTCGCGCTGAGACCAGAGCCAGGCGTCTTTCAGGACCGCGACTTACCGGGCCGCAAGGTCGCCGTCTGCGGGCCGTGAGTGAGATTGAGCGAGGCTAGACGATGGAAGTGAACATCCGCTGGGCAACGCCGATGGCGGCGACCACGTATCGCCCGGCAATCACTGACGGCGACAAGGTCGCCGTGATACAAGCCTCCTCTGGCGGCTCGCTCTATCCGCATCCGGTGGAGTAGTCACGGTGCCCTGTAGTTACTTTATAGGTTGGGCATTAGCCAGCAAGGGATCGGGCGGCCCTGGCGAGGAACTGGCCGGCAACTACTTGCTGGTAAACGGATCCGATTACTTGCTTGTTTCTGGTTCAACGTATCTGCTGGTTGGGAGCTAACATGCCAGGAATTCTGCCGAGCGCATTAACGGAATTAGCGGAACTCTCACCAACGGATCGCCTGCTTGCCTGGGATGATTCGGCCGCCTCCCTGAAGCAGATTACGCCGCAGGTAGGTTTGCCGAATTTCCTGATTGACAGGCTCTTTGAGCTTTCCGCCATCGTCAGAATAGATTTGACTGGCGTGGCCGGCGCCGGCATAGATTATCAGGTTCCCCTGAGCGTCTACTATGATCTGGCGACGAGCGCGGCGAATCAGATCGGCGTTGTTGCGTCGAAGGTTCCAGCCAAAAACGATTCCGGCAGTCTAAGGTTCTATGGCGACGACGGGGCCGTCTTGCCCTTCTACGTGGAGGGAGTGGCCGACGACGGTGCAGGTTACAACCTCGCCACGATCTGGGTAAAGGTAGCAGCCGATCTAAGTTCTAACCAGACCATTTATATGGTCGACACTGGAGACGTGGGCGCCGCTAACGTTTCAAGTGGCAATGATACCTTCGAGTTATTCGATGGATTTAACGCGGGTACTTTGGACGCCGCGAAATGGACCGGAGCCGGCGTCACGTTCGCCGGCACAGGCGAAGCAGGATACGCGCTACTCACGGGCGCCAACTCCGACATCACGCTGCAATCCGTCAACTCGTTCCCGGACGGCCGAGAGTTGGTGGTCAACGGGCGATTCGCGAACGCCTCCGCTGGGGGCAACGGATTTATTACCGGTTTCGACGCACAGTACTACTATTATAATAAATCGGCCGATACCGCTAATTCATACATTGGCAAAGGCAGTTATGGGTCGAGCGATGCAAGCCAGGGCAGCCGCATAGTCGCGACTAGCACTCTCCAGGTATCCGTCGCCAGGGCTGGAGGGGTCGGGCGAGTGTTAGGATATAACGCAGTCGGCACTTTGGTTCAAACCGACAGCACGGGGGTGCCCACTGCGGCCGCCCCACTCGTGCTGAATCACGTGTATGCGACCGGAACGGCCGGACGAGCAGAGACAGCGTATCTGCGCAAGTGGGTTGGCGTAACAGAGCCCTCTTTCTCCGCCGCCACCAGTCTGGTGGGAAAGCACGATCACAGTTCCGCGGTAGCCGGCGGAACAACCATCAGGCCAGCGAGCGTGGCTTGCTCCGGACAATCGTCGTTTACGGCTGGAGCAGCGCAGGAGTTTGGGGTAACTGTCAACGGATCAAGCGGCTTTGACGCACATGGGTTCAAAGTCAATTCGGTTGACAGCGGCACCAACAAGATCGGAGTCGGGCTGCGGTTTACGCGCAACGATTCGGCGCGTTGGACCATCAAGAAGTCGGATGATGCCGAGAGCGGGTCAGACGCCGGCTCTAGGCTAGTGTTCCTACCAACGAGTGACGCCGGCGCAAGTTTGCCCAGCCTCCAGACCGAGTTGTCGCGCGACGGGAGGGTCAGCATACCGTCGGTCGCTCCAGCGAACGCCAGCGCGCCAGGCAGGGCCGGAACCATCACTTGGGACAGCTCGTATATCTACGTCTGCGTGGCGACAGACACCTGGAAGCGTGTAGCCATCGCGACGTGGTAACTAAGCCACAGCTGAGGACGGCGCTAGATTAACGGCATTGTTTTTTTGGAGTATCACTGTACATGACAGAACTCGATCAGACCCCCGCGGGCGCATCAACGCCCCCTGCCCAGGCGGCGGCGCCGGCCGGCCTCGATCGCATCGCAGCAGCCTTCGACCGCGCCGAGAACAAGCTCGCCGCGAAGAAGGGCGACGCAGTCGCGACACCACAGGACTCGAAGGACGCCGGCGCACCCGCCGGGGAGCAGGCCGCCGTGGGCGAGAAGCCCGTCGGTGCGAGCGCTCCCGCGGCCGCGCCGGTGGCTACGACCGGCAAGCCGGAGGCGACGGCAGGCGAGGGCGAGGGCGCCAAGGGCGCCCAGAAACCCGCGGCGCCAGAGGCCGTCAGTGCTCCGCAGGACTGGTCGGCGCAGGACCGGGCGGCCTTCGAGGCGCTGCCCGGCGACGAGGCGCGCTCGCTGGTGCTCTCCCAGTACCAGAGGATGCAAGGCGCCTTCACCCAGGCCATGCAGCACGTGGCCGATCTGCGCGCGGTGGGCGAGACCATGAATCGGGCCGGGATCTCCCGGGACGAGGTCATGGATCTGCTCGAGACCGCGCGAGCGTTTGCCGCCGATCCGCGCGCGACGCTGCAAAAGCTGGCCGACAGCAAGCAGCTTCCCGTGTGGTTCGAGCGGCCCGGGGAAGAGGACGAGCCGCCGGCCGATGCGCTGGCCGACCCGAAGGCATTTGCCCGCTGGGTCAGTGAACGGGCCACGGTCGCCGCCCGCCGTGAGCGTGAGTCAGCCGATCGTGAGGCGTCCAAGGTCCGCGAGACCGAAGTCGGCCGCGAGCGGCTGCGCGAAGCGTTCGTGGCGACGGCGCGCGAGCACCCCGACTTTGCCGAGCACAAGGACCGCGTGGTCGAGCTGCTGGCGGTCAACTCCGGGCGTAAGACCCCGGAGGACGCCTATCGGCTGGCGACCTACGAGGGCCTGACCAAGCTCGCCCGTGAGGGCGAGACGGCGAAGCGCGATCTCGCGACCACCAAGGCCCAGCTCGAGAAGTTGCAGGCCGGCATGACCCGTCCACCCCCGGGCCCCTCCAGTGGCAAGCCCGACCCGCGCGAGGCCCTGATGGACCCGGTGGAACGGGCCTATCAGAAAGCTCAGAGGAAACTCGCCGCCGCCCGCCAGTGAGACCGCGTGCCCCACGATAGGAACTGACCGACCATGTCTACGAGCTACCTTTACAGTGACGGCACCTCGATCCCGCTGTTCGCGGGCGTCGAGGACACCGAGTCGATGTTCATCGCCACCCTGGACGAGCTGGACCAGCAGCGCAACGTCGAGAGTGAGGTCAAGGATCACTGGGCCTTCTGGGAGTACCTGAAGAACAAGAACCTGGTCGAGTATGCCGACGACATCGGCCTGTACTACCCGGTGAACCTGCGCCGGCGGGCGCCAACCGGCCAGTGGATCAGCGGCTACGACGACGCCGATCGGACCCCGATCGATACGCTCTCCCAGGCCAAGTTCCCCTACGGTCACCTGACCGTCAGCCAGATGTACAACCGCGAGGAGCTGGTCAAGAACTCCGGCAAGACGCAGTTGATCGATCTGGTCAAGGAGAAGGAAGAGTCCGCGATGGACGGGCTGAACAACGGCTTCGGCGAGACGCTGCTCGGCACCCAGGACGCCGACGGCAAGAAGCCGATGGGCCTCGGGCGCATCGTCACCTACGGGCAGGCGTGCGGCGGTGTCAATCCGACCGTGGCGGGCTTCGAGTTCTGGAACCCCTCCCGCGGCCTAACCTCCGGCGGCGCGCAGTATGCGCTCGCCACCGCCTACCGGGAGGGCATGCGCCGTCTGCTGCGGGTCTGCCGGACCGCGGGCAACGGCGTCGGGCCGGACGTCAGTATCGAAGGCGAGGACGTCTACGAGGCCGGCAAGGCCCACTGGGAGGGCAAGCTCCAGGTCCGCCTGGACGAGCTCAAGGACCAGCAGGGCTGGGGCGCCCAGGAGATGTTCACGGATCTCGACGGCGTAACCCACATCTACGAGCAGAGCCTGACGGCCAAGATGGCGTGGCTCATCAACTTCCGGCGCTACGTCAAGGTGCGCATCCACAAGGGGACTAACTTCTCCTGGCAGCCGTGGATGAGCCTTCCGGGCAAGGTGCAGACCAAGACCCGCGACAACCTGACCTACGTCAGCGTCGCGTGTAAGCGTCGCGCCCCGAACGGGACGATCACCTACACCTGAGGACCGCGCCATTCCCGGGGAGGGCTTCCTCCCCGGGCTTGTGACAAGAGCGACCCGTGCAACCGTACCCACCCCGCGACAACACCCGCATCAATCGCATCCTGGCGGACGTGGCCGATCTGCTGCACCAGCCCTACACGCTGGCGGAGTACGACGCGACGATCACGCTGGACGCGCGCTTCGAGCGCTCGGTGCGCCGCTGGGTAACCGCGGTGCTCGGGGAGATCGCGAGCCGCCGGCGCTGGTGGTGGACGGAGAACCTGACGCCGCCGGCGAGTCTCGCCGAGGGCCAGGATCTGGTCGACCTGGTGGGCGACCTCGCCAAGGTGATCGCGGTGTTCGCGCCGACCCGGGCTCGCAAGGTCCCGCTCGCGCACGTAGCCGAGCTTCGCTCGAGCGCCAACTCCGTGCGCGAGCCCAACGCGGCGGCGATCTGTACCCACTATGCGCTCGAGGGCGGCCGCCGGCTGCATCTATGGCCCGCCCCGTCGGGAGCGCTTGATCTCCAGGTGCTGTACACCCGTCCGATGGATCTCGAAATCCTGCCCGCGGACTGGGAGCGGATTGTCGTCGACGGGGTGATCGGTCGTTATGGGCGCCACTACGACCGCGACGCCCTGACTCAGGACGCGGCGTCCTTCGAGTTGCGCTTCGAGGCCGCGCTGATGCGGGCCGCTTCGGATTCCTGGGATGTCGAGCGGGTATCCCGCTGGGATCCCTTGGCCGATAGCACGGCGGCAACCCCGGGCTCGAGCACCGATACCGCCGTCACCCACACGATCCCCGCGAGCCTCGAGGGCATCGGCAGTGCCTGTATCTACGTACTGGAGGTCGTGCCGTGACCGTGCGCAGCGCCGCCTACCTGAAAACCCGCTTTGAGACCGGCGACAAGCCGACCGCGGAGGATTTCGGGGATCTCATCGACTCCTTCTTCCACGCCCAGGGCGATAACTGGCCGGATCCGCTGCCGGCCAGCTCAGCCGAGAACCTGACCGACATCCCGATTCCCGACCCCCTGCCCGCCGTGTCCGGGGCGAACCTGCGCGACGTGGCCACGCAGGAGTACATCCCCTGCAGTGCCACCCCGTCCTACGTCGACACCACGAGCTTCCTGCTGCTCGGCGACTGGACCGCGGAATTCCTGCCCACCCGCCGCCTGCGCTTTTCCCTGAACCCCACGGGCTACTACTACGCCGAGGTCTTCAGCGCGAGCTACGCGAGCGGGACCGGCCTGACCACGGTGGTGATCAACGGCACCCTGCCGAGCTCCTCGCTCGCAGTGGTCGCCTACGGCACGATCCGGCCGACAATCGACGGGGGGTGCGTCAGCTTCAGCCTGCTCGGGCGCCGCGCGCCCATCGAGAAGACTGGGACCTACGAGACGACGCTCGCCGACGACGGCGTCCTTATCGAGTGCGCGGGCACCTTCACCGTGACTCTGGGTCTGGCCGCGGACGTGGGCGCGGGCTACGGCTTGACCATCAAGAACGTCAGCACGGGCACGGTCGCCGCCGCGGTGCAGGGCAGCGATACGTTGGACGGCGGCGCCTCCGCGGTCAGCCTGGCGCAGAACGACTCGATCACGGTTCGCGTCAACGCGGACGCGACCGGCTATCTCATCGTCGATCGCGCCTACGCCTCGGGCTCCGGCAACGCCGACAAGGTAGATGGTTTCGACGCCGCGGGCACCGCGACCGCCGGGGCGCTGCTGGCGCTGAACGGCTCGGCCAAGCTGCCGGCCTCCATCACCGGCGATGCCGACACGGTGGACGGGATCCACGCCGCGGCGGTCGCCACGGCCAACCAGCTCTGCGCGCTGAACGGCTCGGCCAAGCTGCCGGCCTCCATCACCGGCGATGCCGACACCGTCGATACCTTCCACGCCGCGCAGGCGAACACCGTCTCGACGGCGGCCGTGCGGGACGCGGGCGGCAATATCTTCTGCAATGCGGTGCGCCAGGAGTTGGCGACGGTCGAGACCAGCTTCAGCTACGTCATGGTCCAGAAGGCGCTCGGCGCCGGCGCGGACAATGCGCTACGCCCCGCCGACGCCAACTGGGGTCGCTCACAAATACGCACCGCCACCACTTCGGTATCCGGCACCGTAACTTCGATCGCCACGTTCGCTTTAAACGCCTACTCCTTCTTCCCGTGCATCAGCACCTCTGCCGCGGGCGCCGCCGTATGGTCTCTCGCGGTGCCGATGTCTGATCCCGACCAGCCGGTATTCAGTTTGGTGAACAACGGAACGACTTTTAGCTACTACCTCGCCTGGCGCTACATCAACCCCTAAACCTATGCCACAGTTCACCGAGTGTTACATCAATCCCGACACGGGCGAAATCGATCACGTCGTTACGTCCGATTGCCCCCTCACTCTCCGGCATGTCATGTCGCATGCTGCGTCGGGTAAGCCGTACGAGGTCGAGTCGTTGGAACTCGACGATCACCCGAATGGGTTTCAGCGCGCCGATCGGCTACGCGAACGCCTCGAGGCAAAGGGCGGGCGGGTTGAGTTTTGCGCCTCGGCCGAGGCCCGCGATCGCCAGACCATCCGGCGCCGGGAGAAGGTGCGCAAGCCCGAGGCCGAGCCCGCTGACTGATGCTCTCGCTTACTCCCGCGCCCGGGCGCCTGCGCCGCGCCGATAACCTGGTCCCAACGGCCACCGGTGGCCTGCGCTCGCGCCCGAGCGCGATCCAGGTGGTCGATGGGCGCATCACCGGCGCGTGCGCCTGGGGCCCGTGGCTGCTGCTCGAACGGGCCGGGCGGATCGGCGTGTGGGACGGCGCGAGCGTGCAGGACATCGCGCAGGCCGGGTTATGGCTGCGCGGCGCGCCCTTTGCGGCGCTGACCGACCTGGGTGAGCGGGAGGCCCGGATCTACATCGCCGACGGGGCGCGCCCGCTCTGGTACATCGCGCACCGGGCGGGCGCTTTCGTGGCCGAGCCCATCCTGAACACCCTCACCGACGACGGGGGGGTGGGCTATCCTGTGGCCGTCGCCGTGGACGTCGCGATCTGGCGCAATCGTCTCTGGGCAGTCGATGCGACGCTCCCACAACGGGTCACGCACTCCGAGAACGACGACCCGGCTAAGTGGGATCCGCTCTGGGCCATCGAGATCCAAAGCGGCCAGCGCGATCGCATCCAGACGCTGGCCCCGGCCGGCGAGCGGCTCATCGTCGGCTTCGCCAGGAGCCTCTGGGCGGTGACCGGCGATACCCCCTACAACTGGGCCCGGAGCGAGCTGTATACCCGCGGCACCGGCGGCCCCGGGACGCTGCTCGCGGATGGCGAATCGCTGGCGTGGATCTCCCAGGACGGGATCTATCTGGACGGGCGACAGACCAGCAGTGACCTGGCGTATCTCTTTGGGCGACCCATGACCGGCGCCCAGGTGGCCTTCGACCCGAGCCGCGGCTGGCTGCTCGCGGCCATCGACGGGCGATTGTTCGTGACCCACCTCGCCCAGGCGGGGCTGTGGGGCGAGATCGTCGGCTCGGGCCCCGTGCTCGGCGCGCTGCGCTGGGACGGTAAGCTCGGCTGGTGGGGCCTGGACGGCTTGTGGGTGCTTGGCCAGGATGACATTTCCGACGTCTATTTGGACGGCTCCTCTGCGGCCTTTGAGTCCCGCTACGACACCTGGGAAGAGACTCCGAGCCTCGAGGGCTCTGGGCGGATACTCCTCGAGCGCGATGTTTTCCGTCTGGCGGGCTCAGCGCGCGGATCAGCTACCTATACCGTGACGGCCGACGGGGCCCTGAGCTTTACGCAAGACGTCTCGCTAACCGACGAGACGCCGACGACGTTCTCCGAGATCCAGCATCTCGAGCAGGGGCCAGAACTGGTGCCGAAGGGCACGTTCGAGGATCACTCGACCGGGACCTGGATGCAGAACCAACCGGATAATCCCCCGCTGGGAATAGGCGCGCCTGTGGTGATTCCCCCGGCGCCTCCCAGCCTGCGAGTGGGAGGCCGAGATTGCTGGGATAACGAGGCGTGGTTTGCGGTTGCCCCGGGCGAGCGCTACTTCATTACCGCCCGCTGTAATACCGTGGAATGCGCCGCAAATGCCGGGTTAGGCCTGTATTTTATGCGTCCCGATCCGCGGCTCGACAACTGGATTTATGCGGACACCAAATTGGCCGGCGAAGACTGGGAGACACTTTCCGGCTATGTCGAAGTCCCGGCGGGCTACGATTCCAGCATTCTGGCAACGGTCTGGCTCCAGATCCACGAGTCGTTCGATCCGCCGGGATTGGGCTATGTGTTCTGGCACGCGATCTCGTGCCGTCTGGAGTACGCGGTGGGCGAGCCGATGAACTCGTGGCCATTGCGCCCAGTACGGCGAGAATTCGTGCCCCGTCTTCCAGGGTCCAGCTTTAGGCGCCAGCTCCGGTCCAATGGTCACCTGGAGATACTCGACAACACGCCCGCCTATCGGCGTGGTGGGGGTGCATCATGACAGTGGTGGTCCAGAGGATGACGGAGGACACGCCCTTCAGTGCCGCGAGCTTCAACACGATCATCGGGCAGCTCCTCTCTGCGATCAACGCGCTGGCCGGGGAAGGTGTGCTGGTCTTCGGCACCGCGCCGGGCAACGACGGAACCGGCTACGTGCCCGAGACGGGTGGGACCTACTACGGCCAAATCGCGGCGCCCTCCGTGCTGCTCGGCCTGCCGAGCGGGACTCAGCACCTCGCGATCTCGGCCGGCGATCTGGCCAGTACGGCCACCGCGGGCGTGGTGAAGAAGGCGGCGGCAGTGGCCGATCTCGGGCTCACCATCAGTAGCCCGCCGACCCAGGGCGAGGTCGACGCGATCATGGACAAGGTGAACGCCTTGTTGGCAGCACTACGCGCCGCGGGGAGCCTCGCGACATGATCCCGAGCATCGCGACCGATCCGATTGAAGTCGACGTGCTCGACTCCGTGCCGTTCACCATTCGCCACGGGCTGGGCCGCCAGGCCGCCGGCTGGCTGGTGCTCTGGTGCGATGCGCCTGTGGCGCTCTATGCCACGGGCGCGGAAGCCGACCCCCGCCAGGAGCTCGAGTTGATCCCCGATGCCAGTGCCCGCGTGCGCCTGGTGTTGTTATGATTGCCCCGCACGCTCCCCCCACGCTGAAGAGGACCGAACATGGCCGCCGCGACCTTTGACGCCACGAACCAGATCCCGCAGGGCCACCAGCAGCACAGCCGGCGGGTCGAGTATCACTATCGCGTCGACTTCAACACCCACGGCGACGGCACCGGCCTCGCCGCGACCGAGAGCATGGCGATCGGCATGCTGCCCGCCGGCTACGTCCACGAGCGCCTGGATCCTGTGCTCCGTACCGCCGAGGGGACTGCGGCCACGCTCGACGTGGGCACCGAGGCCGACGTCGACTGCTTCGGCGATGGTCTGAATATGAACGGCACGGCGAACGCGCGCATCGCGCTGGCCGGCACCGAGGCGGCCACGCCCGGGACCTATCACCACACGGCCACCGAGATCCGGGTTCTCACCCCCTCGGGCGCCGCGACGCTCGACGACGCGATCGTCGATCTAACGTTCGTCGGCTACCTGCGGCCGACCACGTAACCGGCGATGGGCGGACCGCCGCCCATCCCGGTGCAGGCGGCGCTGCTCTACGCGCGCCCGCAGGCATGGGCCAGCGACCCACTGGCGGCTATCCGCCGGTGGGAGCGCGACGTGCTGGCCGGCCAGCAAGCGGCGCTCGTGCGCGATGGCTGGGTCGTCGGCTGGGCGGCCTGGTGGCGCGTGGCGAGCGACGTGCTGGCCCGGCTGCGTTTCCTCGACCTCGAGGCCGTCGTCGAACGTCTGTCCGTGCCGGCCCGGTGCCACGGCCCGCATGTGTATGTCCACGCCTGGACCTTGGCCCCCTGGGCGCCGCCCATCGCGGGCCCGCGCCTGAGTCATCTGGTCCGCGAGCGCAATCGCGACGCGGTTTCGATCGGATGGCATCGCGAGTGCAACGGCGTGCCGCACTGGCGGCACTGGAGGTTTGCATGAACATCGGCGGTGGCAGCAACAAGAGCAAGAACAAGAGTCAGCAGACCTCCTCGAGCAGCAGTCAGCCGCTCAACGCCGACCAGCTCCAGAGCTACTGGAACCAGCTCAACGCCAACGCCGGCGGGCGGCTCAACACGTTCGCGCAGGCGGGCACGCCGGGGGTCGATTATCAGGGGCCCGGCGACCGCGCGCTGGTAACCGCCGCCCCCGTCAGCTACGAGGGCGTGACCGCCGACCAGGTGCGCGCCCTCGGGGGGCTCGGCGCGACCCGCACCAACCGCGCCGACCAGGCTTATCGGCGCGCGATTGAGGAGGCGCTGGCCGATCCGTCGCTCACCACCTTTCAGCGCTCGCGTACCCGGCAGAACCTGACTCGCGATCTGAGCGCCGAGCAGGACGCCATCGCCCAGGAGGTCGAGGCGGCCATCACCGGCTTGGCGAGCCAGGAGGCCGGGCGGAGGCTCGAGACCGCGACCGGCAACGAGACCCGCTCGATGCAGGCCGCTACGTCGAATCAGGCGTATCTCGCCGATGAGGCGCGCAAAGCCTACGACGCGGCGCTTGCCAAGGCGGGCATCACGGCCAAGGACCTCGAGCTTCTGGCCAGCATCTTCTTCGGCGGCAAGGGCCAGACGTCGACCTCTTACGGGCAGGGAACCAGCTCGGGCGGGAGCTCGGGCTGGAACTTCAACTTCGGGATCGGGGGGGGCTAGCAAGCCCGATTGACGCCCATGGACTTCCTCGCCTTCCTGTCGGACCCGCGCCGCTACATCTGGGAGAACCGCGATCGCGAGCAGCAGGGCCAGGCCCGCGAGCTGGCGCTCTCGCTCGCCGAGCTGCAGGACCTTGCCGATCGGGCCCAGGGCGCGGCGGGGCCATCTGACGCCACGGGCAGCGGGCCCGTCCGACTCGCCGACCACAACGCCTATCTGCCGGATCTGCCTAGGGCGGCTCCGCCCCAGTTCGGGGGGCGGGAAACCCTCGAGCAGCTCTTCGCCACCTCGGACGCCGGCTACAAGGTGAAGGACATCGCCGACGCGGCGTCCGAGGCGGTGCGTAGCGGGGCCTTCTCGCGGGCCGCGACCGGCCTCGCGCGCAACCCCTACGCGCTCGGCAACCTCGCCAACAAGCTCGACGTCTCGCCCGTCCGGGAGGGCGGCGGGGTGCTTTTCGACCGCTTCGCCGGCGACATCACCGCCGTCACCCCGGCTCACGAGGCCGCCGCCGCCGAGAACTACGCCCAGGCCGGCGCCGCTTCCGCCCTGGCGGGCCTGCGCGGGGCCCAGACCGCGGACACCCGGATGCGCACCGGGGCGGTTAGATCGGTGCTAAACGACCCGGGCGCGGATCTCTACACGCGCGCCAACGCCGCCAACAAGCGCGCGCTGGGTAAGAGCGAGCGGGTCGTCGTCCAGACCCCCGAGGGCGGCAAGAAGTATGTCGACGCCGTCCTGACCCCGAGCGGCTGGCGCTACAGCGACGCGCGCGATACCGAAGGGCAACTGCTGGTCCCGCCCCCCGAGGCCGCAGCGGGACGCGACAGCCGGACCGCCATGCAGAAGAACTCCGAGTTCATCGCCCGCACCTTCGGGGTGTCCGATGACGAAGCGCTGTCCTATCTGGTCTACAGCCGCAGCCAGAAGCCGGCCGACGCTTGGCAGACGATGGTTCGCGACGTGGTGCGCGTGCGCGGCAGCACAACCAACCCGCAGCGGATCCGAGACGAGGCCGCTGCGTTGTGGGGCGTCGTGCGCGGCAGCGAGCCACTGCCCGCCGAAGCCACCCTTTCCGCCCCAACACCCGCGTCGGTCGCGCCGCCGCCTGCGCCTCGTCAGCCCGCCGCTCTCCCCGGCACCGCGCCGCGGGCCGCCACCCCCACGAGCCCCGATGCGCCGCCGCTCCCGGGGGCCCGCAAGAGTCCCAAGGACGGCCGCTGGTACGTCCAGAAGGACGGCCGCTGGCACCTGGTCGAGCCCTGATGCCGACGCTTCGGCCGGTCGACTACGACCCGTTCGAGGACGCCTTATCGCCCGCTGCGCCCGAGCGCGCCCCGCGGCTGCGCCCTGTCGACTACGACCCGTTCGCCGAGCCAGCGCCCGCTGCGCCCGTCCTGCGCCCCGTCGACTACGACCCATTCGGCGACACCCCGAGTTACCCGGCCGCGCCAGGGGCATCCCCGGCGCTACCCTCC
>Ga0316616_100000137_pt1 | contig 18929 bp, 13 predicted proteins | sample OWC_Aug_M1_C1_D1_FD_207660 | JGI IMG/M metagenome (GOLD analysis project Ga0316616, IMG submission 207660) | Wetland soil microbial communities from Old Woman Creek delta, Ohio, United States - OWC_Aug_M1_C1_D1_B | ecosystem: Environmental > Terrestrial > Soil > Wetlands | place: USA: Ohio... | reverse complement strand
GACCCGGTCGCCCTCCGGGCCCGCGCGGGCAGCCCCGCCCTCGCTCGCCTCGAGGTGGAGTACGCCCGGCCCGAGGGGCCTCCGGCCGACCTGGGCGTCTCGGTCACCCGGCTCGCGACGCCCGGCCGGCCGGCGAGCGGCTACCTCGTCGTCTTCCAGGACCTCACGGAGATCAAGCGCCTCGAGGAGGAGGTACGCGTGCGCGAGAAGCTCGCCGCGGTCGGGGAGATGGCGGCCCAGCTCGCCCACGAGATCCGCAACCCCCTGGGCTCGATCTCCGGCTCGGCCCAGGTGCTCCTGGGAGGGGAAGGCATCCCGGCGGAGCACGAGGACCTCCTGCGCATCATCACCCGGGAGTCGAGGCGCCTCAGCGACACCCTGAACCGGTTCCTCTTCCAGGCCCGGCCCCCCGGACGGCAGCGGGGGCCGGTCGATCTCGGGCGCGTCCTCGGGGAGGCGGTCACCCTCCTCAGGAACGGCCCCGAGGTCAGCGAGCGCCACGAGGTGGCCTTCGACTGCGACGAGGGGCCGCACGTCTGCTTGGCCGACCGCGACCAGATGGTCCAGGTCTTCTGGAACCTGGCCCGGAACGGCCTCGAGGCGATGCCGGGCGGGGGGCGCCTCGCCGTCCGCCTGCGGCGGAGCGACGGGGACGTGGTGCTCTCCGTGCACGACGAGGGGCGGGGAATGGGCCGGGACGAGCAACGCCGGATGTTCGGGCCCTTCCAGTCCGGGAGCCCGATGGGGACCGGCCTCGGCCTCGCCATCGTGTACCGGATCGTGCGCGAGCACGGGGGCGACATCACGGTGCGCAGCACACCCGGCCGCGGGACCGGGGTCGAGGTGCGGCTGCCCAGGGTCCCGGTCCCGGTGGAGGCCTGAGGCCCGTGCGGCGGATCCTGGTCGTCGACGACGAGCAGTCGATGCGCGAGCTGCTCGCCATCATGCTCCGCAAGGAGGGGTTCGAGGTGCTGGCCGCGGAGAGCCGCGCCGTGGCGGCGGCGGTGCTCGCCCAGCGGCCGGTCGACCTCGTGATCACCGACGTCCGCCTCCCCGACGGCGACGGCATCGAGATCCTCCGCCACGTGAAGGCGGCCTCGCCCGACACGGTGGTCATCGTGATGACCGCCTACGGGACGACCGAGAGCGCGGTCGCCGCGCTGAAGCTGGGCGCCCACGACTACATCCTGAAGCCCTTCGACGTGGACGAGCTCCGGATCGTCGTGCGCAACGCGCTCGAGCGGCAGGACCTCCGCGAGGAGAACCTCCGCCTGAAGCGCGAGACGGGCCGGGCTCACGGGCTCGAGCAGCTCGTGGGCGTCTCGCCGGCGATGGCCGGCCTCTTCGAGCTCGTCCGCTCGATCGCCCCCACGACCTCCACCGTCCTCGTCACCGGGGAGAGCGGCACGGGCAAGGAGCTCGTGGCGCGGGCCATTCACGCCCTCTCCCCGCGTCGGGAAGGCCCCTTCGTGTCGGTGAACTGCGGCGCCCTCCCGGACACCCTCCTCGAGAGCGAGCTGTTCGGCCACATGAAGGGCGCCTTCACCGACGCCCACCAGAACAAGAAGGGCCTCTTCGAGGCCGCCCAGCGCGGCACGCTCTTCCTGGACGAGGTGGGGGAGACCTCGCCGCCCATGCAGGTCAAGCTCCTGCGGGCCCTCCAGGAGCGGAAGATCCGCCGGGTGGGCGGGACGGACGAGCTCGAGGTGGACGTGCGCGTCATCTCGGCCACGAACGTGCCCCTGGAGACGCTCGTCCGCGAGCGCCGGTTCCGCGAGGACCTCTTCTACCGCCTGCAGGTGATCCCGATCCGCACCCCTCCCCTCCGCGAGCGCCGGGAGGACATCCCCCTCCTCGCCGAGCACTTCCGGAAGCGGTTCAGCCAGGAGATGGGGAAGAAGGTCCTCAAGGTCTCCGAGGCGGCGATGCAGATCCTGGCCCGGCACTCCTGGCCGGGGAACGTCCGCGAGCTCGAGAACGTCGTGGAGCGGGCGGTCGCGCTGGAGAGCTCCGAGGCTATACTGCCAGAGCGTCTGCCCGACGCGCTCCAGGGGGAGGGCGTCCACACCGGCGCGGAGGAGGAGCTGGGCTTCGGCTTCAGCCTCGACGAGCACCTGCGGGCCATCGAGAGTCGTTACCTGAGGCAGGCGCTCCGCAAGTCCGGGGGCGAGCGCGCGGAGGCCGCCCGGCTGCTGGGCGTCTCGGTGCGCTCCCTCCGCTACCTGATACAGAAGCACGCCGTTGCCGTGGACCCGAACCAGGGAGAGGTCACATGAGAGTGTCGTCGAGCCGGTCGTTGGTGGCGGTGGCCCTGATCGCAGCCTCCACCCTTCCCGCGGGAGCCCTCGCGCAGACGCCGGCCGGACCGCCCTCCGCCCCCTCCGTCGGAGCGGTCCTGCCGGAGTTCGACGCCGCGGACATCCAGGGCAAGGTGCAGCGGGTGAGCTTCCCGAAGGGCTCCACCACGATCCTGCTCTTCTTCCTGAGCGGCTGCCCGTCCTGCCACAAGATGATCCCGGAGTGGAACCGCGCGTTCGAGCGCCGGGCCAAGAGCCTCCGGGTCCTCGGGGTGCTGATGGACCAGGAGCCCCCCGGCTTCTTCACCGCGACGGCGATCTCCTTCCCCGTCGTCCGGGCCCCGGGCCGCCAGGCCCTCCAGGAGTGGCAGGTCAACCGGGCCCCACTGACCCTCCGCGTCGGGGAGGGCGGAAAGATCCAGGAGGTCGGCCTGGGCGTTCTCGACCCGATCCGGCTGGGCGAGATATTCCGGCCCTAGTCCGGCGCGGCGCGAGCCGCGCCGGCTCTTCTCTCGGTGTCCGTTTCTACGCGACCCGCCCGGACGTCCGGCCGCGCCATAGCAGGGCCAAGGTGAGGGCCAGCCCTGCCGCGGCGATGACGAGGCCCGTGGTGAGCGAAGGGGGCCGGTAGGAGAGGACCACCCGGCTCCGGCCGGCCGGCACCGGAACCGCGCGGTGGCGCCCGTCCGCGCGGAGGACGGGCGCCGCGGTCCCGTCGACGGTAGCCGACCAGCCCGCCCCCCAGCCGTCCCGGACGACGAGCACCGTCGGGCGGCTCGCCCGGACCTGGAACTCGAGCCGGTCCGTCTCCTCGATCACCGGGCGGACCTCCCCCTCGGCGCCGTCGGTCGCGGTTCCTCCCTCGACGGCCACGCCGCCCGCCGCCTGGAAGCCTGCCTCGCGGGCGAGAGCCTCCGCCTCGCTCCGGCTCCCGGCGGGGCGGACCGACGAGGCGATCGCCCGCAGCGGAAGGGCTCCGTCGAGCGCGTGGAGGTAGAGCCGGAGGGGTGCGACCCGGCGCGGCGCGGCGGCGGCCACCAGCCTCAGTCCCTCGACATCGAGCGGTCGGAAGGAGATCACGTGCCTCACTCCCGCCGCCCGCAGCCTGTCCCTGATCTCCGCGACGCGAGCGCAGCCGACCTCGTCGCGGTCCCCGAAGACTCGTTCGATGGGCGAGGTCATCGTCAGGTCCCGGCTGTAGGCGGTGGGCACGGCCAGGGCGAGGTTGTGCGCCGGGGTCAGCGTCTCCGCGAGCACGCCCATCGTCCACAGGTCGGCGTCGGTGGCGATGCTCCCGGTCGCCCCCCGCACCGCTCCGCTGAAGCCGGCATCGCAGGTGAAGAGGCGTCCTCCGCCGGCGCGGACGATCGCGGCCAGGGCCACCGACTCGGCCGTCGGACGCAGCCTCTCGGGGGCGATCATGGGGTTGAGGCCGGCGCCGGCCCGGAGCAGGTCCGCGGCCACGAGGGCCACGGCGAGGCCGGCGGCGGCGGCGGCGGCGAGGTGGCGGCGGAGGACGGCGAGGGCCAGGATCCCCAACGCCACGGCCAGAGCGCCACCGACGGCCGCGTCCCCCAGGACCTCGGCCGCCCGCGCCGCGACGTCGGGGTAGCCCGGCGGAAAGAGCCAGCCGAGGAGCTGCGCGGCCCCCCCGGGGACGACCAGAGGGACGGCCGGCGCGACCACGAGGGGGCCGCCCAGGCACAGCCCGAGCACCCCGAGCCACCTCCACGGCCGGCGGTCGGCGCCCCCGGCCAGGGACGCGATGCCGGCCGCCACCATCACGCTCACCGCGACGTGCACCGAGAAGAACGCCTTTGCCGGGAAGCGGAACGACCGCAGCGCGGGCAGCGCGTCGAGGACCACGTCGAGACCGGCGAAGCGGCCGAGCCCGAGAACGAGAGCGAGGCCCGCGAGACACAGCAGGCGCCGCCGGGCCACGCCGCCGAACCGCGCGCCCACCACGGCCAGGGCGAGGGCCGCCGTGCCGAGGTACAGGCTCAGGAAGTACGGCATGCCCCCGGTGAACTTGTGAGACCAGTGCCGGTTGGTGAGGTAGGCGAGGTCGCCGAAGAGGCCGGCGACGCCGACCTGAAGGAGCGAGGCGGGGTGGAGCGAGAAGGCCAGCGTGTCCTGCGTCGCGAACCCCTGGGCGCGCGCGCTTCCCGCCATCAGGTCGGCCGCCCAGAGCAGCGAGGGGGCCACGAGGGCGAACCCCAGGGCGATCGCGGTGGCCACGCGGGCGACCGCGCCCCGCGAGCCCCGGCCCGCGGCGAGGAGGACCCCAACGAGGATGGCCTGCCCGGCAATCTCCACACCCATTGTCGACAGCGCGGTGGCCGAGGCGAGGCCGGCCAGGCCCACCCACCGCCACCCGGGGCCCTCCGCGGCCCTGACGAGCGCGAGGACCAAGAGCGGCGCCCACGCCGTCGCCTGCAGGAGGAAGTAGAGGCTCAGGGTCGAGAGAGTGAACCCGCCGAGCGCGTAGACGAGGGCTCCGGCCGCGGCGGCGGTCCGGGTGAAGCCGAGGCCTCGGGCGAGGGCGAAGAAGGCGACGGCCGCGAGCGGGACGTGGAGCGCGAGGAGGAGCGAGAAGAACGCCTCGTGCGGGGCGAGGACCTGGAGGAGGTCCACGGGATAGGAGACGGGAGGAGGGAGGGGCAGGGGTTCGCCTTCGTGGACCCACGGAAGCCAGTAGCGGACCTCGCCCGCACGCAGGCCCTCGGCCACGAAACGCCGGACGGGGAAGAAGTGGCGGCTCAGGTCGCGGAAGTAGAAGGTGGCTCCCGAAGCGAGGCCACGCGCGAACGGCGCGACCGACACCAGGGCGACGGCGACCGCCGCCAGGATGGTCGCCACGTCGGCGCGCCGCTCGTCCTTCGTCACGTCGCGGGAGTGGCGGCTGGAGTGGACCGCACGCCGGGGATGCTAGCACAGCTGCCGCGGGAGTCCGGGGCCCCGCCCGCGCGACGATCGCCTGCTAAACTCCGCGGGATGAAGCACGCGGGACTGGGCCGCCGCCCCGCTCTCTTGACGGCGTTCGCCCTGGCCGGCCTCGTCCTGAGTCTCTTCTCCGGCGCAGTGTTCGGCGGGCAGGTCTTCTTCAAGCGCGACCTCCTCCTCACCGTGTACCCCCAGCTCGAGGCCGTCGTGCGCGCCGTGGCCGCGGGCTCCTGGCCGACGTGGGACCCCGCCTCCTCGTTCGGCCAGCCGCTCCTCGCCGATCCCGGAGCGCAGGTGCTCTACCCGCCGAGCGCGCTGAACCTCGCCCTGGCTCCCTGGACCTACCACGCCGTGTTCGTGATCGTGCATCTCTGGGCCTCGGGCCTGGGCCTCTACCTCCTGGGCCGGAGGCTGGGCTTCTCCGCGGGGGCTGCGCTCGCGTCCTCCGCCTTGTGGGTCGCCGGCGGCCCGCTCCAGGCCACGGTGGACCTGCCCCACCACTTCGCCGGCGCGTGCTGGATGCCGTGGGTCTTCCTCGCCGCGGAGAGCGCCCTCGCCTCGGGGCGGACGAAGCACGTCGTCGCCTGGGGCGCGGCCGCGGCCGGCCAGATCCTCGCCGGCTCCGCCGACGTTCTCGCCTTGACCGCGGTGGCGCTCCTCGGCTTTGTGGCCACCCGCCACGTCGCCTGGCGCGCCGGCGGGAGCGACCCGAACCGACGCGTCCTCCGGTCCTGCGTGGCGGCCGCCCTCGTCGCCCTCGGCCTGACCGCGGCCCTCTGGATGCCCGCCGTCGACGTCGTGTCCCGCTCCGCGCGCCGCGCGCTTCCCTTCGAGATCCGGACCATGTGGTCGGTGCACCCGGTCGCGCTCGGTGACCTCGTGTTCCCGGGCGTGTGGAGGCCGCTCGTCCCCCGCGGTGACCCCCGTTTCGACCGTGAGGTCCGCGAGCCGTTCTTCGAGACGTACTACCTCGGTGTCGCGGGCCTCGGCCTCGTGGGCGCGGCCCTCGTGGGCGGCCCGTCGCGGACGAAGCGGCTCTTCCTGCTCCTCGGGGTGGCGGCCGCCCTCGTCGCGCTCGGGCGCCACGCACCCTTCTACTCGTGGGTGGTCGCCGTCCTTCCTCCCCTCGGGATCCTGCGCTACCCGGTGAAGGCGCTCCTCCTCACGGGCTTCTCGTGGGCGCTCCTCGCCGGGTTCGGCCTCGATGTCCTCCGGCGCAGGGACCCTCCCCCGCCGTGGCACTACCGGATGGCCGTCACCGGTCCGCTTCTCCTCGTGGCCTCGGTCTCCTGGGCGGGCCACGCCTGCCTCGCCCTTCCGTCGCTGCGGCCATGGGCGGTGGGCGTCCTCGCCCGCCTGCCCCTCGTCCTGCCCGTGGAGGACGTGCGCCTCCACCTCGAGACGAGGCTCTGGATGACCGGGTCCGTGGCCGCCCTCGCCCTCGCGCTCGTCGCGCTCGCGGGGCGGAAGTGGGGATGGGCGCCCTTCGTCGGGGCAGCCCTCGCCCTCCTCGCCGTCGCCGACCTCGGGAAGTACCACCGTTACGCGAGCCTCGCTCCGAGGGAGATGGTGCAGTACCGCCCGGAAGCCCTCGCCCTCGTCGGGGACCCGGGACGGGCGCGCCTCTTCGTCTACGACTACCTCTCGCCGGGCCCTTCGGTGCGCCACGTGGCGTACCCCGTCGTTCTCGGCCGCCGGCCTCCAGGGTGGACGGAGGAGCAGGCCTACGCGCTCGGCATGCAGGCCGCCCTCGGCTACGCGTCGGCCCAGCGCTGGGGGGCGCGGGGCGGATACGAGGGCGACCTCCGCGGGCTGCACCCGGCTCCCCTGGTCGCGCTGACCCGCCGCCTCCGCGACCTCGAGACGACGGCCGCCTGGACGAAGATCCTCCGCATGGGCGCGGTCACGCACGCGGTCTCGCTGCACGACCTGGGGGCGCCGGGGCTCGATCCCCCCGCCGTCCTTCCCGGGCTCTTCCTGTCCCCCATCCGTGTCCAACGTGTCGCCCGCCCGCTCCCGCGGGCCTACGCGATCGCCCGCACGCGCATAGCCGACGACGCGGCCGCGCTCGCCCGGTTCGCGGAGCCCGACTGGGACCCGGCACTGGAGCTGGTGCTGCCCGAGGGCCGGGCCTCGTCACCGGCCGGCCGCTTCGAGGGGTCGGCCCGCATCGTCGAGGAGCGGACGGACCGGGTCGTGCTGGAGGCCGGGCTGAGCGAGCCGGGGTTCGTCGTCCTCGTCGACACGTTCGACCCGGGCTGGCGGGCGGCCGTCGACGGCGAGCCGCGCCCGGTCCTTCGTGCGAACGTCGCCTTCCGCGCAGTGGGCGTGCCGGCGGGACGCCACCTGGTCTCGTTCGAGTACCGACCCTGGCCGGTCGCGGCCGGCGCTGCCGTCTCGGCGGGGACCGCGATCCTCCTCCTCGGGCTGCTGGCCGTGAGGAGGGCGTCCCGCCGGGGACTCCCGTCGCCGAGCGGGGCGGCGTGAGCCTCGACCGGCTGCGGGAGCACCGCGCGATCTGGGCCGCCAAGCCCGTCCTGGCGGAGGTCTACCGCCCCTGGTTCGACGCCCTCCTCGAGAGGCTGGCCCCCGGTTCCCGCGTGCTCGAGCTCGGCGCGGGTCCCGGGTTCCTCGCCGAGCACGCGCGCCGGCGTCGGGGGGACCTCGCCTGGATCGCGAGCGACCTCGTGCCCGCCCCGTGGAACGACCTCGTGGCCGACGGCCTGAAGCTGCCGTTCCGCGACCGCTCGCTCGACGCGATCGTGGCCCTGGACTTCGTCCACCACGTCGCCCGACCGGGCCCGCTGTTCGAGGAGGCCGCCCGTGTCCTGAGCGCCGGGGGCCGCGTCTCGATGGTGGAGCCGTGGGTGACGCCCCTGTCGTATCCCGTCTACCGCTTCCTCCACGAGGAGGGCTGCCGCCTCTCCCTCGACCCCTGGAACCCGTTCCCCGCCGCGCGGAGCGCGGACAAGGAACCGTTCGAGGGCGACGGCGCCGTCCCCTTCCGCCTGGTCCGCGACACGAAGGCCTCGCGGTGGGCGGAGCTGGGCTTCACTCCCCCGCGCGTCACGCCCGTGAACGGCTTCGCCTACCTCGCGAGCCTCGGCTTCAGGCGGCGCTCGCTCGGCGGACGCCGCCTGTCGGCGGGGCTTCGCCGCCTCGACGCCGCGCTCGCCCCCCTCGCGTCGGTCGTGGGGATGCGGGCCCTCCTCCGCTGGGAGCGCCGGGCCTGAAGCGCGACCCCCGCGGGCGGGCGCCTACGGCGCGAGCATCACCGGCGTCAGGAGGACCCCGGACGCGACGGCCAGGAGCAGCACCGGCCCGAGCGGGATCACGGGACCGAGGCCGGGCAGGCTCACGCGCCGTCCCTGCGCCCGCTCGACGAGGAAGGACGCGAACACGAAGAGGAACGGGACGCGCTGGTAGTAGTACATCAGGTCCATGTAGGACATCGCGTGCCCGAAGGCGAGGCAGGCGAAGACGGCCGCCGGGGCGAGCACCTGCGGGTCCCGGCTCCGGAACGCCACGAAGAGGCCCCCGGCGGCGAAGGCCGTCATCAGGGCGGCGTAGGCCGCGAACGCCCGGCTCGTACCTCCGGAGTGGAAGTCCTGAGGGTGGCCGACGACGAACCAGGAGGTCTGAGGAGGCATACCCGTCGCCTGCCGGTACTCCCAGGCCTTGAGGAAGACGCTGTTGATGTCGAGGCACAGCGAGACGACCCCGGCGACGGCATTGCCGAGGTACGTCCCCGGCGACCGTCGGAGGTTGCGCAGGGCCTCCTCGCGGAACGCCGCCTCGTAGGCCGCGTTGGCCCGGACGTAGGTCAGGTAGTCGAAGTCGGGCCGGTTCGAGACGCGGAGGTACACCTGCTTCAGCTCGGGCAGGAGGGAGTACCACTTGTAGTGGTTGGGGTGGGTGCCGAGCGGCTTCGTGGTCGAGCCCCAGATCACGGCCCAACCCTGGTCGTTGACGGGGATGACCCGCCCGCTGAGCGCGTAGTTGCGGGCGGTCCAGGGAAGGACGACGACCGCGAGGGAGGCGCCGAAGAGCGCAGCCGAGCGCAGGGGGCCCCGCAGGGACGTGTCCCGCCGCAGGAGGAGAGCGGCGAGGACGAAGGCGGGCAGGAGCAGGGTCGTGGGCCGGACGAGGGTCGCGAGGCCCCACACCAGCCCCGCCCGCACCCACGGCCCACGCCGGTCCGCCGGGGCCCGCAGGGCGCTCGCGAGAGCCCAGCCCCCCGCCACGAGGAAGAACACGTGCAGGACGTCGTAGTGGAGCAGGGTGACGAGGACGACGGAGTAGGGGTTGAGGCCGAAGGCCAGCGCCGAGACGAGGGCGACCCGCCGGCGGCAGGAACGGAGGAGCCAGAGGTAGAGCAGGGCTGCCGTTGCCGCCAGGACGAGCGCCTGCGCCAGGTAGACGGCGTACTGGCCGCGGTCGAGGTAGGCCCAGGTGAGAGGCCTGGGGTCGCCCGCCAGGACCCACAGCGAGGCCGCGATGAAGGCGGGATAGCCCGGCGGCCGCAGCAGGATCGGCTCGTCCTGCAGGCCCAGGACGCCCGTCGAGGCGAGGTTCGCGCCGAGGGTGTACCACTCGTCCGTCAGCCGGGCCACGTCGCCCAAGGGCAGCCTCGCCTGGACGGTGAAGCCGGCCGCCGCGAAGGTGAGAGCGAACACCGCCAGGGCGGCGAAGGCATTCGAGACGACGGGCGGCCGCCGTTCGATCCCCGTCGACGTGGGCAGGGGAACCTCCTCTAGCGCGGGCGGTGCAGGGGCGAGTCCCGGCCGATCGTCACCTCGCCCGTCCCCGGGTCGTAGGCGAACGGGACCTTGTAGATGTCCACCGGCGGGCGCGAGAGGAGCCCGGCGGGCACCAGCTCCTCGAGAGACGCCGGCCGCCGGCCCGTCCGGCGGGCGAACTCCTGCACCAGCCCCGTCAGCCGATCCGCCTCGTCGAGGGCGTCCAGGACGGCGAGCTGGGCCCACGCGTTGCCGCGCATGGCGGGATCCAGGGCCTGGGCCTGGAGCTCCTCCCAGATGCGGCGCGCCGTGGCGCGGTCGCCGCCGCGCAGGAGCACGTCGCCGGCGAGCGTCCGCAGCCAGGCCGGGGCGCCGGGAAGCCTCGCCGCCTCGTCGAGGACCCGCGAGGCCTTCGGGGCGTCGTGGAGGAAGAGGAACGTGTAGAAGCCGAGGTCCTGGCGCAGGCGCCAGTTGTCCGGCTGGGCCGCGACCCCCCTCTCGAGGAGTGCGACGCCGTCCTCGGGGCGGCCGGCTCCCTGCGGAGCGTGCTCGGAGAGGAAGATGGCTCCGTACCGGTAGGCGATCTCCATCCTCGGGTCGAGGGAGACCGTGATGTCGATCAGCGGACCGAGGAGGGGGTAGCCGCCGCCCCCTTCGAAGGCGTGCTGGGAGCCGTAGTACTGGACCGTGCGGAGCCAGTAGACGTCGGCCAGGAGGCTTTCGAGGCCGGGGGCGAGCCGCCGGACCTGGGCCCCCGACCAGAGGTAGAGCGTGTCGTCTCCACCGCTGAACGCCCCCCGGCTGGCGTCGACCCTCCGCTGGACGGACGGGACGAGCGCCAGCAGGAGGAGGGGCAGGGCGCGGAGGACCCTCAATGGAGCTCCCGCCGCCGGAACGCGAGGACCCCGCCTGCGAGGACCGCTCCCACGTAGACGGCCGCGTAGAGCGTGACCCAGGCCAGGGCGGCGGCGGGTATGGCCTCGCCGTACGCCACCCGGTCCTTGAAGTCGAAGTTGCGGAAGTTGGGCAGGGCGTAATAGACGGCCTCGACGAGCCACGCGGGTGCGTCAGGGAGGACGGTCCTCGCGTTCCGGACCACGTCGGAGAGCCGCCCGGCCACGACGAGGCAGAGAGTCGCCACCGCGGCGATCGTCGGGCTGGAGAGCGTCGAGAAGAAGAGCGCGAGGGCGACCACGAGGAGGTGGCCGAGGACGAGCGGGAAGACCGCCTGGAGGAGCCGGAGGTCCGGCGTGGCCCCGGTGGCCCACAGGGTGAGGAGGAGCCCCGCCGTCATCGCGGCAACGTTCGTGGCGAGGGTGAGGGCGAGCCCGGCGAACTTGCCGAGGTAGAACTCCTCCCGGCGGAGGGGCTTCGCGAGGAGGGGGAAGAGCGATCGCCGCTCGATCTCCTTGCTGACGAGGCTCACCCCCATGAAGAGGGCGATCACGAGACCGAACACGTCGATGCTGGCGAGGCCCACGTCCTTGATGATCTTCTCGTGCTGCCGGATCGAGAGCCGGGCGAGGAGGAGACCGGAGAGGATCATGAGCATGGCGAACACGAGCAGGTTGTAGAAGACCCGCTCCCGCACCGACTCGCGGAAGGTGTTGGCCGCGACGGCGGCGATCCGCGTCAGTCGCCCGCTTCCCATGCCTGGTCGAGCGATCCCGAGGCCACCACCTCGTTGAAGAAGTAGTCCTCGAGAGACTGCCGCGCCGGCTGTACGGAGAGCACGTGCCCGCCCTGCGTCCCGACCGCCCCGACGACGGCGCCGAGCCCTCTCTCCTCCACCTCGAGCCTCCACCGCTCGCCCACGGCGTGACGGCGGAGCACGCCGGGCAGCCGCTCGAGGGCTCCCGCGGGAACGCCGCTCACCAGGACCTCCATGTGGGCGACGTCGACCGACAGGATCTCGTCGAGGCGGCCGACCCTGAGGAGCTCCCCCGAGCGCAGGAGCGCCACCCGGTCGCACAGCGTCTCGGCGTCGGAGAGGATGTGCGTCGAGAAGAAGACGGTCTTGCCCCTGCCCTTGAGGTCCACGATGAGATCCCGGACGACGTGACGGCCGATGGGGTCGAGGCCGGACATCGGCTCGTCGAGAAGGACGAGCTCAGGGTCGTTCATGAGGGCCTGGGCGATCCCCACCCTCTGCGTCATCCCCTTGGAGAAGCGCCGGAGGGGCAGGCTCGCGGAGCGGGTGAGACCCAGGAGGCCGAGCAGGTCCCGGGCCCGCTCGGCCCTCACCGCGGCCGGCAGTCCGAACAGCCGGCCGGTGTAGTCGAGGTATTCGGAGGCGGTCAGGTAGTCGTAGAGATACGGGTGCTCCGGCAGGAACCCGATGCGGTGGCGCCAGGCGGGGCTCTCGAGCGGCTCCCCGAGCACCCGAGCGGACCCGCGGTCCGGCCTGAGAAGGCCCATCAGGATCTTCAGGGTGGTCGTCTTCCCCGAGCCGTTGGGGCCGAGGTACCCGAAGACCTCGCCTCGCCGGACCGACAGGTCGAGGCCGCGCAGGACGGGACGTGTCTTCCGGCCCAGAAAGCCGACGCGGAAGGACTTCGCGAGACCTTGGATCTCGAGGGCCGCGTCGTTCACGGTGGTTAGGATACCCGAGCGCGAAGAAAAACGGGGGGGACGCGAGTCCCCCCCGTTCGGCCGAGCCAGCAGCGCCGAGGTTAGATCGGCGAGCAGGGGTTCGGCAGCGAGGCGAGCCCGCCCGAGGGGTCGGTGCCGTCGGGCGTCCAGCAGATCACGCCCGAGGCGTCGCCGGCGAAGCCGCGGACGCCGGTCTGATCCTGGACCGACGGGGTGCCGGCGTAGGCGTACTGCCCGGTCGAGTTCGGATCGGACGTGGTCGGGAGGTTCGGCGCCTGGCCACCCGGCCAGAACATGCGGTTGTAGCCCTGCTTCGACGCCGCGCCAGCAGCCCCGGCGACCTGGGGATCCAGGAATGTCGGCGAGGCCAGCTGGTAGCCGGGAATGCAGCCGCTGGGGATCGACAGGCACTGAAGGTCCGCCGCGTACCAGCCGCCGTTCGCCGACTGGTAGGCCGCCTGGGCGGAGATGACCGTGCGGATGTCGCCGATCATCGCGGCCTCGTTGGCGGAGACGCGCGCGCGGAGCAGGCTGGGGATGGCGATCGCGGCGATGATGCCGATGATCGCCACGACGATCAGCAGCTCGATGAGCGTGAAGCCCTTTTCTCTCTTCATTGTGGCCTTCTTCTCTCCTTCGCCATGCAACTCATGGCTGACGGCAAGACGAAGCAAGGGACGTGCCGGCCGGCCACTGGCGCTCGCCATTGAGAAGATTGGACTTATGCGCCTCCGTCGGTGGTCCAGCTGACATTTTTTGTCACGAGGTGCAGAACCTGTCCCGCATCCGGACGCGCCCGGGCCACAATCCGCTCCCTACAGGAGCCTCAGCTTCCGGGCCGCGAACAGGCTCATCCGCAGGAGCAGCCAGCCGTGGCGGAAGCGCGAGATGTTCGTCTCTCCGTACCGCCGCTCCCGGTACCGTATCGCCAGGTCCACGATGTGCAGGTTCAGGCGTGACGCCCCGAACAGCAGGTCGAAGTCTCCGAAGGGGTCGAAATCACCGAAGAACGACCGGTGGGTGGCGATCCTCTCGTAGTCGTCTCGCCAGAGGACCTTGGTGCCGCACAGCGTGTCGCGCACCTGCTGCCCGAGGAGCCAGGAGAAGAGCAGGGCGAAGCACTTGTTGGCGAGGAGGTTCAGGAAGCGCATGGCCTTCCCCTCCATCGGGTACACGAGCCGCGAGCCGTTGACGAACTCGCCCTTCCCGCGGGCGAGCGCCGCCACGAACTTGGGCACGTCGGACGGGGCGACGCCCATGTCCGAGTCGAGGATGAGCAGGACATCGCCTTTCGACTGGGCGAAGCCGAACCGGACGGCGTCTCCCTTTCCCTTGCCGGGCTGGCGGAGGAAGCGGAGGGGGAGGTCCCTTCTCTCGGCCACCACCTGCTCGATCACCGCTGCCGTGTCGTCCGTGGAGTGGCCCTCCACGAACAGGAACTCGGAGCCGGAGGGCAGCTCGGGCAGGCTCTCGACGAGGGGCCGGATGTGGCCCGCCTCGTTGCGGCAGGGGATCACGACACTGACCGTGGGCTTCTCCGGCCGCGCCGGGGCCCTTCGCGCCGGCCGCGCGATGAGACCGAACACCAGCGAGAGCTGGTCGAGCAGGGGCAAGCGGCCGAGGTAGCGGTTCGAGAGGTCGGCGAGGAGGGGGATCCCGGCCGGGCAGACGAGGTGCTGGTCGTCGCGCACGACCTCGAAATCCGCGAGGGTGAGCATGTTCCGCAGCTCCTCCGGCGGCAGCCACGCCTCCGGAGGCTGCTGGTACTTGAGCCCGAGAAGCTCGGCGAGGCGCAGCACGGGCTGCCACAGGCGGCTGTAGCTGTAGATGAGGACGCGCGTGCGCGGGTGGCTGACCGCGTGGAGCGCCTCGAAGGCCGCCTGCACGTCGTTCAGGTGCGTGACCACGTTGACGAGCAGGATCACATCGAAGGGCCCGCCGGCCTCCGCGAGGACGGCGGGGTCCGACAGGTCGCCCTCGAGGAACCGCAGCCTCCCCCCGCCGTGCCGCTGCCGCGCCTGCCGGATCGCCGGGGAGGAGACGTCGATGCCCACTCCCTCGGAGGGCTCGAGGGCCGCGAGCAGGTCGCCCGCTCCGCACCCCAGGTCCAGGATCCGCTGCCCCGCCGGGACGCGCACGCGGAGTATGCGGGTGAGGTAGTCGTAGTAGTAGCGGTGGCGCCTCCGGGACCGCTCGATGCCCTCGTGGTGCTCCTCGTAGAACCGGCGGACCTCCACGAGGACGGGATCCTCCGGCCGCCGAAGCGCCTCGTCGACCATGCCGGGGACGTTAGCACGACGCCGCGCGGGCGCCCAAGCCAGGCCTCCACATGCGTCGCCCGCCCTGCTCCGCGGCCAGACTGGACGACGGGTCCCGACTCCATGTGGGGCTTCCTCGAGGCCACGGTGGCCGGCCTTGGGGCGACAGGTACGACCTTCTCAGCACCACCGTAATCGAGACGGCCGCCTATATCCTTGAAAAATAGAGTCAGTTGCGTCGGCAGTGCCCTGATGAACCCGGCCTTCACATGGACTCGGCAGCTACCCTTATTCAACACAGATCCGATTTGCCTTAATATGGAGACAGCGCAGAGGACCGTAGTCAGGCAGACCTTCACAGCGGAGGCGCCGATGGCCGGCGAGGGTCGCACTGGACACTACGTTACCCAGCCCACAGGCTACCGGGCTTTCATCCCGAGGCCCCTGCCGTACGATCCGCCCCTCCGCTACGACGAGGCTCTCGTGGGCCTGTTGTCCGAGGCCGACCAGGAGCTGGCCCGCCTCGATGCCGCCACCGAGTTCCTCCCCAACCCGGACCTCTTCGTGCGGATGTACGTGCGGAAGGAGGCCGTCCTCTCTTCGCAGATCGAGGGCACGCAGGCCTCTCTCGTCGACGTCCTCGAGCACGAGGCCCGCACGGCGCGTGCCGGAGGGCCGGTCCAGGAGGTCGTCAACTACGTCCGGGCCATGAACCTGGGCCTCGAGCGCCTCGCGACGCTCCCTCTTTCGCTCCGCCTGCTGAACGAGATCCACACCGAGCTTCTCCGGGGCGCTCGCGGCGGCGAGCGGACGCCCGGGGAGCTCCGCCGCAGCCAGAACTGGATCGGCCCCGCCGGTTGCGCCCTGGCCGGCGCGTCCTTCGTGCCCCCTCCGCCCGAGGAGGCGAAGCAGGCGATGGGCGACCTCGAGCACTTCCTTCACGACGACCGCCCGATGCCCCTCCTCGTCCGCGCAGCCCTCGCCCACGCCCAGTTCGAGACCATCCACCCCTTCCTCGACGGCAACGGCCGCATGGGACGGCTCCTCATCACGTTCCTCCTCTGCGTGAAGGGAGTCCTCCGCCGGCCGACGCTCTACCTTTCCTACGACTTCAAGCGCCGGCGGCAGGAGTACTACGACCGCCTCCAGGCGGTGCGCGACACGGGGGATGTCGAACCCTGGGTCCGCTTCTTCCTGCAGGGCGTCCGCGACGTGGCGAGGGAAGGCACCGAGACCGCCCGCCGCATCCTCAAGCTGCGCGAGGAGCACCGGACGCTCGTCACGACCTGCCTCAAGAACTCCACCGCAGGCTTCCAGCTCCTCGACCGCCTCTTCGAGCAGCCGGTCGTCACCGTCCAGCTCGTGCAGAGACTCCTTGGCCGTTCCTACCCGGCGGCGAACGATCTCGTGGCCGGTTTCGAGAAGCTCGGCCTCCTCCGTGAGATCACCGGCGGCGCGCGAAACCGCGTGTTCCACTACGACCCCTATGTCGCGATCTTCGGCGAGCTGAAGCCGTGACCGAGAGCATGGACCGGGAGTAACTTCACGGAGCTGCGCCCAGGGTCCTGCGCGGGAGTCCAAGACCCCACTGTGTCCGACCCACGTTGAGCGTCGCCGCGAGACGACCTGGCGATTCTACTGGTAGAACCAGTAGTGGAAGGCCACGTAGCGGCCGGAGAGCTCGAGGTCGGTCGACCCTTCCGAGACGGCGTCCGCGGGCACACGGAAGACGTGCTCGTTCCAGCCCGGCTGGTTGGCGAGGACGAGGCGCCCGGCCTCCCGGCCCGCGGCCCGCACCCGGATCCCCATCTGCGCGACGTCGAGCGAGACCGGTGCCGGGCCCTGCGCGCGACGGGCCGTCACCTCGATCGGCGAGCGCGACCGGAGGACCACGACGAGATCGCGCCCCGCACGCGTGCGCACTCGGAAGCTCTCTCCGCCGGCGATCAGGCGGCCGGCGTCGGCCAGGGCCTCGCCCGTCCCCCCGACCGGGCCGATCGCGACCGACCCGGCGAGCAGGAGCTCGCCGGAGCGGGACTCGAAGGCGTACCCGTGGGCGCTCTCGTCGCGGGCGTCGCACACGTCGAGTGAGTCCACCTCCTCGAGCGCCGCCACCGCCGCTCGCGCCTCGGGGAGAACCGGGCCCTCGCCGTGATCGAGGACGTCCCAGCGCGCGCGGAAGAGGAGGAGGTCGTCGCCGAGGCTCGTCGTCTCGTGGAGCGGCGGCCCGTCGGCCAGCGCGCGCAGGAGCTCGGACCCGTCGTACCCGGAGCGCGTGACGAGCAGGAAGGTGGGCCTCTCGCCCCTGGGCAGCCGGCCGAGCGACTCGAAAACCCCGGCCTCGCGCTCGGCCGTGCGGTTGCCGACGAAGTCGGGGCTCGTGACTCCGTGGAGGCTCGTGTTGCGGTGGCCGGTCAGGTACTCGAGGCTCGTCGCCACGTTCGCGATCGTGGCGCCCGGGGGGAGGTTCGCCCGGATCCACGCCGCCATGGGAACCTCGCGCCGCCAGGTCGCCCCGGCCATCTCGCCGTAGACGGCGGCGAACCGCGCGGTGGAGAGGAGGCCGAGCACGAGGAAGAGGGAGGCCCCGGCCCGGAAGAGCCCCCGCTCGAGCTCCTCGTCCTCGCGTGCGGCGAGACGGGTGAGGATCGAGAGGCCGGCGGCGACGAAGGCGAGCAGGCCGGGGAAGGCCCACATCAGGTAGCGGTTGAAGTGAACGCCCATGAAGACGTTCGGGCCCACGAGAGCGAAGACGAGGGCGAGGAGAGCGAGCCAGAGGCGCACCGCGAAGGCCAGGCCGGAAGGCGGCCTCACCGCGACGAGGAGGACGAGCACGAGGGCGAGGGGGGGGAAGAAGAACGCCGCGTGGCCCGTCGAGAACCCGATCGCGGCCTCGGGCGGGTAGAGGCCGAGGAGCAGGCCGCGGAGGACGTCCACCCCGTACCGGGAGGCGAGGGCGAGGGTCTCGACCGGGCCGTAGTTCGGGAGAAGGGCCTTCTCCCCGACCGACGTCGCGAGCCAGGAGCCCGTCACCGCTCGCTGGAGCGCGAGCACGCAGAGCCCCGCGGCCACGGGGAGCCAGGGCAGCCACCGCTCGCGCCGGGAGGGAGCGGGGGCGGGGCGCCGGACGCTGGCCACCGCGAGGACGAGGGCCATCGGCAGGCCCTCGGGGCGGGCCAGGGCCACGAGGCTTCCCGCGAGGGCGAGGCCGGAGGCGGGCCCCCCGCTCCACCAGGCGAGCCAGCGGTCGAGGAGGAGGAGGGCGAGGAAGAGGAAGAGGGCGATGTCCGAGCCGTAGAGGTAGCCCCACACGACGGGTCCGCCCAGCGCGACCAGGCCGCCCGCGAGGAGGCCCTCGCGCGGAGAGGCGAGGCGCGCGCCCACTCGGACCGCGAGCGGGATCGAAGCGAGGTAGAGCGCCGCCCCGAGGAGGACGGCGAAGGCGACGAGGCCCTCGCCGCGCGCGCCCGCGGCGTGGGCCAGGGCGAGGACGGCCGTGTGCAGGAGGCTCGTCGACCCGGTGGTCGGAGCCTCGCCGAGGTTGTAGTGGAAGGGATGGCCCTCGGCCATGGCCTTCGCGTACTGGGCGACGACGTAAAGGTCGCTCACCTGGGCCACGAAGTGGCCGCCCGTCGTCCACAGGAGGAGGGCCAGGAACGACGCGACGACGGCCAGGCCGAGCAGGACGAGGGCGCGCACGGGGCCGATCTTAGCAGCCACGCTCGTGCCTTGACTCGCCTCGGCCCGGGGCCCAAGATGCACGCGCAGGATGCCCGCTCCCGACTGGACGCTGCTGCTGCGGACGCCGGCCTTCGAGGCGACGGCGTTCCTCATCGGCCTCGTGGTGGGCAGCTTCGCGAACGTCTGCATCTTCCGCCTGCCCCGCGGCCAGTCGGTCGTCTCCCCGCCCTCGCGGTGCCCGGGCTGCGGCACGCGAATCGAGGCCCGGGACAACGTGCCCGTCCTCGGCTGGCTGCTGCTCCGCGGCCGGTGCCGCTCGTGCCGGGCGCCCATCTCCTGGCGCTACCCCGCGGTCGAGGCGGCGAACGGCCTCCTGTGGCTCGCCCTCGCCGCGCTCCTCGGCCCGCGGCCGGGGACCT
>Ga0316616_100000135_pt1 | contig 18966 bp, 16 predicted proteins | sample OWC_Aug_M1_C1_D1_FD_207660 | JGI IMG/M metagenome (GOLD analysis project Ga0316616, IMG submission 207660) | Wetland soil microbial communities from Old Woman Creek delta, Ohio, United States - OWC_Aug_M1_C1_D1_B | ecosystem: Environmental > Terrestrial > Soil > Wetlands | place: USA: Ohio... | reverse complement strand
GGCACCTGCTGACGTTCCGGTCTTCTGGGACAGGACGTCCTGGTCGAACGTCGAGTCGTAGGACGGGAACGCCATCAGCGATGAGAACGAGCCGAAATAGAAGATGGGTTCGATTCCGGCGCGCACGGCGACGATCGAAAGCGGCGCATACTCCAGCCACCCGCCGGCCCGCGTCATCGTCGGCGTGATCACGCTGACGACCCCGCCCGCGAGGCGGGCGCCGGCGAGCAAGGGGTTGGCCGACGTGCTGAGCGGCTTCACCCACGCGACGTCGAGGGTGTTCTGCAACCCCGGGTTGTTGAAGGACGCGCCCAACTGCCCTGTAATCTCATGCCCCTTGGGGCTCGGGTTGCCCTGATTGCCTCGCGGCACCTGCCCGGCCACCTCACCTGCGTTACCGCATGCGATGAGCCCGACGACGACCGTCGCGCAGAACGGCTTGTACACGGGCACCTCCACGACACACTCTAGGCTTCCGGCCCAGGCATGTCTTGAGCGAACGCTGAAATCCGATGAGCGATCGATGAACGGTCGGCGACGGGCTCACTTCTTCGGGAATCCGACCGTCTGCGCGAGCACGATCACCTGGGTATCCCGCAACTGCAGGATCTTCGCCAGCGTCTCTTTCGCCACCGAGGCGCGAACGACGGTGGCGAGGCCCTCGGAGGCGCAGAAGAGGTACACGTTCTCGGCGATGAAGCCCGCGTCGGCGCCGACGTTCAGCATCTGCTGCGGGTCCGTGGCGGGGCGGTTCAGTTTGGCCATGTCCGCCACGTACACCAGGTTCAGGGCCGCGGCGGCCGGAAACGGCTGCGTCCCCGTCGCCGCGCGGTGGTCGCCCGGCGCCACGGGGTTCAGCACGTTGGCCTTGGCGTCCCAGAGGTACGCGCCGCCGGGGATCGTGACGTAGATGTCAATCTCCTGCCGGTTGCTGGCCGACGGGGCCGTGCGCCGGCCGTCCGGCCGGTTGATGCCCCAGGCCGCCCACAGCAGGTTCGAGATCGTCTGCGGCGGCAGCGGGTCGGCGCTGAACTCCCGCGTGGATGCGCGCGCCTTGAGCGTGCTCATCAACGGTTTGCCGCCGTCCATCATCGGGGCCGGCAGCGAGATGGGCGCAAGGGCCTGCGCAGACGCGAGGCCGGCGGCAGCCAGCGCCGCGGCCAGGACGGAGACGAGGCGGACCCGGCGTGCCATGGGCGGTTCTCCTTCCGGGCGTATTGTGCGCCGCCGCTCGCGCGCCGTCCAGCGGGAGTCCGCCCGCCGTCGCCAGACGGCCCACCGGTTGGTTCCGGCGAGGCTTCGGTGCGCCCGGTCCGCGGCTTGTGACTCCGCGTCGCACCTCGGGTACAATCTTCGCCGCTCCCCGCTCCGCCGTCAGGCGGCGCCGCACGTCACTTCAACATGATCTACGACCTGGTCGCCTGGCTGTTGAACCCCTTCGCGTGGTGGGGCCGCCTGCGCGTGGAGGGCCTCGAACACCTGCCTGCCGAGGGTCCGGTCCTCGTGGCACCCAACCACGACAGCCAGATGGATCCCGTGGTGATCGGGCTTGCCGCCGGGCCCAGACGCCGCCTGCGCTACCTGGCCCAGGCCGAGTTGTGGAAGATCCCCGGCCTCGGGTGGTTCCTCAACGGCATGCGCCAGATCCCGATCAGGCGCGGCACGGGTGATTCCAGGGCCCTCGACCGCGCCGTGGACGCGCTCAAGGCCGGCGACGCGGTCGCGGTCTTCCCGGAGGGCCGTCTGTCGTGGGGGGAACGGGTGCGCGCGCGGAGCGGCATCGGCCTGCTCGCGGGCTGGGTGCCCGACGCCCGCATCGTTTTGTGCACGATCGAGGGCACGACCGACTTCGTGCGGTTCCCGAAGCGGCCGCGCGTGACCGTGCGGTTCTTCCCCCCGGCCGAGGGCGGCATCAAGCCGGGCGAGGAGGCGCAGGCGTTTTCCGCGCGGCTGCTGCGCGAGCTGCGGGAACGGGCGCACATCACGCCGGCCGGCCGCAACCCCGTGGTCGGCGGCCCGCCCCGCGTGCGCCGGGCGCTCGCGCGCACCAACGCGCTGACCGCCGAGCCGCCGGCCTCCGACGCCCGCACGGACCCGCCGGCCAGCCCGGAGCCTAACTGAAGGGCCAGACGCCCAGCTGGTAGAAGCGCGCGGCGAGCACGACGAACATCCCGCCCTCCGTCACCCAGGTCCAGGCCTGCTGGTAGGTGCCCTTGAACGCGAGCCAGCCTGAATGCCCCGTGTCGGCCCACAGGTAGAGGGAGAACCGCTTCCGGCTGAAGGGCAGCAGCAGGGGGAGCCCGACGCTGCTCCCCGAGTCGGCAACGAGGTGCAGCAGCAGGCTGGCAAACGCCAGAACGGCCCACGACGGGTCGAACGGCCACAGCGCTGCAGCCGCGGCGACGGCGAACAACAGCGAATGGGAGTAGGAACAGTGGAAGCGGTCCGGCGCCCACCCGAGCTTGATTGGAATCACGTCGAGATTGGGCAGGTAGTGCGCGAGGAAGACGACGGCCAGGGACTCCGCCGACCATGCCTCGACGCGCGGCACGCCGGCGGCCGCGGTGATCTCGGGCGCGAACGAGGCTATCGTGCCTGCGACGGCGATGTGACCCAGCTGCACCAGTCGGTCCGCCTTTCTGGCCGGCGGCGCCCGCGCCGCCGCGAGCGCGCCGGCCCTCTACTCGACAGGGTCCCCGAGTTCCTTGGGCGCGTAGAAATCGACCTGCAGGAACTCCGCCTTCGCCTTCCGGGACGCCGGGTCGCCGAGCATGGCCAGTCCCAGTCCGGGCAGGCACGACAGCGCGTAGAAGATCGCGGCCTGCGCGAATGTCAGCGGCGCCTCCGGCGTTTCCAGAAGCCACGTGGTCGCGGATCCGATCAGCGCGCCATACACCACGCCAAGGTACGGAGTTCTGCGGTAGGCGAACACCGGGCTCTATCCTTTCGAGATTCCGGCCGAGCGGTAGGCTTCCTCGACGACCTCGAGGTCCCGCCGCGCGCGGGCCAGCGTCATGGCTGCCTCGGTGCGGGCCCGCCAGGCTCGCAGGAAGTCCGCGAACATCGCGTGGTAACCCAGCATGTCGCGGAGCCCGGGACACCTGACGCGCCAGCGCCGGCCGGACGTGGCCATGAACAGCCCGTTCGATTCGAACACCAGGCTGCCGTCGCGGCCGTAGATCCTGGATGCCCGGAGGCCGCCGAGCAGCGAGGCGACCTCCCACGAATACGAGAGCAGCCCGACGGGCCCCTCGGCGTACTCGATGAGCAGCGCCATGCTCCGCTCGAGCCCCTCCCTGCCCCCGGGCCTCCCCGCTTTCACTGACGCGATGGTGAGACCGAGCGCCCCGGCGAAGTTCACCCAGTGGATGCCGCCTTCGAACAGTGCGCCGCCCCCGGCTTCCGCCGCGACGTCGCGCCACCCGCCGGTGCGCTGGCGCTTCACGGCGTTCAGGTGAATGAACAGCGGCTCGCCGATGGCTCCGGAGCCGACCGCTTCGCGCACCGCCGCGAGCATGGGCTTGTAGTAGTAGTTCTCGGCCACGTACACGTGTCGCCCGGCCGCCCGGCACGCCTGCTCGATGATGCCGATGTCGGACGATCTCAGGACGGGGGGCTTCTCGAGGATGACGTCTTTGCCTGCCTCGAGCGCCGCCAGCGTCCACTCGAGGTGGATCGAGGGAGGCGTCACGACCGCAACGACGTCGATGTCGGGGCTGTCGACGCCCTGTCGATAGCTGCCGAACGCCAGGATGCCGCCGTGCTTCGACGAAAGCGCCTGCGCCTTCTGCAGCGACCGGCTGGCGTACGACAGCGTCACGCCGGGGCGGAACCGCCTGAGCCTTCCGCTGTGCGCGTCCGCAACGCGGCCGCATCCAAGGAAGCAGACCCGCATGGGTGTGTCCGTCCCGCGGCTCACGGGGACTCCTCCTGCACGAGATGGTCCGCCGATCTCAAGGCCACGGCGGCGATGGTCAGGCTTGGATTCACGGCACCGGCTGTCGGGAGCGCGCTGCCGTCGACCACTCTCAGGTTGTCGATGCCGCGGAAGCGGCACCATTCGTCGAGCGGTGCGGCCGCCGGGTCGGTTCCCATGCGCACCGTGCCGAGGGCGTGAGAGAAGGTCCTGATGTTCCGTGTGTAGAACGACCAGGCTCCAACCCCTCTCAGGATGCGCTTCGTCCGGCGAACGAGCGAGCGCCTGCGCTGTTCATCACGCGCGGTATAGGCGTGCCGCACTTCCAGCGTCGGCAGCCCGACCCGGTCCCACCGGAACCAGTTCACCGACACCCGGTTCTCCGCCCGAGGTTCGTCCTCGGCGATGACGAGCGCGCCCGCCAGGTGCTCGACGAACCCGTGGAGCGGAACCCTGTCGAACGGGGCCGGCGCCCGGGACTCGATCAGGACGGCCGGAGGGGTCGTGATTTGCTGGATGCTCCCCAACTTGTGTGCGCGAGCGCCGGACATGCCGGGATCGGCGCGGTAATAGTCGAAGACCGCGAGCTGCTTGTGAAACACCCGTTCCGGGTCCGGGCGATCGTTGCAGAAGCCGAACACCATGGCGCAGGCATGCCGCATCAGGTACGCACCGACCGCCCCGCCGGCCGGGTTCGCGCGGTCGAGCCTGGACGCCAGCAGCAGGTGCGGCGACGCCAGCGCGCCGGCGGCGAGCAGCACGTGCCGCGCCCGGAACGAGAGGGCCTGTCCCGCCGATCGGTCCCACGCCTCGACCTCGGTGATTCGCCGGCCGGATTTCACCAGGCGTGTCGCGACGGTGTTCGCGCGGACGTCGAGGCCCCGTTCACGGAGCGGCGACACGACGGCCACATCCGTGTCGTTCTTCGCCCGCAACGCGCACGCATAGGTGTCACAATGGCGGCAACTGTCGCACGCGGGCCGGCGATTGTCCCTGGTGTAGTTGATGGCGAGCGGGACCGGGAACGGACGAAGGCCCAGTTCGCGCGCGGAATCCCGGAAGCGTCGGGAAACCTGCACGAGCGGCCGTGGCTGGGCGGGATACGGGGCGCTGCGCCGAGGGCGTGTCGGGTCGTCCGTGTCGTCGCCGGCCACGGCGAGAATGGCTTCGGCCTCCTGGTAGTACGGTTCGAGCGCCGCGTACCGGAATGGCCAGGCGGCGCCCGAGCCGTTCACGATGTCGGGGCCGGGGGTGAAGTCCTCTTCGCGCAGCCGGAACGACGCCCCGCCGTAGAACACCGAGGGCCCGCCCACGCAGAAGAGCCCGCCAATCTCCGCGCCTTCAGCGCCAGACACGCAGCGGTACGCACTCTCCCTCGAATAGTGCGGCGTGAACTCGACGGTTGCGCGCGGATCGCGGATCGCGGGATCCCGAGCGACCCAGTCGCCGCGCTCGAGCATCAGGACGTGCCAGCCCGCCCGCACCAGGCGGTGCGCGGCCATCGCCCCTCCGAATCCGCTACCGATGACGAGGGCGTCGTACATGGAGTACTCCCTCGGTTGAGACGACCATCAACGAGAGTGAGCGTGCAGCGCGTATGCCCTGGAAGGGACACATCCCAACAGGTGCCCAGATTGTAAACGCCTCGTCAGCGCGGCGGAAGGGGTTCGCCGACCGGATCCCAGTTTCCGTGTCATTGCCGCCACGCCCAGCCCGTGGGCTCCTGCGCGCGCGGACCGGCGGCTGCATCCGCCTGGTGAAGGCCTGCACTATCTGAACAGCTCGGGAACGAGGTAGACGGCGCCGAACCTCATTACCCGCCCGACGATGACGATGATCAGGAACGCGGCCTGAGGCAGCCGGAGCGATCCGGCCATCAGCGCGACGGCATAGAGCGGCGGGAACCCGATGGACGCGCTGGCGGCGACCACCGTCAGACTGCCGCCAGGGCGCCTGGCGAACGCGTCGGCCGCTTTCGACGCGGCGGCCTTCTTCACCCACCTCACGTTCAGCGAGCCGCGGCCGACCTGATAGAGGACGTACTTCGCCAGCGTCTGGCCGGCGGTTGCGAGCCCGACGATGGGAACCGGCGAGGCATCGGTGAGGGCCGCGACGGCCAGCAGGTAGATCTCGACGTTCAGCACGAACGGGACGACGCCGCCGACGAACGCGAACGCGAACGTCGCGGCCCAGAGCGCGGCGGCGCCGTACGCCGAGAGACTGGAATAGTCCACGAGTGAGGGGGCCCTTTCTCCTGGCGCGACGTCGTCGACGAGTTGCGCGGTCCCTGGCGCCGGGACGTCGCCGCATTGTAGCCCGGGATCACGCCGGGCTGGCGGACCTGGACGACCGGGCGCCCCTCGCTCACGTGCCTGCGCGGCACGCAGGTGTCGAGTGGTTCATGGCCATTCCGACATCGCTGACGCCCACCACCGGCGAACGACCGCTGCGCTTCCGTACCAGGGCCGCACCCGGCCCGGTGCGTGTCCGACCCCGTCGAGGACCACGGGACGGGCGCCGGGCAGCAGCGCGACGTCTACCGGCACGAGGCCGTCTCCCCAGGTGGCGCCGTCACCTCTCAGCCGGCGGTACACGGCGTGGGCCACCCGCTGCGAGAGGTCACCCCGCGTCCGCCCCTCGAGCCATCGTCCCGCGACTGACGTGTAGCGCACGTGCGGCGAGAAGCACGCGCCCGGATAGCGGCGGTCCACCCACCGGCGCATGGGTCCGACGCGCTGGTTCGTGTTCGGGCTTCCGAGCGTGACCAGGTGAGCCACCCTGTCGAGGCCCGCGAACACCTGCCCGCGAAACGGCTCGGGGCTCAGGTAGAGCCGGCCCATGACGCCGCCCGCGCTGTGCCCGATCAGAACCACGCGGGAGCCTCCGGCGGCGGCCGCCCGCCGCACCTCGTCGTCGAGCTTCCTGATGATGCGATGCCAGCCGTAGGCGGAGACGGCCAGCACCCAGTCCAGGAGGCTCGTACGGACGATGGTCACGGGCACGCCGGAAGAGGCGGCCAGGGTGCGCTGCATCTCGGCGTAGAGTCCCGGCCGAGACAGGACACCGCCGAGAATCACGATTGGGCACCGATCGGGCGACGTGTCCGTCATGGCGAGGAGCGCCCGCCGCTCCCGCGCCGGTCCTTCAGGACGCCGAGCCGCCGGGCCATCTTGACCATGCCCCTGCCCATGCCCGACAACTGCATGACGGTTGCCGGGTCCGACCACGAGCCGTCGCGGGCGATGCGCCTCCACGCGCGGATCTCGGGAAGCATCGCCACCGTGAACAGCACGACGAGGACGCCCGCGTAGATCGCGTACGCCGGCTGGTGCGTCCGGAACCACAGCCACGGCAGCACGAACCAGACGCCCGCCAGGTACGCCACGAGCACCGACCGGACGACAATCAGCCCGAACAGCATGCCGCCGATGGCGGTCACGAACATCCCGACCCAGTCGATCACCAGCAGGCTGCCGTAGATGGCCGACAGCCCCCGGCCGCCGCGGAACCGGTAGTAGACCGGCCAGACGTGTCCCGCGAACGCGGCCACCGAGACTACCAGGTAGTAGGGCCATTCGGGCCGGACGCGCCACGCGACGGCCACGGGCACCGCCACCTTCACGACGTCCAGGAGGTACGTGATGAAGCCGGCGCGCGACCCGTGCTGCGCCGAGACCGAGCTCGCGCTGACGGTCTTCAGCGTCATCGTCTTGTCGGTGCCGTCCAGGCGAAGCACCGTTTCCTCCGTCACGGCGGCGCCCGGCGCGACAACGCGGCTGACGAGCCGCGCGCTCGACACGGCCCCGATGAAGTAGCCGGCGGCGGCGGCGATGAGCAACACGAGCGGGTCCATGGTCAAGGCCCTTCCTGGAGAACCTGCGGCCGCAGGTGTCTGAGGTACACGGCGCCGCGCGTGCCATCGACGGTCAACGGCTGGCCGTCGAGGATCAACCGCGTGGCTCCGGCAACGCCCACGACGGTCGGGAGCCCGTATTCGCGGGCGACGATCGCCGTGTGCGACAGCTGGCCGCCGCATTCGGCAACCACGCCGCCAACCGACGCGAACAGCGGCATCCAGCCGACGTCCGTGAAGGGCACGACGAGCACGTGCCGCGGCGAGAGCGAGGCGGGCGCCGCAGCCGGGTCGTGGACGACGCACGCATAACCCTGGATCAGGCCGGCGCTGCCGGGAATGCCCGTCAGCATCTCCCGCGGGTCGACGTGCTGCGGATCCAGCGGCGGGTGTTCGCCCCAGAATGTCTCGGGCGGCGAGAGGGCGGAGTCGGCCTCGAGTTCCGCGCGGCGCTCGCGGATCCTCGCCCGGGCCACGGCCGGTTCGAGATGGCCGCCCGCGAGGGCCCGAAGTTCATCGAAGTACAGGAGGAAGACGTCGTCGCGCGCGCGGAGGTCGCCTCGGTGGAGCAGGCGGTCGCCAATCGCGAGAAAGAGCCGCCGGGCCTGGTGCGCGTCTTCCGTCATCGAGACGCTGAGCCGCTCGCGGCGGTCGATGTAGGCGGTCGTCGAGGCGAGCAGACGGTCGAACCAGAAGCGGGACGCCGGCCCCAGCCGCGAACGGATGGCCGCACGGGCCCGTTCGCGCGACGCAGCCGGGTCCGCCTCGTTCCGCCCGGCAGCCGGGTGGCTGGCCGCGCCAATCAGCCGGGCGAGCGCCTGCCAGGCGAGCGCCGGATCCTCGGTCCACCTGGGCTCGGCGAAGTCGGTGCCGTTCGCGGCGAGGTAGCCGAAGCGCGACAGGAAGGCGTCCATGGCACGGATCACGGCCCGCCCGTCTTCGGTGGCAGCCAGCGCGTCCCGCACGGCCGCGTCGTGCCCGGTGCTCATCGTCTGTCTCGCGGGACCCGCGATCCCCGCCGCGCCGGCCGCGATGCGCCTGAGCGCGATGTTCGGCTCGAGCGCCTTCAGGCCGGAGAGCCCACGCGTGAGTTCGGCAGGCGCTACCTCAGGCGCATGCCGCCGGACAAAGCGCTGCAGCAGCTTGTTGCGCACCGCCAGGTTCATCGCCCCGATGAACATGTGCCACTGGGAGTCGCCGTGCAGGTCCTGGAACCGCTCGCTGGCATCGACCAGGCCGTCGAGCGGCACCGCGCGCCAGTCGGCCTCGCGATAGGGCCGCAGCGCCGCGCCGTGACGCCCGAGAAACGCCTCGATCGCGCGGCCCGCCCTGGCGTGGCGCCAGAGGAACACCGCCATCCGCGGTGACGCGAGCAGCAGCCGGGTGCGGGACAGCCGGGGCCTGGCCGCACGGTCGTCGCGCGTCATGCTCTCGAAGAAGTTGGACGGCAGCCCGGTGCGTGCGAGCAGGTCCCCGAACATCGTCATGTCCGCGTACATCCGCGAATGGACGCGCCGAATCAGGCGGGCGAAGTCCAGATCGACGGGCCCGGTCAGTTCGGTGAACAGGCGCCTGAAGACCATCCGCGTCATGCTGCGCGAGTGCGTGGACCAGAGCAGCGGCCGTATCAGGCCCGGCGACATGTCGCCCACCAGCCGCCGCGAGTAGACATGGTTCGACGCGAGCGCGGTAATCGGGCGAGCCTGAATCAACGCCAACCCCTCGTCGCCCCACGCCCACTCGACGTCCTGCGGCGACGACGCGCGGTCGGCGACGTCGCGCACGGCGGCGGCCACGTCGAGGACGGCGTCGTCCGGCAGCGCGTCCTGGCCGACGTCCCGGCGCTCGGCCGAGGCGAGCACGCCGCGGGCGTCGACCACGAAGCGGGAGGGCACGACGGTGCCGCCCATGAGGCGGTGTGCGAGCCCGCGCACGGCCTCGACGACCACGTGGCGTTCGCCCGTCACCGGATTCACGCTGAACGCCACGCCCGCGGCGCGCGGCGACACCATGCGCTGCACGACGATCGCCATGCCCGCAGGCGCCATAGACCCAGGTGGCGAGGCGGCGCGTGAGGCGTACTGCGCGACCGATGCCTGCTGGCGCGATCGGTACACGCGCCGGACGGCCGCCAGGCACGCCTCCTCGCCGTCGACGTTCAGCATCGATTCGAACTGGCCGGCAAACGACCGGTCGGCGCCGTCCTCGGCGACCAGCGAGGACCGCACGGCCACCGTGCCGCCGAGCCGGAGGTAGGCGCGCACGATCTCGGTCTCCAGCGCGGCCGGCAGGCCCTCTCCGTCTCGAACGGCCCCGCGCCATGCGCCGGTGGTGATGACGAAGCCATCGGGCACGCGGAAGCCGGCCGCCCGGAGGTTGGCGAGGCTCGCGCCCTTTCCTCCCGCGACGCTGCGGCTGCGCGCCGCGCGTTCACTCAGCCAGCAGATGCGCCTCACGGCCCGTCCCGCCTACTTCCTGAGCATGGCCTTCGAAAAGACGTGCTCGGGGATCGTCGCGTCGAACTCGATCGAGACGAGTTCGAAGCGGGTACCCTGGCCGCTCTTCAGCACGTCCTTGAAGACGACGGTCTTCGCCACCCACCGCGTCCCGATGCGCTCGATCTCGAGCACGTCGGTCGTCTTCAGCAGCTTGCCGCCCTTCGCGTATCGGTCCTCGCGCAGCGCGACGTCGCGCGCCTTGTCGATCCACATCCTGCGCGACTGGTACGCGATGCCCGGCTTCCTGGCGGTCAGCTCGAGGACCCAGCACGGCCGATCGCGGTGTGCCTCCTCGCCGGCGATCCGCGCGGTGTAGAGCGCCGTCAGCCGCGGGTCTTCCATGAGGTCCTCGTACGAGAGGTCCGATCCCATGACGGACTGCCGCAGCATGTGGCCCGATATGCGGATCGTGCGGTCGCTCTCGGGGAAGTACGTCCACAGCTGGTCGCCGAGCTTCAGCATCTTCGTGCCGCGGTCGCGGGGCGGAGCGAGGTATTCCGTGAACGACTCGCTCATGCCGCGGACCCACGAGCGCGATTCGACCGTGCGGGTCACGCCGCGCCCCTCCACCACCATGCGCGCGAGCGTCACCTTGTTGTCGGACCCGATGTTCGCGTCCACGCGCGCCAGAATGGCGTCCCCGGACGGCGCCTGGGCGCCGGCGAGCCACGGCAGGGCGAACGCGACGATCCACGGTGGGCACCTCATGCCTCGAACTCCTTCATCAGCCTGGCCGTCTGCCGGCGGTAGATGCCGGCGCCGGAGATCGACGCCCCGAGCAGCGTCGACAGGACGCCGGGGACGAAGCCGACCACCAGGCTGCCGGGCGTGATCCGTGCCCGCAGCACGTCGGAGATCAGCATCGAGGCGTTCTTGAGGAACGGCGCGATGTTCACGCCGTGTTCCTGCAGGTAGTAGGACACCGCCAGGCCGGCGAGCGTGCCGGCGATCGAGCCGGCGACGCCGATCATCAGCGATTCGGCAACCAGCGTCCGGTAGACATGCCCTTTCTGCTCCCCGACCGCCAGGCGAATGCCGATCTCGCCGTAACGGCGCAGCGAGCCCATCAGGCCCGCGTTCCACAGCACGATGGACATGACGAACACGAACACGGCGATCAGGGCCCGCGTGAGCACGGCCGTCAAGTCGAGAATCGTCGCCAGGCCGGGATCGTCACGGAGCGGACGCATCACGGCGGCGAGATCGGGGTCGGCGGGCGCGGGTCTCGACGCCGCGGCGGCGTTGAACGCCTCGGCCAGCGCCCGCGCCTCCGGATCGCGATAGATCTGGTCCGGGAAGAACCCCAGCACTTCGCTCACCGCGTCGTCCATGTCGAGAACGCGCTGGATGACGGTCACGTCGGCCAGCAGGGCGCCGCGGTCGACGGCCGACACGCCGAATCGCACGGTCCCGACGATCCGCAGGTTCGCGGTGGCGACAGACCCGAACCGGGTGGTCGAGATGAGCGTCGCCGTCTCGCCGAGGCGGAGGCCGAGTCGGCCGAAGAGCTGGTCGCTGACCAGCACCTCGTCCGCCATCGCCGGCAGCCGCCCCTTGACGATCGCGCGGCCGACGTTGAGGATGCGGGGCTCGGGGCTGCCGCTGGAGAGCAGGTCGACCGCCAGCCCCGCGACCGGGGCCTGCACCTTCGTCTCACCCGCCTCGTCGGGCACGTCCAGCAAGCCGCCGAACCGGATGCGCGGCGTCCACCCGAGCGAGGGATGCCTCCGGCGCAGGCCGCCAACCAGCGCGCCGGCATGATCGAGGGCCAGTTCCGAAGACGCGGTGTCGGACTCGGCGGCCGCCCCCCGCGGAGCGACTTTCACGTGGCCGGTGCTGAACGCCGCGCTCGCGTGCAGCAGTTCCGACTCGGTGCCTCGCACCCAGCTGTAGCCCACCACCGTCAGGCTCACGCCGGCGATGACCGTGAGCAGGGGAAACAGGCTCCTGGACCGATCCCGCACGAGCCCTTTGAGCAGGAAGCGGATCACGTGAGCCTCCCGCGCAGCGCGTCCGTCGGCTCGAGCGACGCGATCCGCCGCGTCGGCAGGTAGCTCACTACGGCGGTCGCCGCGAGCAGGACGATCATGGTGAGGGTCACCAGCCGCGGGCTGTAATAGGGGTAGAGCGTGCTGCCGAGGGCGAACCCGTAGTCGTCGGCCAGCGAGGACAGCTCCCAGCCCTTCACGCTGACCCACCAGAGCAACGGCGTCCCCCAGAGCGCGCCGGCGAGCACGGCGAGCACGCCGTGGAGCGCACCCTCGATCGTGAACAGCCGGATCACGCGGCCGCGCGTCATGCCGAGCGCCACGAGCGTGCCGATCTCCCGGCGGCGCCGGAAGATCGCGAGCACCTGCGTGTCGAAGATCGCGAGCATCGACAGGAACAGCAGCAGCAGGTAGACGACGGCAGACCCGGCGAACTTCGACTGGATGAGCTGCCGCACGTCCGTCAGCAATTCCTCGGCATCCCTGAACGTCCAGGCGCCTGGGCCGACGGGAACCGCGCCCGGGGCGGCCACCACCAGCGAGGCCTCGCCTGGCATGGCCGCCAGCTGCCGGAGCGCCGCGAGCGGAACCCACACCTGGTTCTGGTCGATGCTCGGTACCGTCGTGTGCATCACCGCGACGATGCTCGCGTCGCGGGCGTCGATGGTGCCACGGGCGTCCTTCCACTGCAGCGTGACGACGTCGCCGACGCCGAGGCCCGTGGATCTCGCCATGCGCGTCCCGATGAGCGCGGGAACCTCGCCGACAGCCTCATCCGACGCCGCCAGTGCAGTTGTGGGCATGTCGAGGAGGCGCTGCGCCGGGTCGATGCCCTTGATGACCACCGGACGGAGCCGCCCGCCCGGGTACATGGTTCCCGGCACGACGAGGATTGCCGTCGCGGCGCCCGCTTCGACCTGCCGCTGCACGGCGCCGGGCACGGCCCCATGCGCGTCGGGAAGCGAGATCGGGTCGAGCGGGTCGTAGTCCGGGTGGCGGTACTGGCCGCCGCCGTATTCGCCTTCGATCAGCGCCCGCGACGTCTGGCGGTTGAAGCCCTCGAGCAGGCCGAGCGTGCCGACGATGGCGACGAACGTGATGGAGAGCACGGCCACGTTCAGCGCCGTCCGCATCCCGGCGCCGATCAGGTTGCGCCACGCCAGGCGGAGCAGCATCACGCCGGCCCTCCGGCAGTCGCCGGCGTCAAGGTCTCGTCGGCCGCCACGCGCCCGTCCACCAGTGAAATCCGGCGCCTCAGGTAGCGAATCACCTTCTCGTCGTGCGTGGAGAAGATGAAGGTCGTGCCCAGATCGCGGTTCAGCCGCTCCATCGTCTGGATGATGCCGTGCGAGTTGGCCGCATCGAGGTTGGCCGTCGGCTCGTCCGCGAACACGATGCGCGGTTCCTTGACGATGGCGCGCGAGATGGCGACGCGCTGGCTTTCCCCTCCGGAGAGCTCCGCCGGTTTCGAGCGCGCGCGGTCGGCGAGGTGCACCCGGTCGAGGGCCTGCATCACCAGCGTGCGCCGGCGCGCGGCCGGCAGGCCCAGCAGGAGCAGCGGGAACTCGACGTTCTCGAACACCGTGTAGACCGGCAGCAGGTTGAACGTCTGGAAGATGAAGCCGATGTGGCGGTTCCTGAGCTCGGCGGCCTTCTCGTGGGACAGCGTCTCGACGCGCTCGCCGAGCACGACGGCGCTGCCCTCGGTCGGCACGTCGAGCGAGCCCATGATGTTGAGCAGCGTGGTCTTGCCCGACCCGCTCGGCCCGACCAGGCCCGCGAATTCGCCGGCGCGGAACTCGAGCGAGACGCGGTCGAGCGCGACCAGCACCCCGCCGCCCATCGGATAGCGCTTCGTCAGGTTCTCGGTCCGGATGAGGATGTCGTCGCCCACGGGACTCCAGGGTGAAGGGTCAGTAGCTGGCCACGACGGCCAACTCGACGCCCTTCCCGGTCAAGGCGCTGGCTTGCGAGCCCGGCGCGAATGGTGAAGCCTGGTCCGGGTTCCAGAACCCGATGACGTGCAGCCGCCAGTGATCGTATGTCCGGCGCCACTCGACGAAGCGATACGCGTCCGTGCGCCGCCACTCGTAGTAGAAGGCGCCGGTCAGCATGTTGGCGACGCCGATGGGATAGGTCGCCGTGATTGCCGTCACCTTCATCGCGGCCGGCGCGGCCGCGCCGGGCACGGCCGGGTCGATGTAGAACTGCTCGCCGAGCAGGCTCAATCCCTGGCCGATGCCGAAGGTGTAGTCGGCCCCGACGGTCCACGACGGCTGCCAGCGGCTGCGCAGGGCGGCGCTGTCGGTGTGGGTGACGCTCGTCTCGAACCAGACGCCGATCCCCGCATCCCACTTGCCGTCCACACCCACGCGGTTCTCGGAGGCCGATGCCGGCGGGGAGCCCGGCGGAAGGAACGGCGTCGTGTCGGCGACGCGGTGATGGTAGGAACCCGCGATCTCGCCGCCGAGGAAGGGGGCCTGGGCGCGGCCGCCGAACTCCGGCGTGTCCGGCTCCGTGCTCAGCGTGTCCCAGCCTCGGGGATCCTCGTTGCCGTACAGTCCCCACGCCCACACGCTGGCGTTCCCCGGCGTCACGTACCGCGCAAGGACGCCGTACACCCCTTTCGTGAACTGCAGGGGATCACGCGCGTCGAGCCGGTCGAACCACATCAGGGGCCTGAAGACGGAGGCCGATCCGAACGAGATGTGCTGGAGCCCGACCCGGGCCTCGAAACGGGGAGAGGCCAGCCTGATCCAGACGCGGTGCCCCGCCACGTCGCTGTCGCCGGACACCTTCTGACCGGACGCGTACGTCCCGCTCGTCGACGCGGCCACCGACGCCGTGACGTCCAGCGTCCACGCCGCCGGGAGCGCCCGCCCCCAGTCGATCTGCGGGATGGCGCGAAGGAGGTACTGCCGGTTGACGTCCGGCGCCGTCGACGCGACGCCGGCGGCCGAGGCCTCGACGCCCGCGACGAGCCCCTGCGCCGATGCCGGCCCGGGCACCGCCGCCAGCCAGAGCGACACGACGAGCCCGGCGCGCAGTCGCATCGTGCAGCGTCACCTCGTGCGCGCCGAGCGGCGCGCGGGCCTTACTTCACGAGCTTCATCAGTTCGGCCACCGCCGCCTCGAGCTGCTGATCCTTGCCCGTGATGACGACGTGATACTCGTTCATCACCTTGATGTCGGGCTCGGTCTGCAGGTTCTCGAGGTACGCGCCGGTGGTCGAGTCCTTCACGCCGACGCCGGGCACGCCCCAGCGCAGGCCGTCCTGCAGCATTTCCCAGCCGGCGAACGTGCACGTGCCCGGCACGGGCATGCCCACGAGCGGCCCGAGCTTGAGCAGCTTGTACATGTAGGCGTAGCAGTGCCCGTCGCTGTAGTTCGCCTCGTTGGCCAGCGACACGCTGGGCTTGGTCCAGCGGAAGTTCGGCTCGAACCCGTTGCCGCGGGTGTCCGTCGTGTAGCTGAAGAACTGCTTGCCGCTGAGGAACATCGCCAGGTCCGCCACCAGGTCGCCGCCGCCGTTGAACCGCGTGTCGACGACGAGTCCCTTCCGCAGGGCGTACTTGCCGAGCGCCTCTTCGAACGTCGTGCGGTACGCCCCGTCGTTCATGCCGGGGACGTGGATATAGCCGAGTTGACCACGGCTCAGCCGATCGACGTCGTCCTGGTTCCTGCGCACCCAGCGCGCGTAGAGCAGCCGGTTCTCCTCGGCCAGCGTGATGGGCTTGACCACGACCTCTGTCCTCTTCTGTCCGTCGGAGACGGACAGGAGCACGGGCTTGCCGGCCTTGCGGTTCAACACCTGCGCGATGTCCATGGCCGGCGCGATGGCCAGGCCGTCGACCGCGTCGATGATCATGCCGGGCCTGACGTTCATCCCGGCCTTGTCGAGCGGCCCGTCCTTGACGACCTCCGCCACCTTCAGGCCGGGCCCGGCGTACGTCTGGTCGTAGAAGATCCCCAGCGCCGCCGTGGCGTCGTCGGTCGGCGACGACGAGGAGTACGACGAGCCGCTGTGGCTGATGTTCAGCTCGCCGAGCATCTCGCTGAGCATCTCGGAGAACTCGTAAGTGTTGCCGATGTGCGGCAGGTACTTCGCGTACACGGGCCGGATGGCGATCCAGTCGACGCCGTGGTAGCCGGCCGAGTAGAAGGTGTCGCGGGTGCGGCGCCACACGTGGTCGAACATCGCCGCCCGCTCAGCCTCCGCGTCGGCCACGACCTCGCTGCTGAAGGCCACGCTCTCGCGCTTGGCGCCGGCCGGATCGATCTTCGAGATGGTGCCGTCGGCGAGCAGGAAGATGTTCTTCTGGTCCTTGTCCCACTCCATGCGGCCGCTGGTGGCGTTGAGGGCGACCAGCATCTTGGTCTCCTTGGTCCGCAGGTTCGTGGACCACAGGTTGGCGTTCTTCTCGAAGCGGGCCAGGTAGTAGAGCGTGTCGCCGTCCTTGCTCACGAGGGCGTCGCTCAGCGAGGAGGAGTGGATCGTCAGCCGCGCCTTGCGGATGTCCAGGCCATCGAAGTCGACGACGACGTCCTCGACGTTCGCCTCCTTCGGGGCGTCCTTCTTGTCCTTGTCGGCGTCGGCCTTGGGCTTCTCCTTCTTCTCCTCGGCCTCCTTCACGAGCGCGTACTCCTCCTTGGTCAGCCTGAAGCGGTCCCAGGCCTCCCTGGTGAAGAACATGCCGTACACGTCGCGCTGGGCCGACCCGCCCTGGGCCACCGACCTCAGGCCGTCGCGGTTGCTGAACCACAGCATCGCCTTCCCGCCCAGGATCCACCTGGCGCCGTCGTCGTTGAACCCGCTCAGCGTGAGGTTCGTCGGGGCGCCCGTGCCGTCGGCGCGGACAATGCCGACCTCGCCCGGAGCGATGCCGGGAATCGAGTAGTCGAACAGGAGCCACCTGCTGTCGGGGCTCCACACGAAGTGGTGGGACGGGCCGCCGGCGAAGATCTCCTTGTCCGTGAGCAGCGTGCGCGACGCCTTGGACTCGAGGTTCAGCACCTTCAGCGTGTTCCGGTCCTCGATGTACGCCAGTTCCTTCCCGTCCGGCGAGTAGAGCGGCTGGTAGTTCTGCTGCGCGTTCGCGACGAGCGGCGTCTCCCTGAGGACGGTGGACGCGTAGAAGTACGGCTCCGCGTCCCGGGTCCTCCGGGCTTCGTAGATCGCCCAGCGCCCCCCGCGCTCGGAGGCGTACACCAGCACCTTGCCGTCGGGCGAGAAGCCGACGCCGCGCTCCTCCTCGGGCGTGGAGGTGATCCGCTTCGTCACGCCGCCCTCGGCGCTTGTCACGAACACGTCGCCGCGGGCCACGAAGGCAATCTCCTTGCCGCCCGGGGCCACGGCCATCTCGCGCGCGCCGTTCGTCACGGGCACGACGCGCTCGCGGTTGGTCTTGGCGTCAGCCGACACGGCGACCGGCACCTTCTGCGGGCTGCCGCCAGGCTTCAGCGTGTAGAGCTCGCCGTCGTAGCCGAAACACAGGGTCCCGGCGTCGGAGAGGCTGAGGAACCGCACGGGCATCTTCTTGAAGGAGGTGATCTGCTGCGACCTGCCGCCGTCGACGCCCATCTTGTGGACGTTGAACGAGCCGGATTCCTCGCTCAGGTAGTAGAAGGCCTTGTCGCCGTCCGTGAAGACCGGGCTGCGATCCTCGCCCGCGAACGTCGTCAACCTGCGGTGCGTGCCGGTCTTCGCGTCGTGGATCCAGATATCGCGCGTGATGGCCGACGTGTGGTGCTTCCGCCACGGGTTCTCGCCGCCCTTCTTGTCGTGGTACAGCGCGAGCTGGCCGTTCCGGCTGAACTTCACGTCTTCGGCGGGCGTTGTGAGCAGCTGAATCGGGCGGCCGCCGGCGGCGGGCACCTGGTAGAGCTCCGGCTGCGAAGCGGCCGGGAACAGCCGGTTCGCCGCGGTGTCCATGCGCGCCGCGCCGAACACGACGGCCTGGTCATCCCTGGTGAACGTGTACGGGTACTCGGCGGCGGAATGAAACGTGAGCCTCCGGGCCTCGCCGCCCTCGGCCGGCACGACGAACACGTCGAAGTTGCCGTAGCGGTCGCTCGCGAAGGCGATCTGCCTGCCGTCGCGGCTCCACACCGGCATGAAATCGTGGGCGGCGTGGGCGGTCAGTGGGGCGGCCGTGCCGCCGCCCGATGCCACCGTGTAGAGATCTCCCTTGTAGGTGAAGACGATCGTCTTGCCGTCCGGTGAGATGGCGGGATAGCGGAGCCAGCTCGGAGCGGACTGGGCGGCAGAGACGGAAGCGCCGAGTGCGAGGGCGCAGATGAACGCAAGGATGCGTGTCGTCATACCGGCGGAATTCTACAGCGAGAAACGGCGGCAGTTCCCGTTTTCGGTCGCCGCCGCGGGGGAAAGCGGGAAGTGTCACCGTTTTCGGGAACGCAGGGCCATCCTCGCCCGGCCGACGGCGAATGCACGGCTGCGCTATCATCCAGTCCGAGGCCCCGCACACAGGAGGAGCGATGTTCGAAGCGGAAACGTACGCAGAGCGGCGCGCGCGCCTGGCGGCGTCGGTGCGGTCAGGCATCCTGCTGTTCCTCGGGAACGGCGAGAGCCCGATGAACTACCCGGACAACGCCTATCCGTTCCGCCAGGACAGCACCTGGCTGTACTACTTCGGCCTCGACCGCCCGGGGTTGGCCGCGGCCGTGGACATCGACGAAGAGCGGACCGTGGTG
>Ga0316616_100000134_pt1 | contig 19064 bp, 18 predicted proteins | sample OWC_Aug_M1_C1_D1_FD_207660 | JGI IMG/M metagenome (GOLD analysis project Ga0316616, IMG submission 207660) | Wetland soil microbial communities from Old Woman Creek delta, Ohio, United States - OWC_Aug_M1_C1_D1_B | ecosystem: Environmental > Terrestrial > Soil > Wetlands | place: USA: Ohio... | reverse complement strand
AGCTGACCGCTGAGCAGTCCGCTCCCGGCGTAGCCTGTTGCACCGCCGAGCTCAGCAAGACGTGGAGGCCCTACTGCGATCAGCGTAAAACCACCGTGCACGAACTGGCCGTCTGCCAGTCCACCCTGCACGTAGTTCATGAAGGGGTCCCAAGATCCAAAGCTGCCCATTATGGCCTCCTACACTTGTTGCCAAGTATCGCTTATCACACCACCAGCGTGACACGAATCCAGTTGCAGGGATACAGCGGGCGAACCATGATCTCGACGAGGACGCGGGTCGGCGTCGTCTCGTCCTGATACAGATTCGTCACCTCTGCGGCTGCGAACACCTTCTTCTCGACGAGCCAGTCACACTGGCCCTTGATGACCGAAGCCAGCGTATCGAGGAACGCCTTCGTGATGTTGTAGCGCCCGATGAAGTTCCTGAGTCCGAGCCGAATGAAGATGCTGGCGTAGTCCAACGCGTTGGTGATGGACTGCTCCTGCGTCTCGACGCTGGTCGGATCAGTGGTGACCTGGTGCCTCGACGTCAGCGGAGCGCCCTCGACAGGCTGGTACACCCAGTCTGCACCGCCGTAAGCACCCTGGTTGAGCTGCGACACGCTGTAGATGTCACTGCTGCCCGTCACGGACTGGAACCCGGTGATCGGGAAGTTCGTGAAGGGAGTTGACGGCGCATTGCCAGCTGCCATTGCGGCGCGTGCCGCGCAGACGTAGAAGCCCGGAACGACTTGCTCGACACCGTCCACGCTGACAACGACCTGATCACACTGCGTCATGCGGACACGACGCGTTGCGAATGCGTTGCCTCGCGCCACGATGGTCGCGATCTCAGCGTCCTTGTCGTCGGAGATGACGGCACCGCGCACCTTGACGCTGAACACCTCCGAAATGACACCGGGGAAGTCATCGACGCCGTCGTAGTAGAAGCCGTCGTCGTTCTCTCCGGCACCGAACGCAGTGTTGATGCTGAGACGCGAACCCGCGGTCACGGCGCCAATCACGTTCCAGTGCCGGTCGTCGCTGGCGATGTCCACGAAGACGCCGTCAGCGATGGTGATCGCCAAGGGGTCGATACCGGCCGCGAGCAGAACCTGAGAGAGCGTTGCAACCTTGGTGTCGAAGACGTTGGTCGATACCGTGTCGCCGTCAGTGCCGGAAGCGACGACGGAGTCGTAACCGCGAGTCGGCCTGCCGAGGTAGCAGTACAGGACGCGCTCCGACTTCATCTCGGGTTCCGACATCGCCAGCACGTGGGTGCGTCCCAACAGTGCGACGTCGAGATCGTTGGTCATCGTGGCGAGGCCCCAGACACCCTTGGACTCGAGGTACTCAAGGGAGCGAGTCCAGCCGTCCACGGTGCCGTAGGGAGCGTCGGCGCTCGTCTCCGGAATTCCGAGACCGTAGACGCGAACCGTGCCGCTGTTCAGCAGCGCCAGGTAGAGGCCATAGGCCAGCGGGTTGTCGGGAGTGATCGGCGACAGAGCCTCTTCGAGCTCAGTCACGGTGTCGAACGCCAGCAACGACGGGTTCGCAGCGTCGCCTGTCACGTCGAGCCGCAGCGCCGTATAGGCGATGTAGAGGCCGACACGCGCCGACGTCACGACCGCGCCCGTGATGTCTCGCAGGAAGTCCTGCTTGATGACCACGTTGTCTCCGGTGTCGACGTAGAAGTCAGGGGTCGGAACGCTGGTGCCCCACTCCGTGACGGGATCGGCGAGGTCGAGGTTCTTGGCGACGATGTACCAGTTCGTGTAGCCGAGCCAGTCCGGAGGAGTCGCCAGCGGAACCTCTGCATCGAGCTTCACGCGCCCCTGGTTACCGCCACTGTGGATCTCGACGATGTTGCCGAGGAACGCACCGTCACCGTACACCGAGTCACCGACACGGGGACGGAAGGGCGAGCCGTAGTAGCTGCCGGCAGTGAGGCCGAGCGCAGTGAGTGCAGTGCTCGACGACGAGATCGTCACCACTGACTCTTGGCCCCAAGCCGTAGACGAGAGCTTGAGGAAGTTGGTGACGATGCTGGCGAAGTCACCGCCCATCACAGCATCGATCTGCGCCTCGATGTCGGGAATCGGGCCGGTCGTGGAGTGGCCGACGTTGGTCTGGTAGTAGTCGAGATCGGCGCCGAACACCGTCGCGATGTCGATGGTCGTGCCGCCAGCACTGTCCTGAACCATGATGTTGGCGCTGGGGTACACCATCGTTGAAGGGGCACCGCCGTAGAAGAAGCCGATGTAGTCGCCGAGCGCCGCCTCGACACCGTTCACATCGCAGCGATACGCCACGACGGTGCCGACGCCGAGCACCGCAGCTGCATCACGGTTGATCGCGGCGACGACCGTGGCGATGTCCACGCTATCAGGCGCCGTGAAGTTCACGGTCACCGGAACGCCGTTCACGCCGAGAACGAGAGCGAGACCACTGAAGTCGGTCGGGAACGTCCAGCCGGTGCTGAGAGTTGTCCGAATGGGGCAGCCCTTCAGAACGATGGTCTGGAACGGGCCACCATCCAGAGACGCGACCAGAGTCAGCGCGTTGACCTGACGAGGAATCGAGAGATCGACGGAACCCGTGGTCGAGGCGTGCCCCGGACCAGCAAGGAAGTTGTCCTTGGTGCCGGTCGTCACGTAGAGATCGAGATACGGCGTCGTGGAGTCGCTGTCACCATCGTTGATGGGGGCTGCACCAGGAGTGCCGGTGCCTTTCCTCAGGAACGACTCGCTGTGAAGGACTTCACGAACCTCTGTGCCGAGGTCCACGAAGACACGAATCGACTCCGCATCGATGTCGAGTTCGTCGATGATGCCACGGGGATCGGGAAGGCTCGTGGCCGGAACGGGTTCGTGTAGTTGCCGAGCCCATAGTAGGTGTAACCTACCATGCTGCTCCAACCCAGTGCCGTGAGCGCCGTGCCGCCGACGATGGTGATCGTCTTGGTCTCACCGCTCGACGTCGTTCTGAGCTGGAGGTGATGCCCAGCGATGTCCTCGTAGTCGTACGCCGAGAAGCCTGTTGGCTCCTCAGCGTTGATCTGCGACGCGACTTGCTGCGCCGTCAGCGGGTCGGTCCCACTGAAGGTGAACTCCTGAAGAGGCCCGCCGTCGACAGAGACCTGAAGCGTGTCGCTGTTGACGCTGTAGCTGGCCTGGACGTTCGGAGCCGTCGCAACAGCGGGTCCCGACACCAACGCGTCTGCGTTGACGGCGCCGTCCTCGTCCAGCACCTCGATGATCTGCTTGCAGACTCCCATCACGCAGGGTGCCAGCGTCGGTGCGGCAATCGTCGGAGATACGGTTCTGATCTCCTGGATGACCTCTACACCTGGCTGCGGGAGTTCCGGAAGTTGTGCCATTGCGCTCTCCTTATGTCTTTACTTTTGAGACCAGCGAATCTCGAGCAACCGGTTGCCGCTGATCCAGTGGTTGCACTGTCGACTCGTAGCCTGGACGCGGTTTACGGATACCAACACGGTTCGAGTTCCTCGCCCCTGTAGCAGTACCACGAAGACCGGGTCCAGGGGAGCCACCCTCCGCGGTTTGTGTCGGCATGGTGTGTACCGCTACTGGCGGCATCGTTATCGTCGCCTCGAGTTCCTGCAACAAGCTGAACCCGAGAGGCGTGATGACATCCGTCCACTGGAAGCTGAACGGAACTACAACCGCAACGTTTACGATCTCTGACTCCACCGCGCCACTGATGATGGCACCAGGAGGCGACGGCGCCCCGATTTGAATCCGCTGCCCGAAGTCGTGAAAGCCGCGCTGCAACATGAGCCTGCGTAGAATCCACAGGTGACGGGCCACGAGCCAAGACAGGGTCTCACCGGTCAGGACGCGACGCGTTAGACAGTTGAACGTCATATGCCCGCTGATCAGGTCGGTATGCGTTCGAGTTCCGGTGTGAAGGTCCATGGTCTGGAACTGATCCAACGCGATTCCAGCGAACCCCACCGGAGCCCTTACGGCGACGATTGTGGGGCGCTTGTTGACGACATCAGTCTCGACGGGGGAGTCGAGCGTGATGTTGATGTCGGTGTCCTTGTCGTCGGCGTTCCAATGGAAGTGTCCCTTCGGAGCCTTGCTGAAAAGTCCCTGCAAGAAGCTGAGGCAGAGCCTGTCGACGTGGACCAGCGGGGTCTCAGCCCAGCTACTGGTCTCGCTCTCCTCAATGATGTGCGTCGGTTCCTGCATCTTGCTTCGCAGCTTCTTCTACGTATCGCCGCTGAGCCTCGCGCAGCTTGTGTTCTGCGTACAACGAAGCTCCACCAAGCGTCAGCCCCGCAGGGATGGCGATCAACGAAGGATACTTCATGTCAGCTAGCCACTGCGGGACCTTGCTGACATCAACGACACCGCCCCGCTGCAGACCGTACGCCAACGTGTTCGCAGCAGCACTTCCAAGACCGACGCCCAGCGCAGCAGCGCCTCCAGCGTGGAGGCCGGCGATGAGACGCTTCCTGGCTTCCTCATCCATCGCGATCTTGAGGAGCTCGTCGTGCATCGCTGTTACGAGGACATCAATCACTGCCGACCCCTATACGCGTAGGCTGCTCGCGCTGCGTCCCCATAGCGCGCTTCTTGATCCGCTTCGAGGTTGTGCGGGTTCGTGAACTCCCTCAACGGGGATGCTTCGAAGGTCGTCACATCGAGCCTCACCGGGAGTCGATACTCGATATCGTCCCGCGGCACTGCATGAAGGACCACTTCCTGATGCAGTACAGCTCGAAGTCTCTCCGTAGGTGTCACGCGCTCGACCCGCCATCTTTTATTCTCTACTTCTACGATTATATCTTTGGGCTTCAGTAGCGGGAAGAACGTGAGGCGTCCCGTTGCGTTGACTTGCTCGGTCTCGGCAAGAGACATCTGTTCGGTGTGTTTCGGCGTCGGATCAATCTGAATGTACGACATGATGGGGTCCAGATAGCCACGAACGAAGGTCGTGTCGTAACACGTCACGCACTTCTCCTTGATCTGCTGCCTACTGACGTGGTCGTAGCATTCCGGACACCGTTGACCGAAGGTGCGGCGCGGGAACACGATGCACTGCCTACCGATATGCTCCCGAAACGCGATGAGCTCCAACCTTCGGACTTCTGCTGCGATCAAATCGATGCGGGGTCCTTGCATGACGCCCGCGGTGTATTCGACATCGCTGGTATTCTTCTTTCTGACAGCGATGCGATACCAGTAACGCCGCAACTCCGAAAAGGGACGCACCAGAACGTCTCTGAACCAGTACTGATCCGTGAATGCTGGACCTATGGCATCCCAAGGACCGAGCTCCGATTCGCTGCGCTCCACGGTAAAGGTGTAGTCCCAGACGTCCTCTATGGTGTCGTCGATTTCCCACGTGACGTCGAACCAGTCCGTACTGAGACTCGAGACCTTGAGGTTACGGACGTTGAGCATCACTACCTCGAGAACACGCGCATGATGAGAGCCGCAACGGGATCAGCACTGCTCAGCTTCTTCTTTTTGCCTGCCGCCGTGTGTCGAGCTTTGGCGTACGCCGGAACTTCTTTCTGCTCGGACCCGTGAAAATACGGAACGTCAGTTATGTAACCGGGCTTGCGCTGCCCCTTCGATGGAACTCCAGGATCGCGCAGGTACCGCTCTTTGAGAGCGGCGCTGATTTCTTCTGGAGGTCGTCCTTCACTCTGCCATCTGGCCTTAGTCGCCGCCATGTTGAGGACACGCCCAGGCTTTCGAATCGCATGCTCGGGCAGCGGCTGAAGAGGATCAAACCCAGTACGGTGCGCGGCCTGAATTATGGCAGCCCGCTCATCTTCAGGAAGTTTATTGAGCTCCTGATGCCATTTTGATCCTGGACCTTGATGCTCGGCTCGAAATGCCTCGATTTCTTCAGGACTCGCGTGTCGACGAGATACTAGTGGAGCTGCCTCCAACAACGAGCTTGCTTCACTCAGCCGGCGCTCTTGTGCCTTCGCCAACGCCTCTTGTTCCTGCGCTTTCGCTTTACGCAGAATCTCGTTTTGACTGTCTTCGCCAAACACGATTTCGTTTGGGTCCACAGACTTGCCGTTGTTGTCGAAATGCTGCAGACCGCGATCCTTCAGAGCCTGTGCTTCAGGATGCAGCGCCTCAGACTTGGGATTTGGAAGATCACCTCCAAAAGGACGACCGTCGGGAGGAGTCCAACCAAAACCCCCAGGAGCTTTATAAGAAAGAGCCCTAGCGTCATGAATCAGCTGCATCGCAGCGTCAGATCCGCCTTCGTCCCAGGCGTGCTCCTCAAGTCCTCTATTGAAGTGCTTCTTGACCTCGGGATGAGTGTAAGCGAGTTCGGCTAGCGCACTCTTATCGCCTCTGGTGTATCTCGACAGCAGATAGTCGGCCACTTCTTGGTGCTTACTCACCTCTTCAACAGCTTGTGGCCCAATACTTTCTGCGGCTCGACCGAACATGGCACGAACACCGCCGGCACCAAGAGGAACACCAACAAGGGCGCCAGCTGCAGCACCTAGCGCAGCATCCCGCTTCTTGTTCTTTGGATCGCCATAGCGGGAGCCTAGAAAGTGCCCCAGCGCGGCGCCGCCGAGTCCCGCCACGGCGCCGCCACCGGCCTCGCCCAGAGTCAGCGCCATCTTCTCTTGCGCCGCCTTTGCGAGAACGCCAACGACACGCTTCGCAGCCAGCGGGATCGGAGGGGGAACGGCCTTCGACACGGTTTTTACTACGGCAGCGGCACGAGGCGCTGAAGTCACGACGTTGCCGAGTCCTTCAAGAGCGGGACCATACTTCGGAGCGGCACCGAAGTGCTTCGCCTTTTCTGTGACATTCGCTGCAACTTCCCAGGGCGCGGGTTCATTCAGTGCCGTCTTCTCTACGGCTGCCTTCTCTATCTCTACGCGCTCTTCAGCAAGAACGGCATTCAACCAACGATCAAGCATGACGTCCTCCCAGAATGCGGTGAACTAGGGACGATTTCTTCTGAAGATGCCGCGCCGCCACAGCAGTAGTCGGCACCGTTGCCGCAACGAGCCCCACCTCAGGGAGCGCGTCCAAAAGTAGATCAGGATGCTCCGCTGCGGCTTCACCGAAACCCCGCATCAGCGCTCTGACTCCGCCAACGATCCCTGACTTGGCGGCGCCCTTCTTCTCCCAGTACTTGTCCGTGACCTTGAGCTCTGTCGTATCGACGTCGCCACCAGCCACCGACTTCTTTCGGGCCACCGCCTTGCCGATGCTGCGCATCGTAAGCCAGCCAGTACCTAGTGCACCAGCGATGCGAGCCGGGAAACCGGCAGACATCGTCTCGGGGTAGACCTCGTTCCAACGCGGTGTCGGCACCCCCAGGCGCTGCATCTTTTTTTGAACAAAGGCGGGAGTCATGTCTCTCTGCATATGCACTGCATCGAGAACGTCTCTGTACTGATCCGCCAGTCTCTGATCAGCCGTCACGAGCTCAGCTGTTGGGTTCCGCTCAAGAACAGTGTACGGTCCTTTACCAAGAGCTGTGTTCACGGCGCGAGCACCCGGCACCGGAAGGTTGTACCTGGGGTGGCTGAGGTGTTGGGCCACCGGCTCAACCACGGCTCCGATACCGGCACCGTACGCAGCACCACTCAGAGCGCCCTGCCCGCCAGAGACTGCGGCATCACGAAGGACATCGACGATGCTGTTGCCGGAGCGTACGGACTCACGGCCACCACTCCATGCACCGTGCAGACCACCAAGTACTGCACCACCTTGCGCGCCCTCCCATGCACCACGCAGAGCTTGGCCGCCGATCCTGAGAGCCGGCTCGGCAACGCTTTCCCATGCAGCGGTCTTGATGCCGAGTCGCTGCTCGAGCTCGTCGATACTCAGCGACTCCTCCGGCTTGAAGAATTCTTCCACGGTTACTCTCCGCGCAGCAGGTTGTAGAGCGCGACTTCGGCGACCTTGTTCTTCTCGTCCTTCTGGACATCAGACACCGTTGCGGTGTGCAGCGGCTCCTGCCGAGTCCGATCCGGCACGTCGTGAAGCTCTTTAGAGGGCTCCACGATGACGTGAGCGTAGTTCGGCTCCCGGTGTCGGAACGAAATGAGCTTGCCGAGAATGGACTTGATGCGGTCACCGTCTCCCTTGTGCTCTTTGATCGAGGATTGAGTAGCTACGCCACGAGCTCCGGAACCCAGGACGTTGTTGTCGGGACCCGGAAACGCCGAAGTCGGAGCTTTCTGAATCGGCGTCTCAACCTCTTTGCCGCCGGCCTGCTTCACGGCCTGCGACCATTCGACATCGGGGTCTGCGTCGACCTTCTTCTTGGTGCGGATCAGATCAGTGAGGGCCTCAGAAGCGGTCTTGTCGCGTGCCGTGAGACCCGCAGCGCCGCCACCAACGGCGCCAACCAGTGGAGCTGCGCCGGCAAGCACCAGCGGCGCGTGTCCAACGGCGGCTGCGACATCTCTCATGTGGCCTTGCGAGCCGATTCCGATCCGAGCCAGCTCACTACCATAGGACAGACTTCTCAGCTTTTCTGGTGGAAGCGCCGAAAGGTTGTGCCCCATGAAGCCGCCACCTACGGCACCGCCAACGGCACCGATGCCGCCGCCAACGAGCGCACCACGACCGGCACCCTGCAGTCGATGCCCTTCACCAGCCGTCAGCGCACCGGCACCGGCACCAAGACCGGCACCGGCGGCACCACTGAGTAGCGCGCCGGTAATAGCTTGGTGCACGGCAGGAGATAGTCGAGCACTTCGAAACGCCTCCGCCAGATCAACCGGTATTGCGGCAGCACTCTTCTCCATCTTGTCGAGGCGCTGGTAGTAGTCCGACATCTCACGGAGATGGGCCAGAGCGATTCGAGCCGTGTCACGATCCGAGTCAACGACATCAGTCGGACCCGAAACGTTGTGCTCCTGCTCGACTCGCTTCCCCTTGACGAGATCAGCAGGAGTGAAGGAGACCTTGCTCCAATCGACGCCGAGGCGCTCACCATCGCGTCGTGCCGTCTCGAGCTCGTCGGCGAGCTTCACGAGACGTAGCATTGCAGTCTTCTCTCGACCCTTGCCTTTGTCCTTCAACTGCCCTCGGAGCAGCTTGACGTCATTGCTGGTGCCGATCCAGACACCAGTTGTGGCGCCAAGAGCTGCACGAGCAGCGGCACTGCCGAGTTGCTGCCGCTCCCTGGGAGACAGCTTCGCTTTGATTTCGTTCTGGCTGCGTCGAGCTGAAGTCTTGTCCATCGGTGGCGGCGGAGTGGGCATCTGATTCTCAGGAATGAGCTGCCGCTTCTCACGGTCTCGACTGTCATACTTGCCACGGTCTGGCGCGGTCTGCGCAACGGCGTGACGCATGAAATAGCCGATCTGGTCGTTATCTTCAGCATCCACGTGCGGTACGGAGTGCCCTGTTTTGGCGTTGAAGGCATCGACAAGAGCGTTGTAACCCGCAGTGTCGACGCCGCTCTCCCCCATGCCCGCATTCATATGATCGGCAAACTTGTTGTACTCCTGCATCGCGACGTCTTTGGGATCAGGAGTGCGGTGGCCAAAGGGCCACCAGCCACCGACCTTCACCGATACTGGAACACCCGGTGCCTTGGTAGCAGGGCTCGCAGCTTGAGGGGCGTTCTGCGCGTCACCCTTTGGCTGCTCACCTTGCTGCTGGACACCAGGGGTCTGCTGCGCGGCCTGCTGCATCTCAGCGTCACTGGCCTGCTGCTGGTCACCGCCACCGGTTGACTCTCCGATCTGACCGCTCTGCGCCCCATCGGCTTGTTGCTGGTCGTTCTGCGACCACTGCCCAGCACCGGCCTCTTGCGGCTGCCCAGCCTGCCCAGCCTGCTGCTTACCCATCTCAGTCGCCTGTGCCATTCCCTGCTGCTGAGCCATCTCCTGCTCTTGTGCAGCAGCCTGCTGCTTCGCGGCCTCGACCTCCAGCGGATTCTGCGCGATCTGCTGTTCTGCAGCGTCGATGTTCGTCATGATGCCGCCGAGCTGCTGCTTCAGGGCGTCGGCCATCTGAATCATCTGGGCGCGGCTCTGCGACAAGACGAGCTGCTCCTGAACACTCTGATCCCTGGCCTGAACCGTCTCGAGTTGTGACTGCTGTCGAGCTGCGGTCTCCTGCAGGAGCTGCTGATGATTCTGCTCAGCAACAGTGTTCATCTGCTCGAGCTGCTGCTGCATCTCAGCGACTTGCTGCTGCGCTTGCTGTGCCTGCTGCGCGGCTTGCTGCGCCTGCTGCTCAGCCTGTTGCGCGCGCTGTTCTGCGTCCTGCGCAGTCCCGGCGTATGACTCGCGCTCTGCCATGGCCTGACGGTAGTCGAGCGCGGCCTGAATGCTGGGGTCGGTGAGCTGCGTGCGCTCTTCGGCCGTGAGCTGCGGCTGCGTGGCGTCGAGCACCGCCATCTTGAGGAGCCCGAGGGTAACGAGCGACGTCTTGACGGGCTCCTGTGGCGGATTCAGCTCCGCAAGTTTGGCGAGGTACGCCGTGGCGTCGTCGACTGGAATTCGACGGTAGTCAGCAACCATTTGCTCAAAGGGATTCTTCACGACGTCCTCCGTTTAGGCGTTCGTTACCAGAATGTAGGTGTCTTGCTCGATGCTGGATCGGATGATGTCGACGACCGAGGTCTTGACGACTTCTACCCGACTCGTATCCGCACCGGTATTGAACCCCAGCAGGGTGTTCGCAGTGCCGTCCTTGTCGATGACGAATGCCGCGTTGACGAAGATCTTCAGGAATCGGCTGCTGGCGTTCACGGCACCGGTCTGCGCCGTACCGTCACTGAGACTCGTGAGCGTCGCGACATCAACACCGACCGCGGTGTTGATGAAGGTGACGATCTCAGCAGGAGTCCAAGGAACGAGATCCGGTGGCGCGTGATCGAATGTCACCGTAACTGCGCCAGCTCCAGCATCGACGATGAACGTCAAACCGTTGATGGCAACGCCGGCGCTGAGGTCTTTCGTTCCGTAGACGACGCCGTTGAGATAATCCTCGAGCTGCTGCATGCCATGAAAGCGCTTCATTTTCCAAGTCGCCACAACTGCCTCCTTATCGAGTCAGATCGAGATGGTAGTAGCCGCTCAAAGCGAAGTACTCGGTGTGCGCGCCACTCGGACCCGTGAGCATGTTCTCGATGTTGATGGCACGCTTCACGTTGTTCTTGCCCATCTCCCACTGTCTCATGAGAATGTTGATCCAACTCTGCAGCAGCGGCGTCTTGTCGCTAACTGCAACGTTCAACCCACCATCGCTGAACGGCAGATGGTTTCTGGTCTGGAGCAAGCCCACAGACATCAGGATGTTGATGAGAGTGCCCTTGAGCAGCAACGACCGCAGACCGCGCTGCGCCAAGTCGCTGAACACGAAGGTGCCGATCAAAGGCGGGGTGCCGTTGAAATCCTCCATAGCGTCGATTGCGGCCCACGCAATCATCCTATCGCTGGTCTCCTCGCCAGCAACGAGACGGTTCAACTCCGGAAAGTCACGGAGATAGAGTCGAACCGACGCCACGAACTGACAAAACTCTTCACTGGCGCCAGGGATATCAACAGGCGGGAGGCCCTGCATCACTTCCTCCTCGATGCCTCCATTATTACATCGCGACGCTGCCGCAGCCCAGACTGATACCACTCCGGAAGACTACCTACGCTGATGTCTTGAGACTCCACCAAGTAGGAGATTTTACGGATCGGAAAGTCGTCTGGTATCGAGATGCAGCGGCCCGGTCCCACTGACTGGGTGCCAATCTGAATGATTCGAGGTTCGGCTTTCAGATCAGTCAGATTGTAGATGACTTTCATTTGGCGTCTCGCATCTCACTGAGCTTCGCCAAGATGTGACGCTTCGTCATTCCGTCGAGGTCCGACTCCTGACCACCGCGGCTCGTGTAGACAGCGACGAGCTCTTTCCGACCCATCGACGAGAGTGCTGCATCTCCTGGGATCGGCTCCGGAGACGGTTCTGAAACGGGCTCATCGACTACCTCAGCCACCGGCTCAGGCTCGGGCTCGACCACCGGCTCGGGTTCCGGAACAGTCTCGACCGGCGTCTCCACGAACAGCTTTCGGAGCTCAGACGGAGCGTGCAGCTCCTCAACGATCTTGTCCGCGATGGCTTTCGACACGGTCTCCAGAACAGCGTCGGCGCTGGCAGGAGCCGTGAAATCGTATCGCGGCCCCGTAGGAGAACCGACGCGGACTTCGAGGGAACCGTTCCGCTGCAGGATGCGGAGCTCGTTCTCATACTTCTTCAGGAAGTCCTCACGCAGAAGCTGGGCGCGACCCGACAGCAGTCTGATCTGGTTTCCGCAGATGAATCGCATGTGTCGCTGCCGCACAGGAGACTTGGCGCGGAACGTTCTGTACCTGGCGTCGCGAGTCGTTCCGATAACGTAGTAACTCTCACTCATCGAATCCTCCATCTCAAAAAAGAGGGGTGCAGCATTTCTACTGCACCCCTCGATTCTAGCAGAGTTGACCGCGGATCAGTAGCTGACGACCTTCGGGAAGCTCAGGCCCTGGCTGACGCGGTTGTTGACGGCGCCGAGCTCCTCCTCAGCCACCGGGATGACCGAGGACAGGATGCTGTCGGCGTTGTTGGTCGTGGCATCACCGCTGTAGAGCTCCAGCTTCGCGGCGCTGGCGATGTTGATGATGCCAATCGCGATGTCCTCCCACGACTGCCACGTGATGAGGTTCGCGATCTTGTCGATGTAGAACTTCACGTTGTTGAGGATGTAGAACTTCCCCAAGAACTCGGGCTTCGTGAAGACGTACACGTTGCCGGTCCTCAGGATGTCGTTCTTGATGGTGCGCACGAAGGCGTGGCCGACAAGCAGGCTGTACTTGTAGCCGTCCGTCGTGGTCTCGGACTGCAGCCGAGAGCCCATGTCCTCGACGGTCCACTGCAGGACGTCGGTGAAGTCCGTGTCGGTGAGCAGGAAGCGCTCCGCACGCAGACGCCTGCTGTTGAGGAGCTTCAGCAGGTTGACGAGATCGGGCTTCTGCAGCGGCAGAACGATGGCGTTGTCCACGTCCGCAGCGCGAGCCAGCTCGCCCTTGCGAACGCTGCGCTCCACCGGAGGAGTGGCACCCTGCAGCGCGGTGGCGTTCAGCGTCGTCACGGAGCCGCTGTTGGCCTCCTGCTGAATGGCCTGCACCGCCGCCTCGATGTGGATGAGGAACTCGCGGTCCTCGATCTCCTGGATGTCCTTCACCGAGTTGTCCTCGATGATCTTGGTGATGGGCATCTCGTAGGCGAGGAGCTCCTGCTCCACCTTCTCGAACTTTTCCGACGAGATCGTGAAGAAGGGGATCTCGGCACGCTCGCCCCGGATGAACCGAGCGCGAGGCTGGCCGCGGAACGTCACCGCCATGGCCCGGCTCTTCGGCTCCACGTCGATGATCTTGACCAGCGTGTCGTGGTTCACGGAGCGCTGGCAGTCGGCCTTCGTCACCATCTCAGGCGGAAGGATCTGTCGCGCGAAGCTGACTTCACGCAGACGGTCGCGAATGTAGCTGCCGCCGAAGGCCGCGACCTTCTCCTTGGTCACGGCGCTCTCGAGCTTGGCGCTGAACATGTCGTTCAGGATTCGGGGATCGACGTTGTTGGTTGTCATGGCATGCCTCCTTTACGCCAGCACCGAGATGAAGCGGAGGTACCCGCCGTTGTTCGCTGCCGTTCGGAGCACGTAGCCAAACGTCAGACCACTCACGGACCAAGTCTTGAGACCAGACTTGTTGGTCAGGCTCGCAGCCGCGTTCGTGACCGTCGCGACCTTGAGCTTGTCACCCAGAGCCGGAGGCGACGCGTTGTCGAAGACCAGCGTCTCGCCCATGAAGGTCGGCTGGCTGAGGAGCAACGTCACCTTGCCGATGGCCTGGGTGTCGCTGCGGCCCATGTCGTCGAACATCACGAAGGCCGGCACGCTGCCGTCGCCACGGATGAGCTTGAAAGCCCCATCGAACTGCAGGTACTCGCCCATGACGAGCGGGTTCGAGTTGAACGGGTTCAGCAGCGTCGTGTCGAGCAGATCGAAGCTCTGACGCTCCTGCACCTGAACAGGTGTCATCAGACGGAAAGTCTCAGTAGCCATCTCACACTTACTCCTCGGGTCAGTTCGACCCGTCCATCAGGTACGCCTCGAATTCCGAGACCGCACCGCCACCGGAAGGCGCGTCGACGAGCTCACCCATGCTGCGCTGCGCCGAACTCATCTTCACAGCTTCCTCGATGAGATCGAGCTTGCCTTCGCTCGCCTTCTTCTGGAGGGCCGCAATGCGGTCCTCGGCACTGCGTCCGCGGTCGAGCCCCTTGCGCTCCATCTCGGACGCCAACTTGGCGATTCGCTGGTCCTGTGCGATCTTCGCGAGCTGCGTCTCAGCTGTCTTCGCTCGCTCCTGCCACTGGTCCCGCTCCTCGCACAGTGCTCGCAGGGTGCCAGGCACCTCGTTGAGCACGGCCGCGATCTTCTCTGAGCTGAGCTTCTCCATTTCAGCCCTCCACCTTCTGCGCCGTCTTCCGAAGAACCGCGGCGACGACACAATGACGGCAGGACCCCTTCTCAGAGCCGCAACTGCAGCCCTCAGAGGCCACCTTCGCGAAATACGCGCGTGCTTCCGCAGCGATCTTGGCGCCGGCTTCGTTCACCGTACCGGCACCGAGAGCCTGGTCGAGCACGGGATCGGTCGAAGACGTCAGGGCGGGCTCAGCGAGCACCTCAGCGATTCGACGTCGCACCGGCGCCTTGAGCTCGTCCTTCTTGGCGTTGATGGCAGCCTCGTTGCTGTCGAGGTGGCGCTCTTGGCCAGTCACCTCGCCGGGCCGCGACATCTTGCTGGCCTCGTCCTCAGGCAGCGATCTGTCAGTGGGCGCCGTGATCTTGGCACCGCCCTCGCCGCCTTCTGCGTCAGAACCGTGCTTCGCCATCATGTCGGCGAGGTAGTTCTCGGTCTGCCGCATCTGCTCGTCGGAGATGCGCCCCTCTTCGTGCAGCCTCGAAGCTGTCTCGTGAGTTGCCATCGCGTCCAGCAACTCGGGGTGCATGTTCTGAAGGTTCTCGATGGCGCCCTTGCGACCGTAGTGCCCCAGCGCAGCACCGCCAGCACCGCCAACAGCTCCGCCGATAGCGGCACCGATGCCGGGATGACCCATGCCCGCACCGATGGCACCACCAGTGGCAGCACCAAGAGCGCCGAGACCGAGGCCACCGATCACCGGGGCAGCGACCGGGCCAGGAACCGACTTGAGTGCTTGCTGACGGTACGTCTCGGGATCAAGCGTGGTAGAGGGGTCCTGGTAGCGCTCTCCCGTACCGGGCGCCGCCGCCGACTTGGCGAGCAACGAGACGAGACCATCGAGCGGGGTCGCCTGCTTCTCGACGCCATCCTTGGGATAGGCGGGGTGCATGGTGTCCTCGTTCGTCTCCATCTGGTTGCTGGGGTTCTTCGGATTCGCCCCGGCTTCCGTTCCAGGCTTCAACGCGATCTGCGTCTTGGCCTGACCAGCAGGCTCCGGCTGCTCGCCACCGACCGGGTTTCCGAGATTCGTCGGCAGCGCGCCAGGTCCCTTGCCGGGTCCGACGTTGGCCGACGCCTCAGAAGCGGTCTCGGCGTGCTTCGAGAAGTGCGCGACGATCTCATCCACCGCCGCAGCCAGCTTCTCGACGCGCTCCGAAGCGGTCTTGGAGTAGTCGGTGTCGTTCATGCCACCGCCGCGATGCGCCTCTTCCTTGTCGGCCTGCCGCTCGACATCTTCCTTGCGCGGTCGCTTCTTCTCCTCGTCGTCATCCTTCGCCTCTTCGGCGAGCTTCGACATCATGCTGCTATCGGCTTGCTGCAGCACGTTGTCGATCATCTGCTGAAGTGTCAGTCTTTCCATATCTGCCCTCATGCCGTAACCGCTGGAGGAGTGATCGACTTCTGCTCAGTGGTCATGGCGGGATTCGGGGTTACTACCTTGGAGTTTGGCTTTGTGTAGTTCGTCTTCTGCAGGTTCGTCCTCGTGACGACCTTGCTGACGAGATTCTGCGACGTGACGGGCTTCGGAGGCTCCGCACTGGCGAAACCGCCGTCTCCACCTGGAGTCGGAGCTGCGATGATGCCGGGATTCGACGCCGCCATCTTCAGCAACTCACGACACGCCGCCTGCATGATCACAGCCAACACTGCTCACCTCAGCGATTCCACTCCACGGGATAACCGAGCTGCTGCAACGCCTGAAGGGCGGCGACATCGATGTCCTGCTCCGTGATCGGCTGAGGCTCCTCAGCCTGCTTCTGGAGCTCGGCCTGCTTCTGGAGCTCGGCCTGGTAGGCCGCGAGCTCTTGCGGGGTCACGATGCTGCCGTCCTCACGAACGAGACCGGCCTCAGCGAGAAAGTCGTAGGCCCGCTTCTCGACGTAGGCGTTGATGTCGGCCGCATCCTTCTCGTGCTCTTCCGACTTGGCCTCCGAGTCCGACTTGCCTCTGTGTCGATAGGCGTGAACGCCGACCGCACCACCAGCCGCAAGCGGAACAGCAGCGGCGGTTCCGAGGATCGCGCGGCCAACGGCCTTGGGGTTGTTGACGACTGCCTGTGCGGCCCTGGCGAGCGTCTCGTTCTTGGGCGCGTGCTTGACCACCGACTCCGCAACGCGCTCACCGATACGCTCCGAGACCGTCCCCGCAGCCCCAGCCTCCTTCACGGCCTCTTCCTTCTTCTCCTCTTTCTTCTCTTCCTTCTTCTCGGCCTTCTCTTCCTTCTTCTCCTCGGCACAGGACTCCTCCGCTGCCTTGAGAAGCGCCGCGGTCTTCATGATGGACTTCAGCTCGCGCACGTAGGAGTGCGCGACGATCTGACCCATCTTCTCCGCGGTCTTGAAGAGAACCTCGGCCTCGGTGAGCTGCTCTGCAGCAGGCTCAGGGGCGGCTTGCGCCGCCACCTTCTCGACACCCTGGAGCTCCTGAAGAGCGTCCAGGATCTGCGCGTCGCTGAGCTGGTTGAGGTCGATCTGGTTGCTCTCAGCGATCTTCTCCAGCATCTGGAGCTGCGCCACCTTCTGAAGCTCTTCCTGCGTGGGCTCCGCGGAATCCAGAGTGCTGAAGATCTCTGCCAGTTCCTTGTCCATTCCGATATCCTCCGCAAAATCCGTCACGAGCCCCGTGCTCATGACAGTCGAGTCACTTCAATTCGTGGGAGGGGGAGGCGGTCTGCGGGACGGAACGTCCCTGCGCTACCCTGCCGCGTTCAGCAACGCGCTACCAGCGCGAAGCCCAGCGTAACTGACGTGATCCTCAACATACTGCGAAACCGGCCCAGGCATGTGAACTCGGTTCAAGTACATCGAGGGAAACATTCCAAGTATTGATTCAAGCACGTCGCCGGAGGTTTTGACAAGACCATTCGATGCCGCCTCAAGAACGTCACCGAACAGGGCCTCGCCCAGCAACGGGTTCGAGTGCATGGCCTGCTTCGTCAGACCAACGATGTCGCGCAGCACGCCGCGGCGATACGCAGCGTAATCCGCGCTGAGTTTGTCCATCAGAGGATGATCGAACCCGTGGTGCACCGGCTTTGCAACGCCAGTGATGACGATGCGAAACGCCCTCGGTTTCAGCGACGGACCGAAAGCAGAACGTGACGCGATGAGCGGCATCAGAGCTTCGAGCAGTTTCGGAACGATGCTCTTCACGCCATCGACTCCGTGACCACCGGAGTGCGTCGGGAATTCGATCCCACGCTCGTCAAGGTCATCAGCAAGGTCTTCTCGACCGATGCGGCGCAATGAGATGCGCTGGAACTCCCTCGGCTTCAGAACGATACCCAGAGAGGTCGCCGAACCGAAGCCGTCGTCAGTATCGGCAAGGGAGCGAAGGAGGCTCTTCGACAGCTCCGGTTCCTCTTTGGCGAGCGAAGGCAGTGCGTTGTTGAAGTGCGACTGGATGCGCTTGATGATCTCGGCCTGCTTGTAGACGTCCAAATCGGACAGCTTCGTAACGCCGCGTGTGAACGCCGTCTTGACGGCATCCTCAGACTTCTTGTTGCCGCGGCGCGACATGTACTGCCTCAAGCCGAAGTCGACGCCTTCTTCCAACATCTCCTGAACGACACGAGCCGCGGCGGCGCTGTTCGACACCACGGGCTCGATGACCGGCGCCGCAACAGGAGCGATGATCGGCGCTACGGCAGCGATGTCCTCTGCGGTCTTCCTCATGTCTCGGTCCCACACGTCATGGACGTGATGACTAGGAATCGCACACTCCCAACAGCCCCTGGCGCAACGTGCGGCTCCGGGACGGATCGGGCAGTGATTGGCGAGCTTCGCCAGCACGTAACTCGTCTTGTCGGCCCCGATGAACACGAAGCTGATATCGAAGAACTTCGGGTGCAGGTTGACCATCTTGGCCTGCACGCCGTCGTCGTAGATGGTTCCGAGCTCAAACCTGAGGTGCTGGCAGTAGCCGTCCGATGTCGTGCTGAGGCCACGAATCGGCTTGCGCTTATGCTCAGCTAAATCAGTTTTCGGGTTCCTGGTGATGCGCGACCAGTCGCAACACCTCGAGCAGAGGTCGTACGGAACGCGGGTACCCATGCTGACGCAGGGGAACTCGCCGTTCTCGATACGATCTAGGATACCGATGACCCCCATCTCTTTGGCGCGCTTCCTGTCGATTCGGACGACAAGAAGGACACGCTTCATGACGGGGTCCCAACCGGCGTAGGTCACGGTACCGAAGGCGCGCTGCACGTCCTTGTTTTGGTGGTGCGCAAAAGCGTGGGCGCCGTAGAACGTCGGGTATCCCCACTCCCAGTTGCGCCCCGCAACGACCCTGCTGCCATGATCGAGATTTGACCAGCCACTGGGGACGTGAATCAGCGAGTCTTCGGGAAAGTCGTCGGAGTTGGCGTTCGCTCCCCAGTACTCACCGGCACCGAGAGCGGACACCAACACGTTGACGGCGTCATCGTGCTTGCCGAGACCCTTCATGAAGCCGCGGAGCTCGTCCATCACCGGCAGACTGAGCTCCGCCGTCTTCACGATCTGGTCGTTGTCGTAGCCAGGATGCAGGAGGTGGACGTAGACCCCACGGTCGTCACTACCTACGAACTGGCACTG
>Ga0316616_100000133_pt1 | contig 19115 bp, 20 predicted proteins | sample OWC_Aug_M1_C1_D1_FD_207660 | JGI IMG/M metagenome (GOLD analysis project Ga0316616, IMG submission 207660) | Wetland soil microbial communities from Old Woman Creek delta, Ohio, United States - OWC_Aug_M1_C1_D1_B | ecosystem: Environmental > Terrestrial > Soil > Wetlands | place: USA: Ohio... | reverse complement strand
AAGCCGGCGCGACTGATCGCCGTCACCATGCGCGACCAATCTGGTGCCTCAACGCATTCCATGAACGTGTTCATCTCGGAGGTCAACATCTGGATCCAGGTCATGGGTCCCGAGCAGAACACGCCGCAGATCGCGCAGACGCTCCAGGCGATCCTGAACGGGATGCAGTTTTGACGCTGAATCGCGTGCGCGCGAACGACGGAGAACGGGATGCGGGTGAGGCACAGCAGGCTCCTCGGCATCGCGTGCGTCATGGGCGCCGTGCTCTTTGGTCTCCTCGCGCTGCTTTCCGACCGTGTGTCGTTCGTCGGCGCGATGGCGCCGGTCGCGTTTCTTGGGTTCGGGATCGCCGTCCTTACTCGCCCGTACTTGATCATCGATGAGAACGCGGTGGTCGTGAAGGCGTTGATCGGCCCGGCCAAGGAAACGTACGGCCTGGACGCAGCGGACAGTATCGAGTTCGATGGCACACGCGTCGTTCTGGTCAACGCGAGTGGGCGCCGCCGATTGCGCGGCGTGACGGGATGGCTTGCGAACCGCCACGATTGGGCTGCCTTCCGGGCCTGGGCCGAACGGCGCCGCCGGACGCGCGTCGAGCGCGGGATGTGAGAGCGGCGCAGCCCGCCGCGCCGCCTCGTTGTGCGAAGTGCCATTCGACCGGTCTTTCCGAAAGCGGCGCTGTCATCCGTTACGACTGATCCTGCTCTTGCGCGTGGAGGCGCCGATGCTGCGTGAGAGAGTCCCTTTCTTGCTCCTCGCGATCCTTGTGTCTCTTACGGTCACTTCGCCGGCGTCCGCCCTGCAGCCCCCGCCGGGTTATCAGTTCGTCAGCGGCGCTCCCCACGTGAGCGGCGGCCTCCTCGTCGCCAGGCTCCAGCGGGCACGCAGCGCCATCCAGACGCTGAACGACGGGTTCCGAGACACCGCCCAGTTCTTCGACGGCCGACCCCGGGTGGTCGCCGGAATCGTGGACGCGCGGGACCAAGAGGCAGAAGCGGCATTCCGTGTGTCCAAAAGCAATATCCCCCTGGTCGGCGTGGCCTTTGCCGTGATCGAAGGCGGGACGGCGACAGTCGTGCTGGCGTTCGACACCCCCAATACATTTTCGCAAAGCTTTCCCCGGCTGCTGCATCTCGCCGGGTTTTTGGGCGGAAGCAGCGGCAGCCCTTGCCCGCCGCCCGGGCGCAACTGGCGGACGGTGCCGTATTTCGACGGCAGCGGGCAGATGGCGCTGCCGGAAGGCTGGCAGCTCACGGCTGCACATCAAGGGATCGCGAGAGCCGAGGGGCCGCACGGCATTGTCGAGTCCGGGATCACGTTTTCCGCCATCTCCCGCGCGGGCGCCGCGCAGCGTGCCCAATTCGGCCTGCCAACCCTTGTCCTGGTGGCGGACCCCACCGATATCCCCTCGGCTCTGTTCGGCGTCTGGACGGCGGTCGTGCGGCAAGGGACGATCCCACCGTTCCGGATTCGGCGGGTGATCGAAACCCTGCCCGTGCCCAGTCAGGGCACAATCCCGATGCAGGCGGGCTTCGTGCACTACGAAATCGAGCACGAGGGGATGGTGAAGCGCGTGCTTGCGCTCGTCCACATGGCGGCCTTGGACGCGGATGGCCAGTGGGTCTACTTCGAGTCGCACGTGATCGCGCCGCTGAGCTGTTTTGGCCAGAACCTGCCTACCCTGTTTCAGATCTGGACCTCCGCGCAGGTCTCTCCGCAGGAGTTCCAGCGGAGACTGGACGCAGCCATGAGCAGCCTGAACGAGGCGCATGAGATGCGTTGGCAGGGTATGCGGAACCGGAGCAGACGGCAGGACGACATGTATGCGGCTTGGCGCGAGCAGCACATCGGCGTTAGCACCGTCGAGGATACCCATACCGGAACGCGCAGCACCTTGGATCACGGTCACAGCGCGGAGCTCGTTCGCAAGCTGAACGAGCAGGAACCCGGGCGCTACCGGGAGATTCCGCTGGGGGAATTGAACCGGTAGCCTGCGGATACCGACAGACGGGAGGCACGCGGAACGTCATCGGGTGCGAAATACAACCCGGCGCCTGCAACTGTCGTTTGCGAAGAACTGGAGGGAGTGCGGCATGCGATCTTTCATCGGTCGTGGTCTCCCGGCCGCCCTGCTGGTCGGCTTCCTTCTTCTGGAAACGAGCGCGCGCGCCCAGTGGCCTCCGGCGGTACCGCAGCAACAGCCCTATCCGGGAGCGCCATCGGCTCCCATGGGCAAGCCTCAGCCGTCGGGGCCGATCCTGCTTCCCGCGCCCGGCGCTCCACAGGGGCCGTCCGCGCCGCCGGCAGCTTCGCCATCGCCGACTCGGATCGAGTCCGAGACGTTCATCGTCAATTACGATCCCGCCGCCTGGGTGAAGGATAGCGAGCGGATCAGCCCGAACGGCAAGCGGTTCGCCGTCATCATCCAGGCGCAGGATAAGACAACGGCCTACGCCTCCATGGACGGCCAGCACCAGAAGACCTACGCGTGGGCTCGGGACCTCACCTTCAGCGGGGATAGCCGGCACGCGGCCTACGTTGCGACGGTGGACGGGAAAGACCTGCCCGTCGTAGACGGCCGCGAGGGGGCGTTTCGGGGCGAGATCTGGGGCGGGACACGTGGCGGGGGCGGCACCCTCCGCCTCAACTATGACGGCACCCGGTTTGCGTTCGTGGCACGGAAGGGCAACGCGCCCACCTTCGGGGTCGTGATCGACGGGGCGATGGATCGAGCCAACGTGGACCCGAACGATGGCGCGCCGGTCTTCAGCCCGGACGGGAAGCGTCTGGCGTACATCGCACAGGAAGGCAGCCAGCGGTTCGTCGTGCTGGACGGCAAGCCGGGCGCGAAGTACGAGGCCATCTACAAGGGGACGCTCACCTTTAGCCCTGACGGCAAGCGACTTGCGTACTTCGCCGGAAGGGGGAGTATGCGAACCGTGGTCCTGGACGGCGCTGAGGGGATGCCGCACAAGGACGCGATGATGTCCACTCTCCGCTTCAGCCCCGACGGGACAAAACTCGCATACGCCGCGCAGCTGGAGTCGGGCAAGTGGGCGGTTGTGGTCAACGGGAAGGCGGGCGCCGCTTTCGACTACATCGGCTCCTTCACGGGAGTCAACTGGAGCCCGGACAGCAGGCGCCTGGCGTACGCCGGCCTGGTGGACAAGCAATGGGGCGCGGTCGTGGACGACGCCGGGTTCCCCCACGATGCCATCGCGTCCATGGTCTTCAGCCCGGACAGCAGGCGAGCTGCCTTCCAGGCACAGACGGACGGCAAGTGGGTCGTGGTCGTGAACGCGTCGGACGGGACATATTCGTCCCGGCTGAAGTCCGATAGTGTTCTTAACGAGACGTTGGCCTTCACCCCAGACGGCAAGTACCTGCTCTACGGGGCGATGACCAACGGTCGGCCCCACATGGTCGTCAACGGGCAGCCGGCTCAGTCCTTTTACGAGGCTATCTGGAACATCAACGGGGGTCGGATCATCGTCGACACGCCGCGGAGCTTCTCGTACATCGCGCTGAAGGACCGGAAGATGTACCTCGTGCGCGAAACGGTGACCCTCGCGCCGTGACGCGGTATCCTGCCCGCACGGCCTATCGCGCCGCAGGTCTTGCTGGATGTGTCCGAAGGCCGCCGGCGAGCGAGGCCAACAATCGCGCGTGGGCGGTGGCCTGCCAGAGGTACGCCAGGGCGGTCAGTTTCTCCTCCACGGCGCCTTCCCGTAGCGACTGGGCGGCCTCGTAGTACAGCGTCGCGAAAACCGGATCCACGCCATTCTGCTTGGCCAGCGCGATGCTCTCGCGGGTATTCTGCAGGGCGAAATCCAACATGCTGATCAGCGGCTTCTCCTTCACACTCTTGATTGTCCCGCCCTCACCCAGGTCGGCGCCCAGCGAGTAGTATTTGGCGATGAGCGAGGAGGCCGTCGAGTAGAGCATCATCGAAGGGCCCAGCTTGGCGTAGGGCGAGGCGCTGAGCGAAAGCTGGTTGAGGGCCACGTACGTCGAGTACGCCAACGCGTACTCGAGGTCCTTCGCCATGAAGGCCCATCGAAAGATGGGGAGACTCACGCCCGCCTCGGTCGCCTGACCCTGCAGCACGACGCCGTCGAGGTAGTTCATCACCGCATCGGCGCTCGTCCGGAGAAGCTGCGCCGATTTCTGAAGGGCCGCCGCGGGCGGTGCCGGCGCCCCGCCAAGTCCGAAGCCGACGGCAACCCTGTCGTCCGCGAGATCCAGCAAGAGGTCTGAGACCCGAAGGAAGAAGCCGGCTTCATAGAGCTTCCGTCCGATCTGCTCTGCAGCCTGCGCAGAGAGCGCCGGTGCGGCAGGAGCCGGCGGAGCCGCCGCGGCGACGGCGGCGACTATCATCGTCCGGCCTTCCCGGCCGACGAGGACGTTCAGCTGTGTTCCGGCTGGCGCGTTGTCCATCCACTGCTGGAAGGTGGCGGCGTTGGGCACCGCGACGCCGTTGAGCTGCAGCATGAGATCGCCGGTCCGCACGCCCGCGCGCTCGGCCAGCGTGCCGCGGCCGACGTTCCTGACCACGACGCCGTTCGGGCCGTCGGCCGTCTCCGTCCCGAACTGCCGGCGGCCCTGCGCACCGCCGGCCGGGGCGGCCGGCGCCGGACCTTGGCGGTTCTGCTCGGTGGCCTGCTTCAGCAGGACGTTCATCTCGCCCTCGCGCATCTGGCTGAGCAGCAGGCTCCCCGCCGCCTCCGTCGCCATGCCGTAGCCCTCCGCGAGCGCAGCGCCGTCCGCCAACGTCTTGGCGCTCGTCTGGTCGAGGCGCTTGATCAGGGCATCCAGCTTGGTGCTGGCGGGCTTGCGCAGGGATTCGAGGTAGCGACGCGCACCCGCTTCGCCGCCGTCGCGGTACGCGCGGCTGACCTCGATGCCGAGGACCACCGACTCCGCCAGCACGGTTGCCGTGACCAACCGGTCGTACGCCACTGCGAAGAGTCCCTGGCCGAACGCTTGGTCGGCCATGGTCAGCGAGCGAGCTGCCTGGCCGGCCATCCCTTGCAGCGCTTCGTCGAGCTGCCCCGCCGCCTGGATCTTTGTCGCCAACCCCTGGCAGCGCCGGAACAGGCCCTGGGCCCGATCACGCACCTTCGCCTGGACCGCAGGCGAGACTTCGGGCAGAGGATCGCCGGTCGGCTTGGCGAGCGGGAGAGCGCGCCCGGTGAGTGCGGCGTACGCCTCCACCAGGTGGCGCACCTCGCGCACCTCGACGCCGCGCGCGCGGCCGCGTTCCACCAGGTCGACGGGCCGCTTGAGCTTCATGTCCACGTCGAACCGCTGACCGTAGGGCACAAGCACCAGCTTCTTACCTCGCTCGGCCGCGCCGTCAATCTTGTGCGGAATCCCGCCTACCGGCCCGATGGTGCCGTCCGGGTTGATGATGCCGGTCATCGTCGCGTCGGGCCGCACCGTGTCGCCGAGGAGCGAGGCCAAGAGTGCCGTGGTCAGCAGGCCGCCGGCGCTCGGCCCGTCGATCTGTCCCGCGACGTCGAACGAGATTCGGTATTGCGAGAGATCGACGCCGACCGTCAAGTATGCCATGACCGAGGCCATCCATCCGGATGCGCGCCACGTCGTCCCGCTGCCCCCGGCCACGTCCTCGTAGAATCCCACCCGCAGGCTGCCCCGCGGATTCGGCTCCACCCCCACGATCACGGTACTCGCGCCGCCCTTCGGCCCGTCCGCCCGCATGCCATACCAGAGGGCATCGACGCTCACCTCACGGGCCGGCGCCGCAACCGCCAATGCTCCCAGCATGACCACGAGGCAGAGCGCATACAGTGCAACGCGGAGAAGCTGCACACCCACCCGCATCCGTCTCACATCTCACCTCCTGCCCGCATCCGATTCGAGGCGGCGGCCGGCCCGACGCGCGCCGGCATCACCGGAAAAAGGACGCAACTCGCTGAGACTTTGCGCATGAGTGCGCTGGTGCCGCCGGAGCCGGGTTGGGTCTCCACGAGCAAGGCGCCGCTCACGCGAGGATCGGCGAGAAGTTCGTAACCGGGCGGGATCTGATGGGAGGAGACGGGACGGACCAGCACGAGAAGGGAAACAGCGACACTGAGCATGAGGCCGCGCCAGCGGATGCGCATCCTGCACCTCCAGTCGGTGTTCGCGTGCCGAGTCGCAAAACCATACACCTGCGTTATTCCGCTGAGCAAGAGGAATTCGTCCGCGCCGCCTGAGCGCGAAGGCGCCACCCTGCCGAGTCGTACGCCTCTCGACCCGCGAAGCGCGGCGGAGGGCGACTTGACTTCAGAACACGATGTGGTCTAGCCTCTTTCAACATCGGAGAGAACGGACACTGGGAGAAACGCTGATGCGTGAGGATCGAATCTCTGCACTCTTGATCGCGATGGGCATCGGTCTGGGGCTTGTGCTGGCCGCCACTGTTCTGGGCCGGTCGCTGGCGGACATCCGCAAGACCGAGCGGTTCGTGACGGTAAAGGGGTTTGCGGAGCGGGAAGTGCAAGCAGACCTGGCCGTCTGGCCGATCCAGCTTGAGGCCGCCGGGAACGCGGTCGGTGAGGTAAGCCAGTTGCTGGAAAGCACCCGGGCCAAGGTCTTGGCCTTTTTGAAGGACAAGGGATTTCCGCCCGAGGAGATTACCAGCGAGGATCTTCGGGTGTCCGATCGGCAGGCGAAGGAGTTCGGCGATTCCAGGAACCTGTTGCGATACATCGGGAGTGCCACCATCGTGGTCCGCTCCAAAGACGTGAACAAGGTCCAACGGGTCAGCCGCATGACGGGGGACCTCGTGCGCGCGGGCGTGGTGCTGGGGGCGCCGGGCGGGAGCCAGGGGCCGCAGTTCCTGTACACCCAGCTGAGCACGATCAAGCCGAGCATGATCACGGATGCGACGAAGAATGCGCGCGCGGCAGCGGATCAATTTGCCTCGGATAGCGGGGCCAAGGTGGGCGCGATCCGCCGGGCCAGCCAGGGGTTGTTCTCGATCTCGGACCGAGATCAAGCGGCCTCCGGAGACACCGAAGGCGGGCGCTATTACCCCCGCGCCTCAGACCCGAACAAGCGCGTGCGCGTCGTCGTGACGATCGATTATCTGCTGGAATGAGCAGGTGCCAGGTCGATCGCCATGGGCATTTGCGGTTGACCCCGTGCGCTTGCTTGCATATAGTACGTCTCCCCTCCAGTGTAATTTCCCGTGAACGACGGGGTGTTTCTGGGAAGCCCAGTAACGTCCCGACGGCCTCGCCGTTCTTCGCCGATTCCTGACCCAGCCGAGCCGCCCGATTGGCCCATTCTCGCAGACGAAAGAATGGGCGGGCCGATTCTTCAAGGGAATTGGGTGAGGCTCTCGGGTGCCTCGTCCAGGCTGGCGGCCTTCCTGGGCGAACACACCGATTGGCATGTCGAGGTCAATTCTCTTGGAAGCTTCGAACAGGCGAGCAGGGGCGTCTCCGAAGAAGGCGGATGAGCTCAGCCCTGTCCGCGAAACCGTGGACGCCGTCTATCGCGCGGAGTCGCGCCGCGTGCTCGCCACGCTGATCCGCCTTCTTGGCGACTTCGACCTCGCGGAGGAGGCGCTGCACGACGCCTTCAGGGCGGCGCTGGAGCAATGGCCGCGCGATGGTGTACCGGCGAATCCCAGGGCGTGGCTCGTGTCGACCGGCCGCTTCAAAGCCATCGATGGCATGCGTCAGCGCGCCCGACTGGAGGCGTCCTTGACCGAGTTGGTGAACCAACTCGACGCCAGATCCGCCGCGGACGCAGAGGCGGGCGAGGAGTCGGTCGAGGACGACCGCCTGCGGCTGATTTTCACTTGCTGCCACCCAGCCCTTCCACCGGATGCCCAGGTGGCGATGACCTTGCGCGAAGTCTGTGGCCTGACGACCGACGAGATCGCGCGTGCCTTTCTCGCCACGACCCCCACCGTCGCCCAGCGCATCGTTCGCGCCAAGGCGAAGATCCGCGACGCGCGTATTCCCTACGAGGTGCCGTCGGAGGCCGATTTGCCGGACCGCCTGGACGCGGTCCTTCGGGTGATCTACCTCGTCTTCAACGAGGGGTATTCCGCCTCCTCGGGCGGGTCGCTCACGCGGCACGATCTCTCGGCGGAGGCCATGCGCCTCGGGCGTTTGTTGGTCGAACTCCTCCCGGAGCCTGAAGCGTTAGCCCTTCTGGCCTTGATGCTTCTGCACGATTCGCGCCGCGCCGCGCGCACGTCACCGACGGGTGACTTGATCCTCCTGGAGGATCAGGATCGCTCGTTGTGGAATCGGGACCAGATCGCGGAGGGGGTCGCGTTGATGGAGCGTGCGCTGTCGTCGCGCCGCATCGGACCCTACGCGCTCCAGGCGGCGATCGCGGCCGTGCACGCCGAAACGCCTCGCGCGGCCGCCACGGACTGGGCCCGGATCGTCGGGCTCTACGATGTGTTGGTTCAGGCGGATCCGTCGCCGGTGGTCGAGTTGAATCGCGCCGTCGCCGTGGCGATGCGGGATGGGCCCGAAGCCGGACTCGTCCTCGTTGACGCCATCCTCGGGCGCGGGGATCTCGGCAATTACCACCTGGCGCACGCGGCGCGGGCGGATCTCTGCCGTCGCTTGGGACGAATAAAGGACGCTCGAGTTTCGTACGAACGGGCCCTCGGCCTCACCGGGCAGGAACCCGAGCGCCGGTTTCTCACACGGCGACTGAGTGAATTGCCGGCCTGAGATGCCGCACCCGATGTTTTTTGAGATTCTCTTGTCGATTTAGACCCCCTCCTGCCGACTATGGGATGCAGGCAGCCAAATCACAACTCACCTCATCGCAACAGGAGGAGGCCATGAAGTACGTTTGCCTCGGTTACATGGATCCGAATCGGTGGGTGACAATGTCCGAAAGTGAGCGAAACGCCTTCATCGACGAGTGTTTCGACTACGACGATGAGCTTCGGAAGAAAGGGCACTTCGCTGGAGGGGAAGCACTGCAAGGCCCTCAGAATGCCGTCATCCTGCGCTACCAGAACGGAAAACTGTCGGTCACCGACGGGCCCTACGCAGAAACCAAGGAGCAGTTGGGTGGAATCCTGATCCTCGAGGCCAATGATTTGAACCACGCCATCCAGTTGATGTCGAGACATCCGGGCGTGCGCGGGGGACCCTTCGAAATTCGCCCCACCGAGGACTTGACAGAAATGATCCGCGAAAGTAGCGAGCGGCGGCATTCCGTTACCGGCCGCAAATAAACCGAGGCGGAGCGCGGGCCACACCGTGGACTCGCTCCGTGCAGGTCCGAGGCGCCCACCGGGCCGGCGGGGGTCTTCAGGTGAAGTACATGTTGCTGATCTACCATGACGAACGGGCGTTGAGCGAGACCGAGCGGGCGGAGTGTTACGCGGAGTCCACGCCCCTCGCGCACGAGATCCGCGGAAGCGGGCAGTATCTCGCGGCCAACCCGTTGCACCTTACATCCATGGCGACCAGCGTCCGGGTGCGAAACGGGAAACGGATCGTGACAGACGGCCCTTTTGCGGAGACCCACGAACAGCTGGGTGGCTACTTTCTGATCGACGCAACGGATCTCGACGAGGCGATCGCCATCGCCGCACGGATTCCCATGGCGCGGAAGGGGACCGTGGAAGTGCGCCCGGTCGTCGAGATCGCGGGCCTGCCGACAGCGTGATGTCCGCCGGCACCGTTCCGGCGGCGCCGCGTTAGAGAAAAGGGGAGGGGAAAGCATGGCGACAAAACCGACGCACGAACAGGCGCAACTCCATTTGCAGGTCTACGACCTCCGCCGAGAAGCCCGGCTGCGTCAGGCGCGCGACTGGTTCTTCCGGAACTACCGAGTGGAGACCTTCGACGACACGATGCGCATCGCGGCGCCCGGAACGGACGAGGGCGCGCTGGCGATGATGGTGATCAGCTACTGGGAACAGGCCTGCGCGCTGCTGAACTATGGCCTGCTGCACGAGGACCTCTTCTTCGAGACCAGCGGTGAGTTCTTCGGTGTCTGGGAGCGGCTCAAGCCCGTCGTAGCCGAGGCACGAGAGCGCTTCGTGCACACGCAGTTCCTGGCGCACATGGAAAAGGCCGCGAAGCGCTTCGAAGCCTGGATGGAGAGCCGGTCGCCCGGCCACATCGCCGCCATGCGGAAATTCATGAATCCGGTGAGTTCTCAAATTGTCGCCGGAGCAAAGGCCTGAGGAGCGCGAGAAATCCGCCGGGTCTCACGGCTCGACAAGGAGATGCCACGATGCGTTTCATGATACTCGTCAAAGCCACCAAGGACTCGGAGGCAGGCGCCATGCCCGAGGAGAGCCTCATCGCCGCGATGGCGAGCTACCATGAGGCGCTGGCGAAGGCCGGTGTTCTGCTCGACGCGTCGGGCCTCCAGCCCAGCTCCAGAGGATGGCGCATCACATACGCCGGAGAAAAGCGAACGGTGACCGACGGGCCCTTTGCCGAGACGAAGGAACTCGTCGCCGGGTACACGCCGATCCAAATCAAATCGCGGGCCGAGGCGCTGGAATGGGCAAAGCGCTTTCCGAATCCTGCCGGCGAGGGCAAAGAGGCCGAGATCGAGGTGCGCCAGTTGTTCGAGCTGGAGGATTTCGGACCCAGCGTGGCGATTGAACGCTTCCGCGAGATGGGAATTGCGAAGAAGAAGTCGTCACGGCGCGCGCGGGTGGATGCGGCTGCTCTACGCGGAGACAACGCGTCCCGGTTGGCGGCCATACGGCCGGCGGTAACCGCGGCGCCGTGACTTGAACATCCCAAAGGAGGGGGGCATGGTCAAGGTCCTTGCTACCATCGTTGTCAGCCTGGTCGTCGCGATTCTCGTCTATGCCGCGACCAGACCCGACACGTTTCGTGTTCAGCGGTCGGTGAGTATTAATGCGCCGCCGCAGACAATCTTCGGGTTAATCAACGACCTGCGCCGCTTCAACACCTGGAACCCCTTCACACAGAAGGACCCTCACGTGAAGGGGGTGTACAGCGGCCCTTCCGACGGCACGGGCGCAGCCTACGCGTTCAGCGGTAACAAGCATGTCGGCGAGGGCAGCGTCGAGATCGCCGCGTCATTTCCCTCGTCCAAAGTCGCGATGAAGCTCGACATGATCAGACCGTTCGAAGCTCACAACATCGTCGAATTCACACTGGAACCCAACGGCCACTCGACAAAGGTCACCTGGGCGATGCACGGGCCGAGTCCCTACCTTGCGAAACTCATGAGCGTCTTCGTGAGCATGGACAACATGATCGGCAAGGAGTTCGAGGCTGGTCTTGCCGGCCTGAAGACCGCTGCCGAAGCGAAGAAAGGATGATTTCCATGCGCTACGTTGATGGATTCGTGTTGGCGGTGTCGAAGAAGAAACTGCCTGCATACAAGCGCATGGCGCAGAAGGCGTCGAAAGTCTGGCGTGAGCATGGCGCGATCGAGTTCCGGGAATGCGTTGGCGACAACCTTGCAGTGAAGATGGGCGTCTCGTTCGCGCGGATCCTTAAGCTCAAACCCGGCGTGACCGCGGTATTTTCGTGGATCGTGTTCAAGTCGCGGGCGCATCGCGATCGGGTTAACGCCTTGGTGATGAAGGATCCCCGGATCGCGAACACCTGCGACCCAAAGTCGATGCCCTTTGACGCTAAGCGGATGGCGTACGGTGGATTCAGGGTTCTGGTTGACGCGTAAGCGCCGCGGAGCACCTTCCTGCCGCGCTCCTGCGGCCTGCTTCGGACGCTGGGTGAGAGGGGGAGACGATGCGAGTCGAACCGTACCTGTTCTTTGAAGGCCGCTGCGAGGAGGCGATCGATTTCTACCGGAAGGCGCTCGGCGCCGAAGTGACCATGCTCATGCGTTTCAAGGACAGCCCTGAGCCGCCTGCGCCCGGCATATGCCCGCCCGGCAGCCAAGACAAGGTCATGCACGCGAACCTCCGCATCGGCGACACGATGGTGATGTTGTCCGACGGTCGTTGCCAGGGGAAGCCGGGGTTTCAAGGTGTTTCGCTGTCGCTCGCCGTGCCCGACGATGCCGCAGCCGAACGCGCGTTCAGCGCCCTGGCCAACGGCGGGCAGGTGCAGATGCCGCTTGCCAAGACCTTCTTTTCGTCGCGCTTCGGCATGGTCGCGGATCGCTTTGGCGTTTCCTGGATGATCATCGTGACGTCGTGACGGCTGCTTCTTCCGCCGGGGCGCATGCGCCAGCGAGGACCATCCGGGGTCCGTTTTCGGACCGGCCGACGGAGGCTATGGAATGAAGTACTTGCTGCTGGTTCATCACGATGAAGTGGCGTTCGGCAGGATCAGCGAGACCAAGCGACGGCAGATGCTGGAGGAATCCGTGCAGCTGACGCACCAGCTCCATGGGAGCGGCCAGTATCTGAGCGCTTCGCCGCTGCATCCGGCGTCGACGGCGATTATCGTGCGCGTGCACGAGGGCAAGAGGTTCGTGACGGACGGTCCGTTCGCCGAGACGCGCGAGCAGGTGGCCGGGTACTTCTTGATCAACGCCAAGGATCTTGACGAGGCGATCGGAATCGCCGCTCGCGTTCCGGGTGCGCGCATCGGATCCGTCGAAATCCGACCGGTGAAAGAAGTCGCCGGCCTTCCGGGCGAGTAGCGTCCCTGGCGGGCGGATGGAGGGGCGAGAAGACACCTCGTGTGAGGATGGAAGGCTGGGAATGGACCTCAGAATCGGAGGCGTCGTGTGGGCCGGGCGGGCGATCTCGGCCCTGACGGCGCTGGTGTTTGTCATAAGCGCGTCAATGAAACTGAAGGGCGGCGCCGAGGTGATGCAGGGAATGGCTCATCTGGGCCTGCCCGAGTCTTTGATCGTGCCGCTGGCGATTCTCGAGGTCTTGTGTGTCGTGGTCTATCTGATTCCGGCGACGTCTGTCCTGGGCGCGATTCTCCTCACCGGGTACATGGGTGGTGCGATCTGCACGCACCTTCGAGTCGGCGATCCGGTCTTCATTCAAATCGCGCTCGGCATCGCCGTGTGGCTTGGTCTCTATCTTCGCGAGAAGCGCCTGAAGGAGCTCATCCCGCTGAAAGTGTTATGACGGTCGATGCCGCGTGCACTTGTGGTCGTCCTGTGCCAAAGGAATGCCGCCACCTGTGGTGAGCCCGAGAGGACGACATTGGCCAAAGCCGAGGCAGACTGGCGAATCGCCATCCGCAAGGCCGAAATCTGGAGCGGCGTTAGCGAACCGAGACAAACCGGCAGTCCAACGAACGCAGAGGGGGGAGTGTCATGAGCGCGACGTCAATCGGCGAACCGATCCGTGTCGGACCCATCGAGATCCGCTTCCGGCTGGAAGCGGCGCAGACCGCGGGAAGTTTGAGCATGTTCGAGTTCCTGGTTCCCCGAGGGGCTCGCGTGCCGGCTCCGCACAGCCACGAAGCCTTCGAGGAGACGGTCTACGGACTGGAGGGTGTCAACCGGTGGACGGTGGACGGCCGAGTGGTGGACGTGGGACCGGGCGACGTCCTCTTCATCCGCCGGGGAAGCGTGCATCAGTTCGCAAACCTCGGCACGATGGACACGCGGACGCTCAGCCTGATAACGCCTGGGCTGCTGCGGCCGGACTATTTCCGCGAACTCGGGGAAGTGGTCAACGGAGGCGGACCGCCAGATCTCCGAAAGGTCATGGACGTCATGCAGCGCCACGGCCTCCGTCCGATTCCGCAGGGGATCTGAGCGGCGTCTCGACCCGGGCGGTCGCGACCCTTCAGGGAGCGAGACGGTTGGGAAGGACGTTGCGGAGGGCCTCGCAGGCCTTGTGGATCATGACGTCCGTGGTCGGCCAGTCCACGCACGGGTCGGTCACGGAGCACCCGTACTTGAGCTTCGACCGGTCCTCCGGTATGGGCTGGTTCCCGCCCTCGATATTGCTCTCGACCATCAAGCCGACGATGGAGCGGTTGCCTTCGCGGATCTGATGGACGCAATCGGACAGGACGAGGGGCTGCAACTCCGGGTCCTTGGACGAATTCGCATGGGAGCAATCGACCACGACGATCCGCGGAAGGCCCGCCTTGGCCAATGCCCGCTCGATGATGGAAATGCTCACCGTGTCGTAGTTGGGCCGTCCGTCGCCGCCCCGCAAGACGAGGTGCGCGTACGGATTCCCCTTCGTCCGAACAATCGTGGACCGCCCCTGGGCACTCAGGCCGAGGAAGCTGTGGGGCCGCGCCGCCGAGCGGATGCCGTTTATGGCCACCTGGATGTCTCCGTCGGTGCCGTTCTTGAAGCCTACCGGCGTGGACAGACCGCTCGCCAGCTCGCGGTGGGTCTGGGACTCTGCGGTGCGGGCGCCGATCGCCGTCCACGCGATGAGATCGCCCAGGTATTGCGGCGTGATGGAATCGAGCGCCTCGGTCGCGATGGGTAAGCCCAGTTCGGCCACCTTGAGTAGAAAGGCTCGGGCTTTTTCCATTCCCTCCTCGATGCGGAAAGAGTCGTCCAGGTACGGGTCGTTGATGAACCCCTTCCAGCCGGTCGCGGTGCGCGGCTTGGCAAAGTAGATCCGCATGACCAGGACCAGCGTGTCCTTCACCCCCGCCGCCAGGCGCTGCAATCGCTGGGCATAGTCGTAACCGGCGGTGAGGTCATGGATCGAGCAGGGGCCGACGATGACGAAGAGGCGCGGATCCGCCCGGTCCAGAATGCGGCGGATCGTTTCGCGTCCCGCAAAGACCGACTCCGCCGCGGCCGCCGAGACCGGGAGGCGCGCCTGGATCTCCTCTGGAGACGGCATCAGGTCGAATGCTGCCACATTGACGTTTTCCAGGCGTTCGATGGTCATGCGTCACATACCCCATCCAACCGGGTCGCCTTCCGCGCGATGGCGGATGCCCGGCGCTGTCTTGGTTACCGCAGCGTCTCAGGAAGGAAATCGCGGCCTGTAGAGCGCAGGAGGATTCGAGCAGCAGCGCTCTCGCGACGGGCGATAACGGCGAGAGCGTATCCAATGAGCCGCCGGGTGTCAAATGCGATTCCCCGGGCAACCGATCCAGCGACGTCGGCGACGCCGACCGAATTGCATGCGGTCGCCGTCCGGCGAGCATGCCGTCGAGAGCCGACGGTGGCGCTCGGCATCCCCCAGTGGAGGAGTTGCATATCGGCCACCCGGTGTGGGACACTCCCGACATGGCGGATGCCACGTTGCGCTCGCGGCGCGTCGTGCTACGGCCCCTTCGGGCGGAGGATGCCGAGCGGCTCGTCGTCCTGCTAGGGGGCGATCGCGACGCCGTCCTGCAGATGTCCCATATGCCGTGGCCGTGCACGGCGGCGGCGGCGCGGGAATGGATCGCCCTGCGTACACAACCAGGAACAACCTCGTTCGCCATCACGCGAGTGGACGACAAGGCCTTCCTGGGATCGATCGGATTTGGGGGCTTGCGCGAGATGCCCAGCGTCGGCTACTGGATCGGGCGGCCCTTCTGGAACCAAGGCTACGCCACGGAGGCCCTGGAACTCGTCATCGCCCGGGTTCGCAGTCTCGGAGCGAAGGGCCTGCAGGCGGAGACGTTTCCGGAGAACGCCGCCTCGGCGCGCGTGCTGGCCAAGTGCGGCTTCCGATACCGCGGCGTGGGCCGTCGCAGCTACCCCGTGCGCGGCGGTCTCGTCCAGGTCTGTGTCCACATCCTGCATTTCGCGACGCAAGACGCCGGATCGATCGCCGATGTCCGAGAAGACAGTCGCGTGGAATGACGGGCCCGCACTCGAGGCGAATGCAGCGGGGTGAAAATGGGACCCGGTGTGGAGCAGATACGCCTAGGGGACGTCCATAAAAGTATAAATATCTAACGACGATATCTGAAAGACGTCCGTCGGCCTGCCAATTCGGACGCCGGCCCTTCGTGGGCCGCGGCGGGCAGGTCTTCCGGAAACCGGGGCTCGCCGGTCGGAACGAGGTCCGCAAACCGCCGACTCCTGGGGTCGCTCCACAAGCGGCTCTTTTGCGCGGAGCAGGAAGGTTTTTATACTTTTATGGACGTCCCCTTTGGACGCAGGTGCGACTTCTCGACGCACGACAAACGACGGCGATAACGAGTCCGAAGAGACAAGTGGCGCGGCGCAGTCGGCCATCGCCCATCTCCGCAAGCTTGTTCCGAACCCGCTCCACCGGGCGGCCTCGCTCGCACGTCGAGCGTCCCTACACCTCCGAGAGCGAGCGTGTTCGGCCCCAGCGGCGCGTCCCGAGAATCGCCAGCGTCGCCACCGCAACCAATCCCGCACTTCCGCCCACCGCATACGCAGCGGGCACCCCGAAGCCTTCCGCGACGGTGCCGACGAGGAATGAGCCGATCGGCGTGACACCAACGAAGACGAAGGCGTAGAGGCTCATGATGCGGCCGCGCAGGTCATCCGGAACGGTGAGTTGGAGGGTGGTGTTACAGCTGGCCATGAATACGATCTGCACCAAGCCGACCAGGGTGAGCAGCGCCGCCGCGAGCCAGAAGCTGCGAATGGCCGCCAGCACGACCGTGAGAGCACACAGGGCGATCGCGGCACAGAGCAGCATGGCGACCGGCAGGCGGCTCTTCCCGAACACGGCCAGGATCAGGGCCCCGGTGATCGCCCCAAGGCCCAGCGCGGCCATCAGCAGGCCAAAGCCATGCGCGCCCTCGTGCAGGACGTCCCGCGCCAGCAGCGGAACCAGGACGTTGTGGTTGATGACGAAGAGGCTCACCGCCAAGAGCAACCCCAGGATCAGCGCCACGCGAGGTGTGCCGAGCGCGTAACGAAGGCCGGCCGCAATGTCCTGTCGGACCGTGGTGCCTTTTCGGTCGCGCGGGCGGCCTTCGGTGCGCATGGCTGACAGCGCGACGATCACGGCGACGAAGCTCAGCCCGTTCAGGCCGAAGGCGGGGGCCACGCCGAACCGGTCTACCAGGAGGCCCGCGACGGCGGGGCCGACCATCCGCGCTCCGTTGAACATGGCGGAATTCAGCGCGATGGCGTTGGTGAGGTCGTCCCTGCTCGTCATCTCGACGATGAAGGACTGCCGGGCGGGCATATCGAGGGTATTCGCCAGGCCGTAGCAGCCTGCCAGGATTGCCACGTGCCAGTACTGGACGTGTCCGAGCCACGCCAGCAGCGCCAGCGCGAAGGCTTGACACATGAGGGCCGTCTGAGTTCCGATGATCAAACGCCGCTTCGGCAGCCTATCCGCGATGGCACCGGCGATGAAGGAGAAACAGAGCATCGGCCCGAACTGGAGGGTGCCGATGAGACCGAGCCTGAAGGGGGAGTTGGTCAGTTCCAGGACTAACCAGGACTGCGCGACGCTCTGCATCCAGGTCCCGATCAGCGAGATCAGCTGGCCGGTGATGAAGAGGCGGAAGTCCCGATGATTGAGCGCGCGGAGACCCGCAGGAAATCGCATGAACGGTCGCCTCGTGACGGCGGCCACTTCCACTGCGGAATCCGCGCGGCCGCACGCCGAATTGGAGCATACTCCTTCAGCCATCGGAAGTCATTTCCGCCGCACCTCGTGGGGGCGAGCGACAACGCACAGGGAAAGCCCGCGTATGCTTGTTTGCTCTTTCCAACATCCTGCATCAGGCACCTTGACGCCATTGGCGGGCCGCCGTAGCGTCGGGCCATGAGGGGGTGCAGCGCACGTTTCGGCGCGATCGGCAGGGAGCGCCCATGCCTCCCATCCGCCGCATCTCCGGATCTTCTGGTTTCGTGCTTGCCCCAGCTCTCGTGACAGAGAGGAGGAGAGTGGATGGGCGCCAAATCGCTCGTGAACGAGCTGCGACAGATCGTGGGCAAGGCGAACGTGTTGGATTCGACGGTCGATCTCCAGCTCTACCAGTACGATGCCTACCTGGAAGAGCGGCGCCCCGACGCGGTGGTCTTTGTGCATTCGACTGACGAGGTGGCCGGCGTCGTGCGGGTGTGCAACAAATACGGCGTCCCGTTCGTGCCGCGCGGCGGCGGAACGAACCTCAGCGGCGGAACGATCCCCTCCAAGGGCGGCGTCGTCCTCGAGATGATCCGGATGAACCGAATCCTGGAAGTGGATCGCCCGAACCTGCGGGCCCGGGTGCAGCCCGGCCTCTTCAATCTGGAGCTGGGCACGGCGCTGGCGCCGCTCGGCTACCAGTACCTGCCCGACCCGGCAAGTCAGAAGGCGGCCACGCTGGGCGGCAACGTGGCCGAAAACTCGGGCGGCCCCCACTGCTTCAAGTACGGCGTGACCACGAACCACGTCCTCGGTCTGACCGTGGTTCTGCCCGACGGCAGCGTGGCCAAGTTCGGCGGGAAGGCGCTCGACGCGCCTGGCTACGATCTCACCGGGGTGTTCGTGGGCAGCGAGGGGACGCTGGGCATCTGCACCGAGGTCGTGGTGCGCATCGTGCGGCTCGCCGAAGGTGTCAAGACGATGCTGGCGATCTACGACAGCATCGAAGAGGGGAGCCAGACGGTGTCGGCCATCGTCGCGGCGGGAATGGTCCCCGCCACCCTGGAGATGATGGACCAGCTGGTCATCAAGGCGGTGGAGGAATCCATCCATTGCGGCCTGCCGCTGGACTGCACGACGGTGCTGATCATCGAGGTGGACGGGCTCAAGGACGACCTGGACGCCCAGGTCCAGGCCATCGTGGATCTGTGCAAGACGCACGGCGCCCGGGAGGTCCGGGTGGCCAAGGACGAAGCCGAGCGGGCGTCGCTGTGGGCAGGGCGGCGCGGCGCCTTCGGGGCGGTGGCGCGGATCGCGCCCAGCTACCTGGTCTGCGACGGCACGGTGCCGCGCACCGCGCTGCCCAAGGTTCTCCGCAAGGTGTCCGAGGTGAGCAAGAAGTACAACCTGATGATCCCCAACGTCTTTCACGCCGGGGACGGCAACCTGCACCCCCTGATCCTGTTCGACTGGCGCGATCCCGATCAGAAGGCTCGCGTCATGAAGGCCGGGATGGAGATCCTGGAGCTCTGCGTGGAAATGGGCGGCACGATCAGCGGCGAGCACGGCGTGGGGCTGGAGAAGATCGACGCCATGCGCCTCGTCTTCACCGAGGCGGATATCCGCAGCCAGGTCCGGGTCAAGCAGGCCTTCGATCGGAAGAATCTTGCCAACCCCGGGAAGATGTTCCCGCTCCCGGAGGGGGTGCACCGTGCGG